>Ga0209288_10000005_pt1 | contig 90380 bp, 107 predicted proteins | sample PPLLaktember2015_4_FD_187261 | JGI IMG/M metagenome (GOLD analysis project Ga0209288, IMG submission 187261) | Freshwater sediment microbial communities from Prairie Pothole Lake near Jamestown, North Dakota, USA - PPLs Lake P8 Core (1) Depth... | ecosystem: Environmental > Aquatic >...
AGTCAGGTGGGCAGTATAATGTTGCGACTTCTATATTTTCTAATTATTCTGGAAGAGATTACCGATTGTACTATGCTACTGACCCAGGTGCTCAATTGGCAGATCCGTATAATTACGATCCTTTGGGGAACATTAGAGGGGGGGACGGTGCTTGGGATAGAGGAATGTATGAATATACAGGAACACAAACAATTCACTATATCCGATCAGGAGCATCTGGAGATGGATCAAATTGGACAAATGCTTTAAATGCTCTTCCTGCTGATTTGGAAAGAGGGCATACATATTATATAGCCGATGGAACATACAGTGGATATACTTTTAATGATGGTTTAGATGGCACAAAATACATCACCATTAAGAAGGCAACTGCTTCAGATCATGGGAATAATACAGGATGGCCTATTGATAATAGCTATGGTGATGGTTCTGCCACATTTACAGGGGCAATAAATTTTAATACAGGATATTATATATTTGATGGGGCAACTAGAGGAACAGATTGGCAGTCTGGTTACGGATTTGTAATAGATAGATCGGCAGGAACAAGTGGTCCTTGTATAGGAATTCCTGCATATGGAACAAGCACAAATGTTCAAAATGTATCTGTAAAGTATTGTGAGTTGATAGGATTTGTTACAGGTGATACAAATGCTCCTGACGGATTTTTTATGAACCCAACAGGGGCAGGTAATTCAAACATATCTATGGGGTACTGCTATATTCATGACGTAGCCAGATGCCCATTTTTGGGTAGAAATGCTTCTGATGTTACTATTGAATATTGTTATATAGCAAGAAATGAATCTACTTCTCCACAACACGCAGAAGGAATTTCCGCATATAACGCTGGTAGTGGTCCAACAAATAGATGGACAGTTAGATGGAACATATGGAAGGATGTAGAAGGAACTGGAATTATAGTTTTTTCTGGAGACTCGTGGAAGGTGTATGGAAATTTATTCTTCCATACGACACTTTCATCTAATCAAGGGATAGGTCAAGGATGTGTAGCAACATGGACTGGTTATTCAGTTACTAATGCTCAGGTGTATAACAATACTGCCGTTGATCTTAGATTGGCTCCTGATACTAATACTACCGGTATTTATTTTAGTAATTCGTCCTCTAATACTGGAAATGTGGCCTATAATAATATTTTTTATAACTGTGAGGATGTATCTTTAGATACTTATTTAACTCATAGTTATAATGCCTTTAGTAACGCAAGCAGTGGTTCTTTGGCAGAAACTGGAACAGGGCAATATAATCTTTCCTCTTCTATTTTCACAAATTACGCAAATGATATTTTTACACTTGCTTCGTCCACCGATCCTGGCATGACATTATCCGCTCCTTATAATACGGATATGTTGGGAATTTATAGAGGGGCAGGGGGTGTTTGGGATAGAGGAGCATATGAGTATGAGGGTTCAGCACAAACAAATAGTAGATATGTAAGACAAGGGGCATCAGGTTCAAATAATGGATTGGATTGGACTAATGCATGGACACAACTACCCACCTCCTTAGTTAGAGGATATACTTATTATATAGCTGATGGAACATATCCAGGATATACTTTTGATGATGCTGTAGATGGAACTAAATATATAATAATAAAAAAGGCGACTACTTCAGATCACGGAACTGGAACTGGATGGAACAATTCGTATGGGGATGGACAGGCAACATTTTCGAAATCATTTTCCAGTGGGGATACTATATTATTAACTTTTTCAACAAGTTATTGGGAGTTTAATGGACAAGTGGGTGCAGGAAAAGGTACTGTCACACCGTATGGATTTGTATTAAATACAGATTCAGCAATACCGGCTGTTCAAACAAGTTATAATTCTCAACAAATATATTTAAATCCAAGCACTGCTGTTTCAAATATAATAATAAAATATACAGAACTTGATACAAATGATGAAGGAACTGCTGAAACAGGAGAAGATGGAAGACGGTCCATTATTCGACAATTCTATGTAAATAATGGATCATCGGCTAATCTTACAATAGCCAATAATTATTTTCATGATACAACTGGTGTTCATATAATATTTCAGGCTAAGGACTCCACAATAGAAAATAACTATTTTGCCAGAAGATATACGGCTCAATATTGGGATTCCAGCTCCAGTTCATATCAAGGTATACATGGAGAAGCTATATCATTCAGGCCCACCTGTTCAAATATTGTTGTTCGATATAATATTTTTGAGGATGTGCGTGGTACAGGTATTGTAATGGCCCAGGATTCAACTGGGTTCACAGACTTCTATTTCTATGGAAACTTAGCTTTTACGACAGATCCATCAAAATATTATACAAGCAATGGTTTTTTTGCTACAGGTGATACTAATGATGGAATGAGAGAGGCATATGTATATAATAATACCATGGTTGATTATTCTTCGAGTGGACAAACTGGAATAAGATTTCACAATGATGGTGGAACAAACTATGCCTATAATAATTTGTGGTATAATTGTAGTGGACTTAATTTTTTGGGAGTAACTCGTGATTATAATGCTGCCGATATAGATTTGGGAGAGGAACATGACCAAATAATTGATTCTACTTATTTTGTTAGTTATGCAGGGGATGATTTTAGACTTTCTAAAGCTACAGAAGCAGGAATGAACCTTAATTCTATGACCCCACCGACAACAACCACAACTGTAACAGCAACATCAACCACTACAAGTAATCCAACTTCTTCTTCGACTTCTTCTTCTACTTCAACTATTTATGAGGGTGCTCCTGATTGCACTAAAGACAATCTAAAATTCTTTGATAATTTTGAACATCCTACTTTACTATCAGGTGGTAATTATAATGATGGTATGTACAATATAGAGGAGGGGGGAGGATGCACAGATCATACGGATAAAACAGGGGATGTTTATGTGGAAAATACTTATGACCATGCAACTGATTCTACCCATTTATGTACAAATGTTTGTGTTAATTCCTCTCAAAAAGTAAATGGAAATTATAGTTTATACTTTCCTTGTAATGGAGATCGTCTTATATTTGGATATGGTTCTTCTTATAATGCCACTCCTCATATTGATTGGAGATTAGGTACAGTTAAGTTTTTCTTTAGAATAGAACACTATTTAGATAATGGTGGTTCAGACAGTGGTTCGTTATTTCATGCTTCAAAGGGATCAAATGGAAAACAAGGATATATTCAATGTGCCATTTTTGGAACAGGTGGCCCAAGGGTATTTCGTTTGTCTTATAATAATTATGATGGGGGTGGTAGTCAATATGTCCAAACAAGCACCTATGATAATTTAAGAGCAGATAAATGGTATTATGCCGTTTGTAATTATAGAATAGGCACAACTACACCCACATTGAGAGTAAAAGTTTGTGATGTTAACGGAACAAATTGTTCCACGGCAACTTCAAATGTTCAATTAAGACCCATGACATATGGAGAATTGTCAACTTTCGATCTAGGAGAATGGAACCATCAAGATTTGAGTGGATGGATAGATGATCTATATGTTTATGGGGATTGGAGGGATTGACATGAAAAAGATACTTATAATTCTATTTTTAATTTCTTTCCCTTCTATTGCTTTTTGTCAATATGATAAGGATATGTTGGGGGTAACTAGAAATGGTGATGGTATTTGGGATAGAGGAGCATATGAATATGTAGGAAGTCCTGTTTCTACATCTAGTTCCAGTTCTTCAACTACAACTACCATTACGTCTACTTCTACTTCCAGTACTACAACTTATATAGGTCCACCATCTACAACCACAACTATGCCTAATTTATTCGGTGCACCAAATAGATTAATAATACAAGGTGGTATTATTAGATAATGTTATTTTCTAAACATTTATGTTATAATTAAAAAAGGAGGATTAAAAAAATGTCACCTACTTATGATTATTCAGGAGAAGCAATACTAAAAATAGGGGATCAGGAGTTTTACCCTAACAGAAGATCAGTTACTACAAAATATTATACTGATGATAATCTTGTACTTATATCCAATTCCCCCTCTGCTCCGGAACCTGTAAAGGTATTGAGTAGAGCTGCTATCACGGCTAATGCAATAACAATTGACCAGAATTATAATACTGTTCGAGTAGTTAATGGTACCAGATCTGGAATAACTGTGTGCTTCAATGGGGATTCAGATAATACCATCGGATTGAACAATTATTCAGGGGAATTGATGTATGTAGATTTTGATAATTCCGAGCATGAAATCGGTCAGGTAACCATATCAGGTTCTGGTACTGGAATTGTTGAGGTTATAAATTTTAACAGATAGGAGGGTTTATGGCTGATAATATACTCTATTTTGTAGAAGGTGATACCCTTCCCATAATATCCGGTACTTTGAAAGATAGTTCTGGAACCCCTGTGAATTTAACCGGCTATCAGATTTATCTTAGAATTAAATATCCTAGTGCTACATTAGAAAAGTCAGGGGAAATATTAGTAGCAGAAAACGGGACTTTCAAAGTAACATGGAATTCTACAGATTTAATAGCAGGAATATGGGGGGCAGAATTGGAGTTTGTTTCCTCTGCCGGTGAAATACAAACTGCCCATAGAACGACCTCAAACAAAAAGCTTACTTTTAATATAAGCGAGGAAGGATAATTGATATTAGAATTATCTACTACACCACAATTTGTCGAACTTGTGGATGCCGGATTTACAGTTGAATTATTAACTGTACATAATAATATATCTTTATCAACAACAAATAGTGAAGTTGTTTTGTATGATACTTCAAGTAAAGTTGAATTGGATCTTTCCAATAATAGAATTGTACTTTCCCCGACAAATTATAAGGTAGAATTAGCCTTAACTGGTTCATCATCTACTTCTTCAGAAGGAACTACAGATCATTCTGAACTATCCAATTTAGATTATGCATCTTCAGGTCACACAGGATTTGCCCCTGCTTCCCATAGTCATAGTGGGGAGTCAGGTGTATCTGACCACGGTGAATTGACGGGTTTAGAAGATGATGATCACACTCAATATCACAATGATTCAAGAGGTGATAGTAGATACAGCCAATTAGACCATTCTCATGATGCTTATGATGGACACATTGCTTCAGGAGAGATCCATTTTACAGAAGCATCTATAGATCATGGATCTATATCAGGGTTAGATGATAATGACCATCCTCAATACAGTCTTTCCGGACATACACATGGAAGCTATGATGGTCATATGGAAAGTGGAGAAATTCACTTTACTGAATCATCCATTGACCACACAGCCATCCAAAATATTGGAAGTAATACCCATAACCAAATAGATTCACATATCTCTGATTCTTCCATTCATTTTGAATCGGATAAGTATGATGGTCATATGGAAAGTGGTGAGATCCATTTTACAGAAGCATCCATTGACCACACAGATATTCAAAATATTGGAAGTAATACTCATAACCAAATAGATTCACATATCTCTGATTCTTCCATTCATTTTGAATCGGATAAGTATGATGGGCACATAGATTCGGGTGAGATCCATTTTACAGAAGCATCTATAGATCATACAGCCATCCAAAATATTGGAAGTAACACACATAGTCAGATTGATACACATATTTCAAATACAGAAATCCATTTCGAATCAGATAAGTATGATGGGCACATAGCTTCAGGGGAAATACACAGGCAAATAAATGATTCTGCTTCTTCTTCAACCTCTTTATGGTCATCTACGAAGATAAGTGGAGAACTTGCTACTAAACTGGACATAAACGCAACTGCTTTTGATATAGAATTAGGAACTCCTTCAGATGGTTCTTGGTCTGATGGAGTATTGGCAAGTTGGTCTGTAAATACAAAGGTGGTGGATGCTCTTGATGATATAAATGAACTGATGTCTTATTTAGCTCCTGATGATGCCAGTGCGTTGTCAGGGACTTTGATTTCTAATGCTACAACCTATTCAGGATATCTATCAGCAGGTAACGTTAATTATAAAGGCAGTGAACCTGCTGGAACCTCTGTAACCTCTAAAATTGTTACAGCAGGATTCACCTTAACAACTCCTAGTACTAGTACAATTTTCAACAAGGCAGATGAAGGCATTGTATCTTTAATGGTTAATGGAGTTGAAGCAGATACTTATGATTTAGAGTCCAATTTTAATGAAGCAAATAGAGACACCAATCAAAGCACTCCTGTCGGGGATGCTCCTCTCACTGTGACTTCTTGGGGATGCTATAACAGCTTTCCTAAATGGCAGAAGGCTAATGCTCAGGCAGTAATCACAACCGCAATGATGAGGCAGGGATATAACTATTTTACTATAAAGAGAACAGGAATTTCTCCGGAACAGGAAAGCAGTACCTATGAAGTATTCTATGATAATGATTCAGGAGCAAATCCTTCTGTAAGTACTCCCACTGTAGCGGAACTTTCCCCTTCTTGGACTTATAGATCCGGTCTTAAAATGTATGGTAGGGGAAGCACATTTAATGTTGATTGTGTTGTTTCTAATGCCTTTAATAATGTGTATGCTGCCAATCCTTTATCGTTAAGTGCTTCTTCAGGAAGTTGGTTTACAACGGCAACTGTTTCTCCTAGTGATGGATCTGTTTCAGGTGTTTCTTCACCACCTGCTATAGGGGAGACAATGACGGTTAATGATAAGGTTATTACTATACCTGCTTCGAATGTACGATCAACTAATGCCAGACTTGTTGCTACACCCTCTTCTCCTTACGGATCTCACACAACTGCCACAAGTTCAAGTTCTAGTAGATTGGTAGATGGGTATGCTAATCAATCCACTGACTTATCTGAAACTTTTGATGATGAAAATTATAGACTTCCTGCTGGTAGCTATACTAGTGTTCCAGGAGCTATTACAGGGCAATGGGATTCGACTTGGGTATTAGATAACTCCACTTATGTAGGAGCACAGGTTTATAATGGAAGTCTATATTATCCATCCACTAATTTCTCTGGATATCTTCCAAGTGGAAATCCAAATTACTCTTCACTGACAGGGGACAGAACCTTCTACCGAGCATATTATGATAATGGAGATCCGCATAGTAGTGGAACTTTAACTATAGGAAACATAAGTTATTCAAACATAAGTGTTGTCGGTAGTGGAAGTATTAATGTAGAAATTAAACTTCCTGGTGTTACAGGATGGTTAGATTTTGGAAAGGCTTATGATTCAGGAACATTCACAGGAGCAGATGGAGATGGTTGCCATACAGGATCTTCATCAGATTGGACATGGAGTTGTGGATCGTTTTCTACCGCAAGTAGTGGATATATGGTAATTGTAAGAATAACTTTAAAAAATACTACTTACAGTTTAACTCAGGCTGTAATGTCAGGATGGTAATATAGATGGCTTTAAGTGATACCACAAAAACAGATATAGCATTTAAGAAGCTTATAGCTCAGGATTACACCACAACATCAAAAGCCTTTTATGAAGAACCTTCCGGCGGTGGGTTTAATCTTACAGGGGATGATATATGGTATGATGATATTCCCTCTACTCCACCTTCTTCTGATAACTCTATTGTAAAGGTTTATTCTGGTGCAACCAGATTAACTTTGGTGCAAGATACTTCCGTTGCGAGTAATAAAGGATGGATAGCAAGCGGTGAAGGTAGATTGGGAAGTTGGATTCCACCTAAATATGGGCAGAGTTATACTATAAAAGTTTATGATAACTCAGGAAACCAAATATTTACTGCTGATGCTATGGATTGGTACTTCGATTATGAAGCAGGTTATTTGGCTATACAAGATAGTCATGCCTATAGCACACCATTTAAGATTGAAGGTTATAGATATATTGGAAGAACTATTACAAATACTTTTATTAATGTTTCCGGTGAAGCCTTTCTTACTGATGAAGTATCCTTTAAAGAGGGGTCAAATGTAACTTTATCACAAAGCGGTAAATTCATCACAATAAGTTCTACAGGAGGGGGAGGTTCAGGGGAAACGGATCACTCCGCCTTAGAAAATCTTGACTATGCAGCATCAGGGCATACGGGATTTTCACAAGAAGGGCATGTTCATAATGCTTATGCAGGGCATATGCTATCCGGTGAGATACATTTCACAGAGGGCAATATTGATCATGATAATATACAAAATGTAGGCAGCAACTCACATTCTCAAATAGATTCCCACATATCTAATTCTGATATCCATTTTGAATCGGATAAGTACGATGGTCACATAGCATCAGGGGAAATACACTTTACTGAGGACAGTATAGATCATGGTTCTATATCAGGGTTAGATGATAACGATCATCCTCAATATAGTTTGGTGGACCATGTGCATAACGCTTATGCCGGTCATGCCTTATCAGGAGAAATACACTTTACCGAAGGTAGTATAGATCATGATAATATACAAAATGTGGGAACACACAGCCATTCATCTATTGATTCCCATGTTGACGATTCTGCTATACACACAAATTCTGCTGATAAAAATAAGTGGAATGGACACATAGCTTCAGGGGAAATACACTTTACAGAGGCATCCATAGATCACAGTAATATATTAAATCATGGGACTAACACCCATTCCACTATTGATAGTCACATATCTAATTCTGATATCCATTTTGAATCGGATAAGTACGATGGGCATATTAATAGTGGAGAAATACATAGACAAATAAATGATTCTACGGTATCGGAAACATCACTTTGGTCATCAACAAAAATAAGCGGAGAAATAGCCAGTAAGGTAGGATCAGGAAGTCCAGGGGGCGGTGATGTTTCCACTGATTCTATATGGGAAGCTAAAGGTGATCTAGTTGTCGGTACAGGTGACAATACCGCTGAAATTCTTAGTGCATCAACAAACGGATATGTTTTGACTTTAGATAATACCGAATCTAAGGGTGTAAAATGGGCTGCTGCTGGAGCGGCCAGTATGGGATCTCTGGATGATTTAACAGATGTTGTTATTACCTCTGCTTTAGCAGGTCATTTTCTATATTGTAGTGGAGAAAATTGGGTAAACAAATCTTTCAATTATTTACCTTGTTCCATTGCTCCAGTAACTGATAATTTATATTATTTGGGAATTGATGCGACACCTAATAGAAGATGGGCAAATATATATACAAAAAGTATTGATGTGAACTATCATTCTGCTTTTGGAAATTCTCATACTGGGGTAGAATCAACTAGTTGTGTACTAATAGATGAATCTCTTACTACAGGTGGGGATTTTACTTCTCTTTCTGTTTCAGCAAAATGGAATCCTTCTTCTCCTCTATCTTCCGGCGATACTATGATTGGAATTGGTGGATATACATGGTTAACTGGAAGTAAAACCACACAATTTGTAAAAGGAAGTGCTTTGATAGGTTTATCATTTGGACCTTTTTCTTTAACTAGTTCTGGGTCTGGGGAAAGTCTAATAGGAATTAAAACTTGGGGAGCTACTGGAGTTAATTGTACTATTGCTGCCTATGATGTTTACGGATTATTAGTTGCTCCTGCATCAAATCCTTTTGGATTTACTTTAAATTGTACTAATGCATATGGAGTAAAGATCGAAGATTTTTTTACTATTCCAGTTGAGAGTGCCCCAGCAGGAATAACAGCAGTTCATTACGGTCTTTATATATCGGCTTTGACTTGGGGTACAGCAAAACACCAAGTTCTTTTGGCTGGTACAGGAGCAGGAAACGGAATTAGATTTGAGGATGAGACCGGCCCTAGAATTTATGCCCATTCAGCAAATACTTTAAGAATAGATTCAGATACTATAGCAAGGATGACAATTAATGATACAGGCATTGGGTTTTTTACTGTTACCACACCTATTGCCCAAGTTGCACATATAGCAGATATGACAGTTTCTTTGGTTTCTACACAAGTGGATTCTGGTGCGGAAGTTGCTACACAACTTAATGCTACGAACGGAAAAATAAACACCATTCTTGCCGTTCTTGAAAATTTTGGTTTTGTGGCCAAAAGTTAGGAGGATTTATGGCTTTAAAAAAAGAACACATGGAAATATTAAAGGAAATACTTTCATTTTTATTTTCCAATAATCCTATGAAACATATTGAAATTTTTAAAAACTATTCTGTAGATGTTATTATAGATGGAACGGATGAAGAAAAGATGGTTTACATAAAAAAGTATCTTCAAGAAGTTAAAGTTCCTAAATTAGAATTAGAAGAGAATGGAAGAAGGTCTTCAATAACTGAAGCTGAGGAAGCTACACTTTCAGCTAAAAGTATTTTAGAGGCTATAAAATAGGCGGTGCTTCTATGAACTTAAGTAGAAAAAGTATAGAAAGATTAGGTACTTGTGACACAAGACTTCAAAATTTAGTTTATGAAATAGTAAAAACAAATGGTGTTTATGTTCTTTGTGGACATAGGGGGAAAGAAGAACAAAATAAAGCTTATTATGATGGAAAATCTAAACTTCTATTTCCTAAAAGTAAACATAATAAATGTCCGTCTTTAGCAGTTGATCTTGCTCCTGCTCCATTACCTGATTGGGAAGATACTATAGCATTTTTAGATTTTTCTTCAATTGTATTATCAACAGCAGACCATCTAAATTATGAAATAAGATGGGGTGGTGATTGGGATATGGACGGTGAAACAGAGCAAAATGAATGGGATTATGTTCATTATGAGATTGTTTAATGGGTAATATTGATTATAAAAAAAGTCATAGAGAAAAGGGACTTTGCTTATTTTGTAGTAATAAAGCAGAACCATTTTCTGCTTATTGCAAAGAACACAGGGAAACCCACAGAATTTCTTCTCTTAAATACAAATGGGCAAATATATATGAGATTAGAAAAAAAGATAGAAAATTAAAAGAAAAAAGAATACTAGAAGGAAAATGTTCCCATTGTGGGAAACCTCTTGATAAGGGATGGACGAACAGAATTTGTGCAAATTGCTCCTCAAACACATTTTTCTTAGGAAGGTGGGTAAGAATTGAAACTATTAGAGAAAAAAATAAATAGAGATTCCAATATTTTTTTATTTGGGGACCAGCATATTGATAATCCCTTATACAATAAAAGATTATTTGAAATATTTATTAATTTAATATGTTCTGAGTATGAGGGTGTTTCAGAAAAATATAATTATGGAGTTGATCACGGTGATTTTATGGAAGCAATATTAATCACTGATAAAAGGATGAGCCGTTCTCTTGCTCTAACACCCAACTTTAAAAAACAAGATTTTATATTAGGACAATTAAACCAAGCTGTTGAGGACAGAAAACCAATTAAGAATAAATTGATTACTATATTACAAGGGAATCATCCTGATAAATTATGGCAATTTGGAAATCTAACAAATCAGCTTTGCCTTTCTTTGGGTGTTCCATATGGCACATGGTTAGCAAACATAAGATTTTTAGATAAAAAAGGTGAATTTCTATTTAGACATATTTGTGAACATGGAAGAAAATCAATAAATTCTTCAGCAGATAACACAGCTAGGCAAAGAACAAATATGGAACTAATACTACAAAGACAATTACAAAAAAAATCAGGTACAGCTTTACTGATGAGTAAAGGGCATACTCACAGAATTTTAACCAAAACCCCTGAAAATTCTTCTTATTTAGTAGATAAGAATGGGTGGTTTATTATGAAAAGAACTAATAGCAACACACCTTATGATGGATTCATTCCTCCTGATTTTAGATGGTATTGTTCTACAGGATGCTTTTTGGAACCTTATGTACATGATATGGAAGGGTATAATGAAATGTTGGATTATGATCCATTAGAACCAGGATTTGTGGTAGCAAAAATTAGAGATGGTGCTATAGTGGGGCTTGATGAAGTAAGGTTGCTTACTCAATCTGAAGAAAAAATAGAAGTGTGCATTGACAAAAAAACATGAAAGGAGAATAGAGATGCCGAATGGATTCTTGGAACCGGAAGATATAAAATTACATTGTAAAGATCATAGTGGGAATATGTCTTGTCTACTAAATCTAAAGAAAGATGTGGAGGAGTTAATGATGGAAACAAAAAAGAAAGTAAATTGGACTGTGTTTACATGGATAATTGGGGGAATATGTAGTATAGGTGTATTTGTTGTATCTATTCAAATGAATTTGGCTACAGGAACAAAAGATAATTTGGCTGAATTGAAAACAACACTGATAGAAGGAACTACTGAATTAAAATCAGAATTAAGACACCAAAGAGAAAACATGGACTGTGTTAGACAACGACTTGACCTATTGGAGAGAAACAAGTGATCAGTGAAATTAAAATGTTCCTATTTTATAGGAAAGCAAGAGAGGAGGTGGTTCGAATGAAGAATTGGTATGCATCAAGAACATTCTGGGCAGCAATTATAGGCATGATTGCTATGGCTCTTCCTTTACTTACAGGTGGGCATATCACCTTACCTGAAAATGAGCAAGCTCAACTGGTAGATAATATTATTAATCTCATTAATGCTATTATTCCCATTGTGTCTTTTTTGTTTATTATAATTAGAAAGATACTGGATTATAACAAAGAGAACAAGGAAGTTAAAAATGAAGGGTGAACTGAAGATTGAAAATCCTAATATAACAATTGAGTTCGATAGTGACATTAAGGAAACAAAGATAATTAGTGCTAATTGCATTGAACTTAAAATGTCAAGTAAACTCAGAATAAAAGGATTTGTAAAATGGTTAATAGACTTACTAAAATTGCATTGATCCTTGTTTTTATAGTGGCGTGTGGGATATCCTGTCAGGGTATCCCACAACGCACCTATGTTTACACAATAAAAAGGGATTGTTACGGAAAAGTTGAAAGAGTTACATCAAAAGGAAGTAAGATTGATATTGAGTTTGATAATGGATCTGAAGTAAAAAGAATAACCACATCATCTCATGATATTCAAATTGCTTCTACGATTGTAAGTTTCTTTTCCAATTTAATTTCTAGTATTGTTGGTGTGTTCTCTTAACCAAATGCCCCTTCATTTTTGTTTCTATCTTTCAACTCAGCACGTTTTCCTGGGTTCCAGTTCGAAACTTTTGTCATATATCCGGTAATTCTAGTAATACCCTCTACTTCTAGCCCTTTTTTTATTGCTATAATTAGATCATCATTTGTCATTGATTCTAATTTTTCCATTGTAATACAAGTTGCATTGTCCACATTATTATAATACCAGGGAAGATTTGTGTCTCTAAAAAGAAAGCACCTTTCTTTTTCATTATAAGACCATTCTATGTTTCTGTTTTTTTCTAAAAACAAGTCTAGTTCATCAATGCTCATTTTTATCTCCTTTCATTTTCTCTTCTTTTTTTATATATTTTCTATAAGCTTTTCTTGTTTTAATTCCTAGCATGATCATTTCTAATTTTTGTGTTCTTTTTTTCGGATTAAAGGCTTCTTTTTTATTGTATTTTGTTTCTATGTAGTCCATTTTACAATCCTTTTAAAAGACACCCCCTCTTACACTAATAAGAGGGGGTTTTGAAATTAGGGGATAATAACAATCTTGAAGTTGAACGGGGAACTAAAAGCATTTGAGAAGTCAAAATCACCAGTGACTTCATTGCTATTACCTGATTCAAGATTATTTACTTTATTGAAAGCAGTGCAAACAAAGTAAAGAGTTTGTATAGTTCCTTCCCATTCTGGTTTATTAAGAGTTATTTCTTCTTCATAAGAAGATTGCTGAGATACAAAATTAATATCAGAAATCTTTGTGTAAGGTCCACCAGAAGTGGTTGAATAGTACAAACGCCAACCTCCAAAATCAGGCTTTGCTGTATCAACTGTATTTTGCTCCCATTGAAATGTTTTGGTTACAGGAGCAGCATAAGCGAATGTAGCCAGAAAAATAAAAATAATACAGGCAAATAATACTTTTTTCATATAATCACCTCCTTTCTTTTGTTATTTGGGCCACCTCTACCTCTTAATTGAATTCCCAATATCTTACAATAATTTACAACTGATGTAAAAGACATTCCCAAATTTTTAGCTATTTCTCTTGTTGACTCCTTTTTTATTGTATATAAATAGTCAATATATTCCGCAATTGTTTCAAATCCTTGTTCCTTAGCTATTTGTAAAACTTTTTTGTAGGTGTAAAAATTACTTACTTTCTTTTTCATGATCTACTCCATTGGAACAATAAAAGAAATTCTGTTCCCAAACGATTTACATTCATTTACAGTTGGCATCCATATATCTACACATCTTCTGTTTTTGGGGTTCATCCTATCTTGAAATTCAAATTCGCCCAATCCAGCTATGTATATTCTGTCCCCAAACTTTAATTTTAAATCCATTTCTATATCTTTAGACACTGCTACATATCCTAATTTTACTCTTTTATTTGAAGCAGTTATCCATGGTGTACTATCTGTATATTTTTCTAGTGGTGGATATGCTGTTAAATCAACTTTTATAGGAACATTTTCTAATACCTTTTGTAGGTAGAAAATATCTTTTTCTAATGAATCCAACTTTTTTATACACAGGGAGAAATCAGTATTAATAGAATATAGCATAATACCCATTAATATTAAAGCAGAAATATAGAAAATATTTTTCATTTCTTTTCTCCTTTAGTTTAAAATAAGGGGGGTTTCTAAGCCCCCCTTAAACGTGCTACTTGCTCTTCTTGCTAGTTTTCTTAGCCTTGATAGCAGGAGTTCCACGTTTAGTTGATTTGGTTGCTTCCTTCTTCATATTGTCATCACCTCCTTTCTTTATAGAAATAACTGCTATTTTTGATAACTCTTTTATGAGATCATCAAAAGATTTTTTGGTCAACGTAATTGATCCATCATCATTTTGGTTGTAAGGAATTCTGAGAACATTAGAATCGTACCATTCTTTTACTTTATAATTTTCCATTTTGGCTCTCCATTAGTTGTGAAATGTTTTTGTTTTTACTACAAATAAATGTTTTGTCTGCTGCTTGGTTTATATCCTGAGCATGGGAAACCATTAGTATTTGAATACCCAACTTCTCAGATATGGTTTTTATCATTTCACTTACTCTAGTTTGAAGTTCCGGACTTACATTTCTAAAAGGTTCATCTAAGATTAAACAATTTCTATTTTTTCTTATTGACCAAAAAGCAATACGAAGGGCAAACGAAACTATATCCAATACTCCACCACCAGAAGCATCAATGGGCTTATATTCTTGACCTTGTTCTTCAAACAATAAATCACATTCAGTTTTGTTTCTCCTAAGTTCAAATTTTACTTTAAAATTAGGAGGATTGTCAAACACTGAATGAAGTGCTAATGTTACAATATTAGAAATATGATATTCCAAACTAGATTGAGTTTGTCTGCCCACTGTTTGAAATATCGTTCTTACCATAGAATAATCAGATAAAAGCTTTAATGTGTCCTCCATTTTCTCTTTGTTTTTAATTAGATCATTCAGGCAAAGTTCTCTTTTTACCTTCTCCTTATCTAATATTTTTCTATATTCAGTTAAATCTCCCATTGGTATTCTTTCTTTAAGGCATTGAATTTGTCTTCCAGTTCTTTTTCCAACTCAGTTAATTTTTCAGTTAGCTTGATTAAACCACCCTCAGCTTCTTCTATATTATTATAGTTAAACTGTTCTTTAAGTGTTTTCAAAAGCTCAGATAATCTCCCTTCTAGTCTTGCTTTATCCTCTTTTGCCTTATCAATCTCTTTTTCTAATTTGATTAATTCATTAATTATTTCTGTACTCTTCATATTTTTTCATAACTCCTGTCATTGTTTTGGGTTGTAAGTAACAAATTTTTATCTTTTTGTTTAAAGCAAAGCACATTCCAAAATCAAATATAGTTCCAACACTTCTTTGATCCCAAAAAATATGAATTTCATCTGCCCATTCTATTAACTTTTTATTATGTAAGCAAACCTGTAACTCATCATAATTTGGGAAATCATCAAAAGCCGGTGTTTCAACAAAATTCCCCTGTGCAATCAACTCTTCTGCGTGTTCAACCATTGCTTTTTTATATGCGTGTGTTCCTATTATGGTTATTTTCATATTTTCTCTTCTCCTTTTCTCCATTTTCTAACACATCTATCAGATACACCCAGTTTTTGTGTTGCTTCTTGTATGCTTCCCAAAAAAACTTCATTCCTAAATACTCTATCCACATCCTCCTTTATACACTTAAATTTAAACATTAGTTTCCTTGTTTGTTTGGATGATCTGCCTCCTATCTTATTTATTTTTGTGTTTTTAGGCATCCAGTTAATAACTGTATCAGGACTAACCCCCAATAATTTTCCTATTTCTCTGGAAGAGAAGGATAGATTGTGGTAAAAAAAACTTAAAAAAGAATCAATGTCTCCATCAAACCCCAATTCTTTTATTTTATTAATTGCTTCCCTTTTGTGTATTCTCATTTTCTTATTCCTTATACAAATAATAAAGTTTGCGTACAGTGTAATCTTTCTTTTATTTTTTTATAGTAGTATTCATTTTTTTCTATTAGAATAAACCCTCGATTTAATTTTTTACAAGCTACCCCTGTAGATCCAGAACCAGCACAGTTATCCAATACCAAATCCCCTTCGTTGGTATAGGTCTTAATTAAATACTCCATTAAAGATACTGGTTTTTGTGTTGGATGGTAACCTGTTTCCCTTTTTATTTTAATCACACTTTTTGGATAGCGAAGTCCATTATTTTGAGTTTGTTTTTTTACAATTTTCCCTGTAACTTCACCGCTGTCACCCTTTCCACTTATGTAAGGTTTTCCGTAAGTAAACTGAGGATTGTATTTCCCCCCACCAAAAACAAGAATGTTTTCATGTGCTTTCATAGGTTGTTTCTTTGCACTTAAAAAATTTACACCTTGTTCCTTCTCCCAAATAATCTCATATTTAAACATATCAATATTACTCATCACTAAAGCACTTGTAAAAGGTTGAGAAGCGGTTAAAACTATTGCACCATTGTCTTTTATTATTCTCTTGTACTGCCTCCAAAGTGGTTCAAAAGGAATTACCGTATCCCATTTACAGGCAGTAGTTCCGTAGGGGGGGTCTGAAATTATTGCGTCTATTGATTTGTCGGGGATAAACTTCATAAGCTCAAGGCAGTCTCCCTGATGCACTTCATTTATTTTTAGATGTCCGTTTTCTAAAATATGCATAGAATTTTTCTCAATCTTCATAGACTTCTTTGATTGTCATTGCTGTACCTCTAAATAATTGTGCAATACTTACCAAGCAAATCCTTAAAGCAGTGCTGGCATAGTTCAATAGATACCTCAGTACCATCACCAAACACAGAATCATAGCCACAGTGGTTATGAAAAAAGAGAGCTTCCTGTTTTTCCACCTCATCACCTAGAATGTCTCGACCACAAACAGAACATGTTATCCCAACAAGATCTAGTTCTTCTTTGACTACCATTCCATACTGTCTCATCACTCATCCTCCACCGGACATACATTAGTTATCCTTTCTAAATAACCACTTATCAAAGAACCAGAAGCAGCAGGCACCTATTGCCTGTGCCACAAGCAGGTTGCCCCATAGTGGCAGTCCCTTATACTGCATATAGTCCATTGGCGGTATCATTACCAGACCAGATATTTGCCATCTCAGGTGATACAGGCCATAACGTCTCATTCTATCTCCTCTACAGTAACCCTGACCCTCTTTGGCGGCCACTTAGTCCAGCGTGATCTTGGTGTCTTGCTTGCATATACCCATGTACCCCACTGCGGCCACGGCTTGCTGTCTATGGTGTCGCAGTATCGTCTCAATGGCACGGTCTCAGTCGGATCGATCCAACCCTCTACCTGCTGTATAACTTTGCGTTTCATTCCTTCACCACTGTTTCTTTGTGTTTAGAAATAGCTCTATTATACTCCTTCAGTAGACTTTCTACCCTAGAAGTAGTTGCAGTATTAAATTCTTCTAAACAAGTTGCAAGATATTGACCCAGAATAACATCTGATTCATAAACTGCTTCCCTAAGTGCCTCTTTTCTTTTTTTCTCCCCTCTACTATTCCACTTATCTACGGCAAGACTATTATCATACTCCTCGCATTCAACATATGGCCCACTTGCCATGCATTCTATACAAACTATCTGCGTTCCAACTAATCCATTTGGTAACATATCCTCAATACTATCCTCTAGTAATGTTGATCCACAAAACGGACAAGGCAAAGCTGGTTTCTTTGGTTTCATTCCTTAACCTCCTATATAATAGTGCAATACTTGCCAAGAAGCTCCTTAAAGCAGTGCTGGCACAGATCAATATACACCTCTGTGCCATCACCAAACACAGAACCATATCCACAGTAATTATGAAAATGCATTGCCTCCTGCCGTTCCATTTTATCATTCAAGAGATCACGCTTACAAACAGAGCATTTTATCTCAACAACATCTCTTTCCTCTCTAGTTATGATTCCGTATCGTCTCATTCCTTCACCTTACTCATTAAAATTTTAATCTGTTCTTGTGTTAATATATTTTTAAGAACTCTAAGATTTGTCCATTTTCTGTTTTTATTTCCACTTCCCCAACATTCGTCACATACGTCACTAGTAATAACATTACCACCCACACCACCGTGCCAAGTGCATGTTTGTCCGTATGCTTTAACACCCCATCCCGAACATTTTGTGCAAACATCCTCTTCATAATCTATGCCTCTATGAAGCATTATGTCTCGTAGGTTCATTCCTTCACCTCCACACACTCAGGACATATCCTGCCTGATAGATCATGTCGATCATAGTTTATCCCCCAACTCAATTTTGTATTTGGTTTTTCTAACACCCTATATCTAGTATCGTGTTCACATTGCTTCCAAACACACCAAAAAGTATCCATCGTTGGTGATTTTCCCCTCTCTCCGTTACAAAAATCTGGCCTCCATGTTAATGCTAATATATATGCTGGTGGATACTTTCGAAACAGTTCTACTCTTCTCTTTGCGTGCCAATATTGTGATTTCAATAAATAACAGAACATTTTAGCCCCCAACTCCATCGCCTTTAGAATAAACCCCTCTGACACATTAAACGGAGGATTCGTAATAATACCGAATTCTACTTTAAATGGAATTTCATTTTTAGTTACTGTTAAAAAATCAACTTGTTTTTCACAGAATTCTGTAGATCGAATATCCGTTCCATAGGTGCAATATCCTCTTTTCTCTAAAACTTTTCTTATATGACCACTACCACAAGCACATTCCCAAATTGGTATCTCAGTGTCAATGTTCATAAAATCCAATAATGCTTCCGTAGCCTCTGTAGGAGTACAGTAATAATCTGCTGGATCGGAATACTCTGTATTTCTTTTGTTTGTTAATGACTGACCATTAAGCATATATTGTACCTTTCCCCATTTTGTTAACGTTAACAATATGCCATTATTTTCCCTACGTCAGAAAAATGATCATCATACTTCCCACTTGCCTTTCTCGTCTTTCTCGAATGTCTTTTTCATCATAAAGTTTCCTGCCGTATGGTAAATGACTATGCCTTCAGGCTTCATAAAACATGGGGCAGCGTAACTACCATGTTCTGCAAGCATGGCCATTACTTGAGACACATTCAAGTCATCCATGTTACACTCAAACAATATAGGCACCAGACCAATACACTCCGGCAATACCTGCTGCATCTCTGAAATTCTCGGGTCACCTGTTAGTATCTCTTTTGGTTCGCTGCCATACAGGCACCACCTGGTCACATTGAACAGGCTAAATCGCTTTTCGCCCTTTGACAGACCATAACCACGCTGGATTCCGCTGCCCCACCATTCTCCAAAGTGCCTGCCTAGACCTAGCTGCATAAGCTCGTCCTTGTGGTCATGCGCCCACCTTGAGAAACCATGGTTATCCTTGTCTGGTGTTATCCATCGTGTCCTGCTGCCAGTAAGAAACTCACCATCATCGCCAATGAATATCTGTGCGTTAGTACCGTCGATTTTCTCAGTGACGATAACTTTCCGTGAATAACGTGCTATCTTTTGTAATCCTACAAAATCACTCATGTTGCCTCCTTATTAAGTTCTGCTATCAGCCTATTTGCTTCATCCCATGTGCAAGGACCTAAGGTTTTCTTACTCCACACAAGGTATGTCGCAGGATCAAACACAGCAGATCGATTTGTATAGAATGTTTTTCCATTAGGCATTAGTTTGATATTCATATCATCCGGTGGAGCAAACCCATTCCGCACCGCGCGAACGTAGTAGTGACCGTCCTTACTGTAGTTGAGGACGCTACCGTCGTCGAAATACACGATCCACGCGCCGTATGGACCGTAGGCAGTAGTATTAGAAGACCAATAGGAGGACGACTGTGTGTCAGGAAATAGGTCAGTGTTAATAGCAGGATTGTCTCTACTATAATCCACTAAAGAAATAAGCTCTTGTATTTTTGGCAGTCTCCAGTCGGTGTACTTCATTCTTTTATCTCCGCATCTCGGCAGCGTTTGAGTCGCTTGGGGTTCCAGTTTGTAGTTGGAAACTTATGGTTAAATAACCTACAAAAATGACTGTCAAAGGTAAATCGTAACCAGTTACAACAAAGCCTTCCATTGCAGCACCTCGTCTTAGTGACATCCTTGCCTAAGTCAATCAATGGTCTTATCTTCATTCCTTCACCTCCTCTACCTATTTAACTCATCTCTTACAATAGACCTGACACGTTTAACGAGTGCATCAGTATCAATTCCAGCTCTCTTTAAATCTTCTTCAAGAATCTTCAGTGGTATGTCCTGTATAAAATCATATTTGGCATCAAAAAAGGGGCTTTCGATTATGGTTACATTTTCTTTTACCACCAGTTCGCTTATTCTATACATACCTTTTGCCACTATCTCAACAGCCTTGTCATATTCTTTATTTCTTATTAATAGGGATAATGTAGCTAGCATATTATAGATTTGCTCATACTCTTGTATCGTCATTCCTTCACCTCCATCTCACGACAAATCTTAAGTCGCTTTGGTTCTTTGTTGCCAAATGGGAGAACTAGGTTAAAGGCCTCACAGTACACATGACCAGAAGACGTATCAAGGAACCGGCATTTTTTTAAACCATTTTTAGTAGCGCATTTTGTGGTAGTAACATCTCCCAAGTCAATCAACATGCGTATCTTCATTCCTTCACCTCATCATTCAGTTTTGGCATACACATATATAACGCCATTAACACATCCAAATAGTGCATAACCTTTTTGCCATACTTGCCATGCTGCCTTAGAATATTTAATATGTTTCCTGTTTAGCTTTAAACCATGGCATATACAATTACATGCCACATAATTTGCAGCATCCCAGGCAGCATACCTGGCATCATTCCAGGCAGCATCCCAGGCAGCATTCCAGGCATCATACCTGGCAGCATCACAGGCAGCATTACTGGCAGCATTACCGGCAGCATCACAGGCAGCATTCCTGGCATCATACCTGGCAGCATTACTGGCAGCATCACAGGCAGCATTCCTGGCAGCATTACTGGCAGCATACCTGGCAGCATTACTGGCAGCATCACAGGCAGCATTCCTGGCATCATACCTGGCAGCATACCAAGTTTTTCCAGTAAACAGTTTCCATGACTTTAATGGTTTTCCGTCCGGTTTTAAAAATTGCACATGCTTGATACTATCAACAAAATCAATAGCATCTAACCACCATTTAGGATGTTGTACTGGCTTTAGCAACCGTGCCCCAACAAAAACCGATTTATCGTCCTGGTGTATAGCACCATCCAGTATTGGCTCCGCCTCATAGCAGATACAATTCCATTTGTACCATTGATAAGGTTTGGTGGTCAGATGGATTCCACTACTACACATAACAATGTCATCATCAATCTTGTGCCATTTACCTGGTGTCCACTTTCCTTTTTTATCTTGCTTAGGCAGTGACCAGGTAAGATCACCGCCGTTGCATGACTTACCATCAACCAGTATTTTGTAATATTTGGTTTTCATTCCTTCACCTCATTTCATTCCTTTAGTAACCATATATGCTATAACTAGGTTTATAATAATAGCAATAATTAACAGGTAAAGGTTATCATCCATATTATTCTTTCACCTCACTCAACTTATGCCAAATTATGCAGGCGTAGTGTGCCAGCTTCAGCATGTCACGTTTCTGCTCCTCGGAACCCCTGGCATTGTTGCCAAACCTGGCACAATATTTTTTTATGTCGTTGATAATCTCAGCAGGCGATAGCTCGGTGCATCGGTCTTGGCCCTTCTCGCCGTATTGTTTTACGGTGTAATGCTCGATGTGATCATCAACGATGCTGCTAAACCAAGACCATTCGCCTCTGCGTGTTTCCATCATATCGCCTCCTTATTAAGTTCTGCTATCAGTTCATTGGCTTCGTACCATGTGCAAATGCCTAGAGTTTTCTGCATCCATATAAGACCTGTACTATTATCAGTGACTGTGCCATCTCCATTATCAGTGAACTTTGGATCAGCATTTAATGACCCACACTGTCCGGACCGCACCGCACGAAAGTAGTTGTAGTGGTCCTTAAAGTAGTAGTAGACGTTGCCGTAGCTGAAACTCACGACCCATGCGGAGTAGGGAGTGCCGACAAGGGTAGTAGACGACCAATAGCCGTACGCCTGCGTGTCAGGAAATAGGTCAGTGTTAATAGCAGGATCAAACTTGCTTCTATCTACTATAGAATTTAGTTCATCAACTGTAGGTAACCGCCAGTCGGTGTATTTCATATCGCCTCCTTATTAAGTTCTGCTATCAGCTTGTTTACTAATTCTTTCACACAATTTTCTATATTGTTTGCCACCATAAAATTTTCCAAGTTGTTTTCAAATTTTAAATTTTCCATTATCTTATCTTCACTAAGACCATTAACAAAGGCTTCCAATTTTCTATTAATCTCCTTTTCTTTTTCTAATAGTGACAAATCAAAAACGTTATCTTTTACCGGTATTTCTACTCTTTTAGCATTTAATGTTTGTGTATCATAAACAAAAAAACAAGGTTTATGATCAACTTGTGTTATGTCCATTCGCATTAATGACCCAGGATTTATTAACATTCTGCTTCCATTTTGTACTGTAAAAGTTTTGTGGTTATCCCCTGTAACAATAAGATCATAAAAACTGTTAGCATTTAAAAATTCTACAGCATCCATTGAATTAGGAACTTCTTCTCTAAAACAAATAAGACCATGGTAGATCAAAATATTGAATAAATTTGTATCTTCAACTTTAGGTATTGTTTCTCCAAAATTACAAAAGTAAATCTTTTCTTTTGTTTTCTTTTCTTCTTGACAAAAATCGGTTCTACTGGAAATAAATACTTTTGCACTTTCTAAAACTGCTAGTGGTGTATTGTCCATCTTATCATTTGAATGGTATCGCATATCGTGTTGTCCGAAAACACCAATCATAGTGGTTTTAGAAAGAATTTGAATCATGGTTCTTAAAGTTTCGTATGAAATTTTCTTTGTATGGAAGATATCCCCACAATTAAGAATATCCATATTTTCACGACAAGAATATGAAACGATGTAATTAATCTTTCTAATTTGTTCTTTAACATAATCATCAGTCCTTCTTTTTGGTGGTTGGTCTGTAATATGCCAATCACTAGTTATTATATACTTCATATTAAATCCTTATTTCTTGTTTACACAAAGGGCATATCTTTTGTTCAGACAAAAAGGTTTTGTGTTTATCCATTAAATCATCAGTTAATTTTTCCCCCACTGCTAATAAAGAATAATTTTTTCTGATATCCTCCACTTTTCTGTTTAATTTATTATGTTCAGTGGATAAATTCACACACTCTTCTGCTATATCTTTCAATTCAATTATTTTCCGTATTGGTTTTACTTTCTGCTCCAAATTTACAACATCTTTACTTATTTTGGTTATATCACAGCACAGTTTTTTTAGATTTTTTTGATTATTTGAAGCATCAGTTAATTTATTCAAAACAATTTTGATTTCATTTACTAAGTATTCCCCTTCCAAATACTCAATAGTATTTTGTAAAGCGGTCTTAGTTATGCAAACCCTCTTTATAATTTCATTTAAAGAATATGATGTTCGTTTTTTATCAGAGATATCATTTACTACAGATTCGAGATGTCTTAATTTACTGTCCTTTTCTTCTAAATCTACATAAGTATCCAATTCAATTGTACAGGATTCGATTTTTTCGTTTATGTCTTTTAGTTCTGAATTTATCGAATTTATTTTTTTGTTTGTGCGCTCCAAGCACAAATCTATTATATCAATACCAACCAGCTTATTTAATAGTTTTGCTACTGAACCGGATGAATCTTGTAAAAGATAATACCCTTCATGTTGGGAAAGAAAGTTAATTTCATTCATATTAAGAATATTCAAGACCTCATCAGGAACATCTGTTCCCAATGCTGTTAATAAGCAATCATTTATTTGATAGTAATGTGTCTTTCCACGAACATGGTGTACATAAGAATTATCGTTGAAGTAAATTTTTACGGACGTGTCTTCTTTATCAGAAGAAAAGAAGGATTTAAATGGGGTTCCTGATGGTCTATTAAAAAGAACCCATTTAATTGCTCTCATTACGGAACTTTTCCCAGAGTGGGAAGCCCCTTTAATAATATTGACCCCATTGGAAAGTTCTAATGTAGTATTCTTATGACTTTGAAAATTTTCTATTTCTATTTTACTTATCATTTTGCATCTTTTCTTTATCTAAAACTTTGTATAGGAATGTATCCAAGGTTGTTATTGTAATATGATGTGGGCAAAGATTTAATAAAGTACAATCTAACGGCACTTTGGCAAAGGGCATGTTGTAGAGAACATTACTAAAAGCAGCACAAATCAAACCATTGTTTCTTTTGAATATGATTAATGGTACTTTCTTATTGTGAAAGTCGCACTCTTTTTGTGCTTTATTAAACCAATCAAGAAAAATGTTTTTTGTTTTTGGTTTATCTATAAAATTTAGAAAATCTATTTTTTCACCATATCCCCTTTTAACTTCCACAAGAAAGATGTCAGTGAAAATCTTCCCTTCCTCTTCTTCGTGTTTAATATCTCCTGCACCAAATGGTAGGGACTTACCTTTTTTACTTTTTGTTGTTGCTCTTGCTCCTGATGCATCAGTTCTCCAAAATATATCTTCGTTTATTCCATCACTTATCCAAAGAGATAATATTCTCGAAATGTCTCTTTCAAATTGTCTCCCCTTTGCACCTCCACCACCTTTTCTCATTATTTTCTACCGTATTTTATTGCTAATTTAGAATGACAATAACAATATAATTTCCCAGGACCATATCCATTTCTATTTTTACATTGCTTATTAGAAGAAAATAATTCATATGCACATCTAGTATGGTCGTAAGGAACACCCCCACCTTTACTGCTTTCATATATATGCTTTTTTGCTTTGATCTTAGTAATAAAAGGATAGACAATCACAAGAATTCCTCAAAATATAGTTGGGAAGGGGAGCAGGATAAACTTTTAAACCCACTTCCCCTTTTACGATGGGGCAATCAACCAACTATAGGTCTATATATTTTGGTTTTCTTTTTATACTTATTTCATCTTCGATTTGCTTCCATAAATTTGCTGTCAATTCTTTTAGTTTCGGTTCCAAACCCTTTTCTTCTATGAAAGAAATAAGATCATCTTCTCTCATTTGCTCTTCGCTAATCCCATCAGCTAGTATATACCCACCGCCCTTCTTCCCCCAAAACTTATTATCAACAAGAAAATTAATACAGGATTTAATATCATCCACCCCGTAATCATAATACACAGGAAAACTAATTTCTCTTAGCTTTCCTGTGTATTTGTTCTTTTTTACTTTAGCAATAATATTTTGTCCTAGAGTATGTGAATTTCTTGTTTTGGCTTTAATGCTACTTTCTTTGGATAACCATATCTCATGGGAAGACCAAAACTCCAAAGCTCTTCCACCTGATTTGGTTTTCTTCGGTCCGTACATAACATTAAGGCTGTCTCTAGTTTGGGAGATTATTAGTGATAGAGAATTTGTTTTCTCTACCCCTTCAGCAAAGTTTCGAAATGCTTCTGATGCCCATTTTGCCTTTTCAGATTTGAAGCTGCCTTTTATATCTTCTGTTTCATTACTAAGAACCTTCTTTACTATTTCATCACCCCTCTTTTTTTCTTCTTCTGAAGAAAGACCGTCAAAAGAGTCTGTGATGTAGACAAATGGTTTATTGTCAGCCATCATTCTAAGATGGTTTCCATACCATTGTTGTATGGTTCGAGAGTTAATGTCTCTTCTTATCCTCTCGCTTACTCTTTTTCCAAATAGTTTTGAAACATTAAATTCCAGGGCAACTTCAGTATCATCATAAATAAGCTCATAGTCATCAAATCTCTTATCCTGACAAAGCTCTGCCAGCATAGTTAAAGCAAGCATACTCTTTCCAGCAGAAGAATCACCTATCAAATTTATTATCTTTCCAAAAGGATACCCACCGAAAGCATTATCAGAAAGAGCAAGATTAAGAAGTGTGCTTCCTGTTTGTATAAAGCCATTTTCTAATTTTATTTCTTCTTGCTCTTTCCTTTTTGGACTCATTCCATTCTCCTTCTCATTCTTTTAGGTGGATCGCTTGGTTCTGGAACATCCACATGCTCAGTAAATCTTCTTCTTCTGGGTTCTTCAACTGGTTTTTCCTGTACAGGTTCTGGTTTGGTAAGCAATTCGTATGCTTCAATACATTGGTCAACTTGCGAGCATGTGTCACACTCGGGATACTGCTCAGGTGCTACACCAAAATATTCACCTGCCGGACACCTTCTTGCATTTATCGGTTTTTCATCAACAGAATCTTTTTTACCCATAAGGGCATTTTTCATTGAATCATAGGATGGGTGCATATCAAGCAACTCATCCAAAGGAACAACCATATCTAAAATATCATCAGGTATGGGTTCCCGTCTATCAACAAAAGCGTGGCCAAGATATTCCATTGTTTCTTTAGACTTAGAAACTATTTTGAACCTGATGCTTCTCCCATTATCAGGATCAAGATAGTTTATGTACCCACCACCTCTGGGCAATCTTGCCAATTCACTGATTTTTTCTTCAAAGAAGAAGTAAGCCACTTCCCAGGGAATGGGTCCCAATTTTTCAATTATCCCTTTTTCATCATGTACCCATACATTATATATTTCTCTTCGGTATGTTCTCAGTGCAGTGTAATCATCACCGCTTGGACGTTCTTCTTTAATATATTCACATATAGGACAAGGCTCTTTGAAATTTTTTAGTGGGCAAACAAAATTATCATTGAGCATACCTATTCTTCTGTGGATAAACAGATCGCAATTGTAAGCAATTTCACCTTTCTTTAAATGGGGGTGGTTAGCACCAGCAAAGAATGGAATAATGTCTATAAGATGCACCTCATTCTTTTCAGGCATCCATATTTTCATTCCTTCAGGAAACTTCTCTTTCAAAAATATGGAACGACCGGATATCTGTCGTTCTTCAGTTTCCTGTCTACGTTTCAACAAATCTTGCCTATGTTCTGACATTCTTTTTCTCATAGTGGACATAATTACTCTCCTTTTTTCATTCTTGATGAATTAATGTTTTCCGTTTTCATTTTCTGTATAGCTTCACCGACATCTTTATCTGTGCAATAATAATTGTGAACATATAACTGAACAAGAAGCTCCAACATTTTTTTCTTTTGGTCAAGTGCTTTCAACATATTTTCCAATGAATTCATTTCTTTCTGTTTTTCAATTACATCTTTTCTTAAATCTGAAACCTCTTTATTTGAAGTTATGGCAGAAGATATTGCTGCTTCAGTTGTTTTTATATCCGGTGAAATTCCGTTTGTTCTAAAATAAATATCCAAACCGGCTTCCGTTTCCTTTAGCTTAAATTTTATATCTCCCAATTCATTATCTAATTTAGCTAATTTCTCACTATAGAAAAAATAAAGGCTTGACTGATTTTCACAAAGAGAATCAAGGTTATACTTATCAATTGCTAAATCTTTATCTAACATATTTCACCTCAGTACATATTATTATAACATAGTTTAGAGTAAAGTCAATAGATTTTTTTACTTGATGCAAGATAAAAGACATGCTGCTGATAGACCTGCTTTCCCTGAATAAATAAAACTATCGGTAAAGTTTAGAATTATGGATGTAATGAACTCCGCTTTCTTTTCATTACTAGATAGTAGTACTTTATTCAAATAACCAAGAATGGCATATCTGGCTGCTTCTGCTTCTCCATTATATCCACTTAATATATTTCTTATTTTGTCCCATTTTTCTGATGGGTTTTCTGTGGATATGAGTGCTCGGCAAATATCAATGGATAGATTCTCTCTTGTTACTACATGGGAAATACATTTAATTGCTTCTTCTTCAGATTCAATATCAATTACTGAATCAAGTAATGACAACGCCCTTCCGAAAGAACCTTCACAAGAAGCGGAGATTTCCTTCAGAAGATTGTTTAGTGGGTCATTAATTCCCTCCTTCTTTAATATTCTTTCTAATCCTTTTATTATTGTTTCTCTGTCTAACAACTCCAATTCCCCACAAAAGCACCTTCGTTTTATAGTGATCTTAATCTTTTCGGGTTCAGTGGTGGAGAGTACATACAGAACATGCTTAGGTGGCTCTTCTAGCATAAGCAGAAGGGACTCTTGTGCAGCTCCAGTAATCTGGTGACACTCATCAAGCAAGTATAGTTTGTACTTCCCCATAATAGGTTTATAAGCAGTGCTTTCCCCAATTTCTCTTATTGTGTCAATCCCCCTTGTATTGGCTGCATTGTAAATAAAAAAATCACAATCAGCTATCTTAAAAAAGTTTTTTAATATGTAGGCCATTGTTGTCTTGCCACATCCTGAAGGGCCACTAAAGAAATACGAGTGTGGAACATCCTCCTTTCTATTCAAAACGGAAGTAAGGCTTGCTTTTGTTTTTTCATTTCCAATTAATTCAGTGTATGTTTTTGTTCTGTACTTTGTTTGCAAAGGCATGTGTTCTCCTCAGTTCCTTCATTTAAAACAGAAACAAACGCAGTATCACACTTTGGACACAATAAAGTGAATTCTGGGTCACTGTCAGTTAGTTTTTGGATTAAAATTAGATTGTCATCTTTACATTCATAACATATTCCTTTTGTTCTGCTTACTCGATACTCTCTGGATTGACAAAAATCAATTGTTTCGTCATCCATTAAATCAAAAACCATTCCACTGAGACTATTCATTTTATCACCTCCTTTCTATTTCTTTCCATACCATCCTTCGTTTATGTCTGTGATTTCAAATTCAATTTCTAAAGGAACTATTATCCAAGGGTTTTTCTTTATCAATTGATCAGTTCCCATGTACTTTATTATTTCTATAATTTCATCTTTTTCGGGTGGGAATAAGTCAATTACAATGGAATCGTGTATTTGCCCCACTATCTTCGATTTATAATTTCTTTTGGTTATTTTCTTATTCACATGAATTAAAGTCCAAAGAAGACAGTGAAAAGCAGTTCCTTGTATAGGATAATTTGTTACATCATTATATTTCATGTAGCCTGTAAACTCAAACCCAAAGAATGTTTTTATCCTACCGGTTCTTCTATACAAAGAATTTATGTTTTCCTTCCACATATCATAAACACAAAAACGTTCCCCCCAAAATATTCTTTCACACTTCTTGCAGTGTTCTAAAAAAAGCTCTAAAGATGTTATACCTTTAGTTTTCAGATGATCTTTTACAGTAGAACCAGATTTAAACTTTAGATTTAAAACCGCCATCCATATGTTTGTCCCACACTCTTTCCAATAGCTGCCGTAGAATTGTGGGAAAGTCCAACCATTTTTGCCATAGAACCTTATTTCTTTTGTAATCTCCTCTGGTTTGATCATAAACAAATCACAGCAAACGTCCCTATGCATATCAGTGGTTGGATCTTTTATATATTTAATCATATTTGGATCTTTGTGATAACAAACAGAAATACGAACTTCTATTCCAGAGTAATCTGCTTCCAGTATTTGGTTTCCTGGAGTTGGAATAATTCCGGATCTAACAATTTTCTTTGCTTCTTCTTCTCTAACAGGGATGTTTTGAAAATTTGGTTTTGAAGAACTTGACCTGTATGATTTTGGATTCACTAAGTCAAAACAAGGGTGTATTTTACCATTACACACTTCTCTTTTAAACTGTGCTAAATAGGTTCCCTTTGTTTTCTCCAACCTTCTTAATTCCAAAAGCTTGTTTCCTGTTGGAAACTTACTGGCTATCTTTTCTATAGAATTTTTATCTAATGATAAATTTCCTTTTTCAGTATATCTTTTGCCTGCTCCCACTATTTCATAAAACAGAAATCCCAAATCTTTAGATGCCCCCCAATCAATCTTCTTATGCTTTATTTCAAAAAATTTCTTTGCTTCCACAGAATCGTTTAGTTCGTTCTTTAAATTTTCTATTCTTATGGAAAGTTCAATATCAGCTTTATTAAAGTACTCTTCATCTACACAAATTCCGTTATACTCACAATCAGCAAGTGCAATTTGACCTTCAATAAACAAATCGGTTGCCGATGCCCAATCAGCATCTTGATATTTACTGTGCAATTTATAAAGTTCTCTACTGTAGAAAGTATCAAGTGCATTATATCTGAGCAGCTTATCCAATGGTATTTTATCAACTGAATTAAATTCTGCCCCTTCTAAAAAATCTTCTACTTCTTTATTGTATGGTCGAACACCAAAGTTTAAATAGGTTTGGAATTTCAGATCACAAAACTTTTGTCTGTTGTCAATGCATCTTGCCCCGATCATGGTGTCCCATTCCCAATCTAATTTCTCAACACCAAGAATACATCTTGCCCAATTATGTTCAAACTTTAGGTTGTGTGCAACCAACCTTTTGGACTCCATTATATTCTTTAAATAGAGTTTTATTTCTTTTGTTTCAGCCTCAGAGAAATAGTTTCGATAATTAATTGGAAAAGAATACACATTGCCCTGTAGATTTGCTAGGGAAACTGATGCTATGAAGTGTCCTGATCTATAAGGCCGTAGTCCTGAAGTTTCAAAATCAATAAATAAAGGGGAGTTTACATTAAGTATTTCTTTTAAAGCATTGATTATTTCATTAAATTGATATAATTCAAAAATAACATTATCTGTTTTTGGTTCAGGTTTTATTTTTTCTCTTAGATTTAAAGAAGCTTCTTTTAGATCATGGATAAAGCAAGATAAAAGATTTTCATCATTTTCGTTTCTCATTATAAATGATGGGTGAAATAATACATTAACAATGGAGTTAGTTTTCCTATCAGGTATAGTTAATCCTCTAAATCTGGATATGGAAGTATCCTTAAAATCTTCACCAAGAAATGATTCTAAGGAAACATTTCCCAGAAGCCATATCTTTTCAGGTTGTAATTTTTCAATTATATTATTTACAAATGGTCGGCAATACTTTATGTGGTCATCCGTGGGGGTTTCACTTTTTCCTGGATAACAATTTACAGCATTAATTTTCCAAAAATCTCTATCTAAATCCAGTCCAATTGATTTAAGTTTACTTCTTAAAAACTCTCCAGCTCTTCCTATTAGCTGAGTTCCCAATCTATCTTCATTTTCTCCAGGTGCTTCAGCAATTATCAAACATTTTTTCTCCCCCCTTCCTGTATAGTTCATTTTGGGGGTGATACAGGTGTGGAGTAATCCACACCTGTAGCAGTTAGAATTATTATCAGGATCAAAATTTTCCTTGGACCATTCTTCCATTTGTTTTTTGGTAAATAAAGAATTCACTTTACTCCTCCGTCATCAATGCAACAAGAACGGTGAGTTTTTTGTTATCATCACAGAAATAAGCCGTGTTATTTGATATTGACAATTTAAAGGAATGGGTGTTTTTAATTACCTTTTGAAGATATGTTTTGTTTACTATTATATTAATATCATTATCAGGGTCACTTTCCATTTCCAAAACAGATTCAAGTGAACCTGCTTCACCAGATGAAGCCAGCATTTTTATTTTGTTTTCTTCTTTGATTAATCTTATTCCGTGGTCTTTATCAAAGAAGGATAAGAATGGGTTGAGTGCTTTTGTGAATTCATCTTTATTAAATTTATACACATGAGCGAAAAAATTATCCTCTTTTAGTAAAGAGGCGACATTTGGAAATTTTCCATTTACCAATCGAACAGCATAATACCCCAAATCACCGCATAAATAAAGAATTGATTTATCTTTAACAAAGTAAGAGGAAATGGATTTTCCTTTGTCCATACTATATAGGGAAAACAGAATTTCAGAAGGAACCAATAGTTCCTCTTCAAAAATAATATTGTCTATGTTGTATATACTAAACACTTTTTCATTTGTTGACTCAATTTTGTTTTCATAAATGTGGTAGTTGTTAAGTGTGCCCTTAATTGGATCGTTTGTGGTAGATGCACAGCACAGATACACACCATTCCAAAAATCTTCAGGTAAACTAATTCTACAACCTTCAGCAAATCCTTTTTGACATGTGGCAACTGCTTCATAAAATAAATCTGAGCATAGTAAGGTGGGGAGCTTTGCTTTGATAGAGGATGCTTTTATTATAAGTTCATTTCCATTTAATGATATATCCATTTCACTATCGGCAATATTAGAGATTATGGAAAAAAACCTATCACAGTTAACAGCACAATCAAACCCTAAGTTTATTTTCTCTTCACCGTAAACAAGATAATTAAAATAATAAATCTTATCAGTACACAGATTAATACACTTGGTTTCCTCAGAAACACCAAAACCTTTAATGCCAGAACGTAACTTTTTGACTATGTTTTTAACTTCTTCTGTTTTTACAATCATGTTAATTACCTTTCTGTAAAACTTCTTTTTTGTTTCGTTCTATTATTGCCATTGTGTATTCAAAATCCTTAATAAGGTTTCTAATTGGGGATATTGCTTCACGCCTTCTTATTTCAACCTCAACATCATCACAAGAAATCTTTACGGGACTGTTTAGATTGTTTTCTCTTATCAAAGCAAGCTGGTTTACAATTTTCTGATATTCTTTTAAATCAGCATCCATTTTATTTATTTTATCCATGAATCCCATTTTGTTCCTCCTTTATAGTTTCTGATAAAATTCTCAATCGTTTCGACCATCTGTCAACATCCATTTCCTCTATTTTTGTTTCTACTTCATCCAGAAAATCCTCAAATTGTTTTAAGAAAACCATTATATTATCTTTTCTTTTTACTAATGGTTTTCTATTTAAAAACTCAGTGATGGAATCACTTTTGCCGTATAAATCATAAGAAAAATTTGTTTTCTTTTTTATCATTTGTTTGTTCCTTTTTAGGGGTTAGTTTTAAAAATTCCAAAACTCTTTTGTCAAAGATACAGAACAGTTGACTGGAATAGAGAGGGCTTAAAATGGACATAAATTCAGGAATGTATGTTTCTTTCTTCCAGTCAACATTTACATTAACAAAATCAAAACCCCTTCGTTTAAATACTTTCATTGCTCTGGATAAAGCAATAAATTTGCCTATCCACCTGTTTTCATTATCTTTATTACTTTTTCTTGAATATCCAAAGCACAGCTCTTCAGTGGGTCTTTTTATGTAGATAACGGCTACAGTGGTGTTTCCAAAACGTCTTATTCGCAACTTACTTTCCGGACAAATTTTCTCCATATGCTCTTTCATCTTTTTATACTTCAATTTGTAATTTTGCGTCATATTAACCCCTTTAATTAAAATCAGAATCCAAATGCGCCTGACCTATGGTTAGTTGTTGTAAAACTGTTACCGAGTCCGTTTCCATAAAATCTTTGTGCCTATGTGCCATTACGGAAATCCTCATTATACCAAAATCTTTTTCTTCTCTTGTTTGGTTCAAAGCAAGCATACAGTCAATGTGTCCTAATTTTCCTTTCCATCTTGCTGTGTGTTTTTGGGTTACTACAATGGCTTCCAGTGAATCTCCTGTAGCTTGGGTTCCTGTTACTACCAAACAATTTCTTTGTGAAGCAAGTCTAGCCAAAGCCATCCATGTTTCATCCTCCTTTAATACTCCAGTAAGTTCATCTCTTTCGGGTTTAAGAATATCAGCATGGTCAACAGCAATTAACTTGGGTACATATCCCTCAGTTTTTTCTAAGATATCCAAATCCCTTTCTAAATCAGAAATGTTTGCTGAAAATCGTGGGTAGGCTTTCATTCGATAGTACTTACTAAAAAACTGCTCTATTCCGGACATCTTGTTTATAATTGTGCTTTCATTGTATTCTGGGACATTAATTTCATCATACCATATATCTGGCTCAAATTCTGAATGGTTAATAGTTCTGCAATAGTCGCATGTTTTGTATCGTATATCTCTGGAATATGTAGGTTTTGTTCCATCTGGATTAAGAAGAATTCTGTCATTGGTTCTTTCCGGAAGTTTACAAGAACCCGATTGGTTTTTGGCACAATCAAAAACAGGATACAAAACAGATTCCGAGTTCTCAGATGATGGTACCAACCTCTTATAAAATCTTTCCTTCATCTGCTCAATGGTCATTTCAAGAGAAAAGAATACTACAGGCAGTCTGGAAAACATCCCCATGATACAAAACTCTTGAAGGTAAAATGTTTTTCCTCTTTTATAAGGTCCGGTAATACCAACAAGCCATCCTGCTTCAAATGGACCGACAAAGTTCCCCAACATCCCAGGTAATTTTAAAAGGGGTTCTGTTTTATGGTCGAAGTGCTTCTGTATTTCTTTGCTTTCAAGCGGATTAATCCAATTTGAAGTGATCTTTGATATTTTTTTAAAAGCCAAAGCTTCATCTTCAGCCTTTTCCAATTGATCTTCTTCAAGAAGGATTTTTATGTTATTGGCTCTTATTTCTAAATCACGTTTTTTGAAATAGTTGATTGTTTGGTCTGTTAAATAATTAATATTTATTGATTTTTCTATGTAATTACTTTCATCGAGTTCAATTAGGATTTTTTTAATAGCTTCCTTTTGATCTTCAGATAAAAGGTGTTCTCTTTCATAGAATAAATCAAAAATATCATCTTTTATACAATCATCATATTCCAGAAAGTGGTCGTAGCACCAACACACCATCCTCTTGACATGGTCATCTCTGAAGTAGATTGGTTTCAATATTGACGTTACATTATTAGTAAACTCCTTTGATAGAATTAGGCCAAATAGTATCCTTTTCTCTAAGGATGTGTCTACCTTTACCCTTTTTATGCTCATACTTACCTTTGTGCATAAATGGACATTCTAGGACTTGTTTTTTCACTACTCATTATCATGTTTTTGTTCAGCCAACTAGGTATTCTTTGTGAGAATGTATATGGTGAACACAAAACACCTGTTGTTACTTGTTTAAGTTTCTCATCACTAATAACAGAGGAAAATAAGATAGTTGCAGCTTTTTTTGGAGTATCAATATACAAAGGTTTAATTAATGTTTTGTTTTTTTCAATAAATTCTGTAAGTAAGTTTCCTGTTTTAATAAAATTATTTTTATCTAGCTGAGAAAAATCTACGGAAGCTCCACCAAGTATTTTTTCCACAAATAGTTTTTTTATCTCATTCGTAATTTCAGGATTCGTTTCTATTAGTTCCGGTTCCATTGGCTGCGGTTCGTTTTCAAAATAGTAAATAAACAGTGATTTTGTAGTTGTTCCGTTTGAATAGATGGATAGAAGAAATTTGTCTAAAGTTCTGTAAGAGTTTAGTTTTACTTTATTTTCTGGTTTATACTTATCTGATAAGGCTTTTTCAAAGTTTTCTGCTGAGATGATGAAGTCTTCTAAGGTAAATTTATTGTTATAGTATCGTTTAAATTCAGGTAAGCTGTTGAATAATGTTCCTTTTTGCAATCTTTTTAGGTATGTGAGAGTAGTTTGATAAGATTTGGTTTCCGTTCCTGGTAGTTTAAATCCTTTGCTGATCCATACGTTTATGAAATTTTTTAAAGAGTCAGAAATAGGCTTAGAATCAATTTTCTCATCGTTATTGGTGTCAAGTGTAGTGTCTGTGATAGTTTTTTGAAATTTGGCCGGTTTCCGTTCGTTTTTAAGGGGTTCAGGATTAATGTCAAGGTCACTTTTTACGTTTTGGTTTAAATTATCGCCCACGGGCACGTTTAAAATAGTCTGTTTAGTTTCGTCAAGGTTTGGTTTAGGCAACGTTTTGTCTTTTTTTAAATTATCTTTTTCTAAGTCATAAATCGTTTCATCAAGGTTTGGTTTAGGCAACGTTTTATTGTTTTCTAAATTCTTGTCATTCTCCAATTTTTGTTCTGGCAATGTGTTATTTTCTTCTTTTTTGAGTTTTAAAAAATTTTTACAGTATTTACTTCGTAAATACATTTGGTGTAAAATACTAATATTATTATTAATACTTATAATTAAATATATATCTTTAGATATATATTTAGTAAACGATTTTTGTAAGTCGTTGATTTTGCTTAGTATTTCTTCAGACTCAATTTTTTCGTCACTAAAAATGTTGGTCATTTGGCCAACTTTTTGGAAAATCAAGTTAAAGTCGTCGTAAGTATCTGAATTCCCTTCCTCTGGAAAGTTTCCAAAAAGAGACTTTTTGCCTGACCGGTACGTTTTTGGACTAGTGGACACTTCTGTCAACCGGTACGTTTTTGTACCACCAACCGGTACGTTTTTGTACCACCAACCGGTACGTTTTTGGACTAGTTGACCGGTACGTTTTTGGACTAGTTGACCGGTACGTTTTTGGACCCCCTCTTGCTCTAACTTTTTGTTCAGTTCTTCTAAATTAACTCTATAGGATGTTGTTTTACCGTTTTCCAAATGGCGTTCAATTATATTAGAATCAATTAGATTATTAATAAGATTAATAACTGAGCTTTTATTTTTAATAAAACATATTTCTTTTATTTGGTTTAAACTTAGGTGTAGGTAGTTTTCCCCACTAGGCAGGAGTGTTTGTATAAGGAGAGCTTCTCTCAATCCTACACCATTAGCTAGTTCTACATCGAAAGAAGTTATGAGGGGATTTTTTTTCATAGGGTACTTTTTTTTGATTAAGTAATACTATAACACGCCTATAAAATTTTTCAACTAATAAATTTTAGAAAAAACGTCTTTTCTGATGTTTTTTACGTCTTCATCGGATAATTCGGCAGGGTCTTTTTTGTCTATTGTATAAATGTAAACATCTTTAACAAAAGAACAAAGGGAATTTGCTAGTTTATTGGATGCTTCTTCAGCATCAGAATCAAGTAATATAAATATCCTATTGATATTACTTAATTTTAAGATTTGTTCGGATGTGAACTTTTTTCCTAGTATAGCAACGCACCCTTTACCTATTCTCCATACGTCGGTTGTTCCCTCTACAACAATAGCTGTGTTTGTTATAGTGTCTATATTGTATAGACAGTCTTTTATGTTTAGAACAGATTTTTCATTTGGACAGTTTTTATATTTTGTTACCCCAATAAAATTTCCAGGTGTTCTACCAATGTAAGATACTAGATTGTGATGATAATAAATGGGAATATAAATTCTGTTTTTGAATCCCATTGATGATGGAGGAAAGGATGCAATTTTATAATCCATTTTTAATTTATTAACGTCAAATCCACGTGATTCCAGATAATCTGAATGGATATTTGTAAGGGGGATTGTTTTTGGAATTTCAAATTCTTGTCTATTTTCCAATTCTTCTTTAAAGGATTGAAGTTCCCCAGAGGAATAGGATGAGATAATTTTCTTGGCTTTTTCATATGAGCATCGTTCAATATTTTTTATGTACTTAAGGAAGCTGCCCCTTGTGTTGCATCTCCAGCATGAGATGTTTCCGCTATAAAGATTAATTCCCAAGTGACTTGATGGGTCTCCATCAGGACAAAAAGGACAGTTAACGCCGATCCAATTATTGGATGATATGTTTTTTCCTTCGGTAAGAAAGAGAATTCTTTTGTCATTTAAGTATTTTTTTACGTCTATTTTTTCTATCAGCACATTCAAATTCCTTTTGTCTAAGTACTTCTCTTATGTTTCCCAAAGTTACTTTTTTGTTTGTCTCTTTTTGAATAGACCAGTTTTTAACCTTGCTTTCTCTTATATCTGCTGCTCTGGCCATTTGTGGCAGTGACCACCCACAAATTTTTAAACCTTCTATGCATTTTGTTACTGATACTTTGGGGTTATTGGTAAACGCTTTCAAAAATTTTCTCTTGTCCGGAGTAAGTTTAGGGTACTTTTTATATTTGCCCAAAGGTCTTACTTTGATTTTTACATCTTTCAACCATCCTGTTAAAAGATATGTAGAAACACCCAACAACTCTGCTATTTCCGGAATACTCATTTCTTTGTATAGTTTTTTTAAGCAGGAAGCCAGTGATCTATATCCTAATTCATCGGCTTTGCGTGTGGCTCGTAGGAAGTTGCTGCTGTTAATTAATTTCATGATCTAAATCTTGTCTTTTTTTGAACATCTTTTCCGTCTACAACACACAAATATATCTGCTCATTGCATTTATAAAAACCTGTGTTTTTTTGGGGATAAAAAACTCGATGCTTTTTTTTACAGACTACACAATCAATATATTTCTTTGGTTTTTCTATTTCTTTAGATTTTTCAAGTTCCTCTTTTGTGAGAAAGAAATAATTTGGTTTCATATCCAATTGTTTTCCATATAAATACAAAGTCTGCTTCCAAAGTGGTCTATCAAATAGGTGTGTGATGGATCAAAGAAATCGTATATTATGACCTCTTCTTTATCAGAAGTTCTTCGCAAACCTCTTCCTATTGCCTGAATTGTGGGTATTTCCCCTTTCCCACCTCCTGCGTTTATTATTATGTTCAATGAAGGTATGTTTATTCCTTCTCTCCATACAGAAGTGACAATAACCACATCCAGTGTTTTGTTGTTTAAAAGCCTTTTTGTGTGTTCTCTTGATTCGCTTTCAGTAGCACCATTTACAAAACTACTTAGCAATTGGTTTTGTAAACACATTTGGTGCAATCGTTCTCCATGCTCAATTTTATTAACCAGAATAAGAACTGTTTTTTTCTCATTTCTTGCTTTCTTAACTACTTCAAGAATAGAGTCATTTCTTTTGTTATTAAGCAGTATTCCATATTCTATAACATCATTATAATTTCTGAGCTTCTTTACTTTTTCATTTATGGGAAGCTTTACTATCTTTATTTTGGGCTTTGCTAAAATTTCTAGCTTAGAGGCTTCATTTATTGTTTGCTGTGCAATTACAGGACCTAATAAACCCTCAATTGCTAGAATTTTTTCAGGATCAGTCGGTGGAGTTGCCGTAAACCCTAATCTAATCGGGGCGTGTATTTTATTTAATACATATTCATATGACGGTGATGAGGCATGATGAGCTTCATCCACAATAATTGCATTATAGTTATTGTGTTCAACAACCATGTTTTTATATGTTTGTATTGTGGAGACAACTATGCCTTGTGTAGGTGTATTCTTTGTTGTGCCATCAATATACATCACGTTTTTAAATTCTTTTGAGAACTCATCATAAAGCTGTTTTACTAGACTTATGGTGTGGGCAAGTATTAAAACGTTTGTTTCTTTCGGCAAGCAAGACAAAATTGCCATTTGGAGAACTGTTTTTCCTGATCCTGTCGGGGCAAGTATTAAACCCCTCTTCATGTTTGATTTTATAAAAGATTCTACTAACAAACTCTGGTCTTCTCTAATCGTAAGATTTTTTAGATGAGGGCTTGAAAGAGTTATGTCCAAATCATATAAAATTTCTAGGTCTGTGCCAGGAAATTTATTTACTATCCGAGACACCAATCCTGTGTAGAAGTAAAGTTTATTGCCATCCCTTTTATATACAGGCTTTCTCCACATCCTTCTTTCTTTTGTAAATCTTGTCTTTTGATAGAAGATTGCGTCGTGGGATAAAATGGGATGTATGTATCTCATTTCAGAGACATTAACAGAACTTCTAACTGGATTGTGAATGGTTATTTTCATAAAAATTTCTAGGTCAAAAGGTTAAATTTTATTTATATCTACATTTGGTATTCTGTATGATTTTAAAACTTCCTTTAATTTGTCTTTTTCAAATTTATTAAGAAATTTTTTAAAATATTTTACAACATATTTCTTTTTGTGACATTTACATTGATTGGAGAAGGCGCAGGCTCCCAACAATTTGGTAGAGTTCCACTTATCACACCATGTAAATAGGGACGGATTGAAATCTGAGCATTTTTCCGTTTTAATTTCTTTAAAATCTTTTGCATTTATACGACAAGCAATGGTGATGTGCACTTTGTTCTTTTTATGCTCGTCTGTAATTGTGCTTTTTAAACCATTTACACAATACGAACAGATTATCTCATCATGTTTTTTGTTCATTATTTTATCTCTCCGAGATTTTTTGGATTTGGTGGTATAATATCGTTCTTAATCCAATTTGTTATTATAAAAGAAACTAGATTACTGATGCTTCTTTTTTGTGAAGTTGCCACATCTTTTATCTTTTTGTAGTCCTTCATTTCTATTGTTACTCCTATTTGGATGGTGTTTTTTTCTTCGTTCTTATTTTTCATTTCGAAATCCCTTCTCCATTTGTTCTCCGAGATACTTCTTTTAGAAAAAGAGAAGTTCACCGAGATATGTTATAGTGTAGTATTATAACATAAAAAATATTAAAATCAAGTGAAAAGTGAAAATGGCACAAAAAAAGGGATGTGGTTTCCCACATCCCTTTTCTTTAACCATCCATCCTTTTCTAAACAACAATGGAGATTGTTACCAATATTAAAAACACAAAGACCAATATAAATATTTTTTCTTGGATGGAATCATTCATAAATCTTATCCAGTTCACTTGAGATGAGTTCATGAAGATAATCTTTTGTGGATTCATACTTTCGTGGAAACTTCCCCAGGATGGAAAGCTTGAACCCAAACATTAGATCAGATGTTACCTTTATGGTAAAATCAGAATAACCATCCCAAAATCCATTTTCATTCATGTGATGATAGGATGAGTGGATAACTAATTTTTGCCCGTTCGATTCATAAAAATCGAAGATTGGATCGTCAATTGGAAATCTCTTTACCATTTCCTCTATTTTTTCTGTATGTTTTTCCTCCCATTCTTTGTTGTCCATCTGAATACATCTTAAACGAGCATCAGTTAAAGTGGCCAGTTCTTGATAAATCTTTTTTGGCATAAGCACCTCTTATATTTGGGTTGTGGATATTTCTACAGGTTTTCCATCCTTTTCACACAAAACTACGGCTATTTCCCATGTTCGTTTTTTCACATTTGCCATTTTTGCTATCTTTTGCTGTGCTTCATAAGACGTATTTGCTTCCACCTCATATTTTTTTCTTTTGTAAAAGCCAATGTATCCGTTCATGTTATCCCTCCATTCCTTGTTCTCGTTTTTTAAATGGTGTATAGCTCTTCTTTTTTTGTACTGGATTATTTAAAATATCGATTATTTCAAATCTACATCTGTTGGCTTCTTTGTTTTCATTATGAAAGAAGCAAACATCGTCTGGATTGTAATCTGATAGTTTCTTCCCACACTTTCTGCAATATCTGTCCATTTTCTACTCCTCACACATTTCGTCCATTATTCCTTTTTCACTTCCAGAGAGTTTTTTATAATTCTCATCCAAACGGAAAGAGAGTTTGGTTAATACATCTATTAATTCGTAAGAGCATGTCTTAAATGGAATTTTTTCTTTTTGACAATCTTGAGTGAATTTTTTGGCAAGTTCCACTAAATTTAATGCTAATTCTTTTCTCATTTCTTTTAATTTTTCATCCATTGTTTTTCTCCATTATATTTGGTATAATTGTTTAAATCTTTCCACCATTCCTTCATCAGATACAAATTGTATTATTTCCGACCATTCTGCTAACCATAATTTATTGCATAACGAACATTTTATTATTGGTTCAATTTTGCCACAAAAGTGTTTTATCATACTGATTTGGTAATAGTCTGTTTTTCCTATAGTGGGAAAAGAGAATTTCACTTCATCAGTAGATGCTGGTAACTTCTCTCCATGATAACATTTCATGGTTATCATTATTCCATTATCTTTTGAAACAATGCTTGTCTGTCCTGGATTATTAGCCAATTCCTTACTGTGATAACCATTTAATGGTAATCCTCTATCATGTTGCAGATAATTACCTGGAAGAATGGGGTCTTCATCAGTAAAAGGAATTCTCCAATTTGTGCCGAAATAATTTCCGGATATTAATTTAACGTCGTTTTTGTCTTGGTATCTTAAATAATACATATTTTCCAGTGTTCCGATTTTGATGGTTGCACCATCTGATTTTCTAATTGCATATTCACCCATTGTTTTTTCCTTTCTGTTGTGGTTGTTTAGTATCCCATACGATCCAGTTTCTCGTTTAACCTTTGTATAGCATTGGCTCTGTTTTTCTCACACATTTTTATAAATGGATTTGTTTTCTTCAGCCTCCGTATTGCTCTCGAATGTAATTCACCATTTTTATCAAAAACGTGTTTTCTATGGTACCTAAGTAATTTACTAATCTTTTCCGTGTTGTCCATGCATTTTGGATTCATGTTATTTCTCCATTGTTTTTTGTCGGGGATACTACTAAGAAAAGGGTATGTTTTTTATTACACCTCCATTCTGTTTAGTTTGTTTAACTACCTAATACCATCCACACTATAAATAGTGTGGATGGGTTAGATAGTTAGAAATGGTTATGCTGCTTTTCGAAATACCCTTTCAACCACAACCATCTTTTCATTTTGAACATCTGGAGATGATATGTTGTGGGTAACAAATTGGGTAACAGCATTATGCATTTCGTAAAATGGAATTTTTCCGGTTTGAATATACTCATTTAATGTCATACCGCTTCCCACAATGGGAAGTGCCAAAAGCTTTGTTCGATGGTTTTCTCTTTTTACTTCCTCGTCTTCTTTTACCGATCCGAACGGAAGGTTTGTCCATATCTCCGTGAATTCCGGAATATCCAAAACCCTGGATTTGTTTTCTTTCCAAAAATCACAGAAGTCATGGACGTTTAGCAAATCGTCTTTGATGGACTCAATAATTTCCATCTCGTCCATTGCCATGCGGTGCCTTTGGGAAGTCTTTCTTCCTTTCCTGCCCACTACAACCGCACCATTCGAACATATTTGTCTTACTATATCCCATGATATTGAAAAAACCAATTCTGTATCATAGGAATTTTTTAAGATTAATCTTGGATAATAGTTGTCCCCATTTATGTTAAAATCGGTTGTTTCTGGGAAATCAAAAGAAGCAAATAATCTTGCTCCCTCCCCCGCAAATTTTATTTTGGTTTTTGATTCTCCCATATCAAGTGAAGGAAGGATTATATCCATCACCGCATCAATACATTCTTCATGGGTAAGAAGCTTGTATTGGTTTGAAACCATTGCATATGGGAGCTCCATCCCTTTGTACCTGCCCACAACCACATTTTTATCATCCCACAATTTGGTGTCTTTTGTGCCATAAAAAACACCTTCTTGCCAAACATCAGGAAATTCTGTTTCTGGGAAAGTGTTTCTTACTTTGTTGATGGCTTCAATTTGTTTTTCGTATGTGGTGTTGTTAAACATTTTATTTCTCCATTCTTAAATTTAATATTTAGTAAACCATAAAACACACCCATTTCAGTTTTCCTCCATAGGCAATCCTCCATCATTAAAGTTTTTCCCACTGTACTCCACAAACACAAATCGTGGTTTTTTTTCTTTTGCCGAGATATACCGATAAACACCATTTCTAACGTTTTCCATTGCAGTACGATTTGAAACTTTCAGGACGCACCCTGTTTTGTTGTGGATAATTTTTTTCATCTTTTCCTCCATTATGGGTTAACAGTTAACGAAGCCCCATCCATTTTATGGATGAGGCTCTCGTTAAATGTTACACAAGGCCCATCTTTTTTGCTTCAACATAAAGATGGGGTTTGTTTTTAAACCTTCTTGGTATATGTTTGTCAATTTCTTTGGAATACACATAATGTTGTATTCCCATTGACATTAGCTTTTTGATGCAATCATCAAACCCCAGGTTTACCAGTTTTTTTGCAATTGAAAGGGATTCTCCAGAGTGATAACAATCATTATAGTATTCCACTCTTACTGCATATGGAATTCTTTCCGGCTGGAGTCTTGACACATCCAGATTCCTTTGTGAGTGAATGGTCAATACAGGATTATGTATACTATAATGTTTGTGTAGTACTTCTACATGTGGATGGTCAACTTTGTTATATGAAAAGTTTTTTTCTGCCCAATATACAAAATAATACTTTGGATGTTCTTTTTTCATTTTTACCTCCATTACCATTTTGGCCATGCGTTTACTTCACTTGCATTAGTAGCCATTGTTCTTGTCATTTTTACATGGGATGTGTTTTCAATATCCCATCTGTTGATTATGGCCCAGATGTAGCCATTCGTCACAGTATATCCTATATGAATGGCTTTTTTTTGATCAATCAGTTTTTTTGCCCTTTCTTTACTTATTACCATTTTTTGCCTCCCTTTTAATAGGTGGATTGTTTAATGACGTTTCCATTATTTTTTTCATTACTTCTTTTTCCAGTGAATTCATTTTAAAATCCTCCAATTGGCGTTATCTGTTCAGAGTAGGCCCAGTGGCCATTTTTTAGTGTAAACAATACCCTGTTTTTTTCGACCTCAGAATATGGTACAATGTTTTGTCTGCGACCATATTTTTGTCTGGGGTATAGAGTTACTTCCATTTCTTCAATAATAGCTTCCTTAGGTGGATCTTCGCCAAATCCACCTCTCCACATTACTTTGTCTCCCACTTTTAGATACTTTTCCATAGCTTTTCCTCCATTAAATTGTTTTTCTCAGACAATAAACCCACAAGTGTAACCACTTAATAATAAGTGGTTACCGTTTGTTGGTTTATTTGTTGAAAAATTCCAAAACCTCTTCTATTTTTACCATTTCTTCATCGAATGTCTCTTTGTAGACACTCCGTACTTTCTTGGAAACAAAAACCATTCCAAGAAGTATTCCAATCATTGCTTCTTTTGCGGTAATGTTTTTTTCTTTTGCTTGATCCCTTAATTCAGAAATTATAAATTCATCCAGTTTATTTTTGAAGTTTTCCGAAAAGTTAATAAATATCTCTTCACGGCTCTCTTCTCCATTAGTAAATGTAAACTGCCCACCATATACTGCCATTTTTCTTTCCTCCATTAATTGTTTTCTAGTATTTTAAACATGATCTCCATTACCACTTTTGATGCTCTATTTACGGAAAAGTAATCGTCCCAGAGATATTCCTGATTCTCTTTTCCAGCCTTGATTTCGTTTTGAAGCAAGTCCATCACACTGTTGAGTGTGTGGATGGTCTGCTTCATTCCATCCATCGTCATGCTACACCTCCATCCAAAAAAGGTTTTTGGTCTGTCCATCCTTATTGAATTAAAAGGATGGACAGACCGATTATTTACCAGTATAAATCTTGATAAGTTACATATTTACGGAATTGGACAAACCTGAACGTGGACATTTTCTCTCCGGTTTGTACATTTTCCACTACTATTCTTTCGGTAGTGGAATAAATGCAATATAACGGATCCGCTTTTGGAGCACTAATTCTGGCAATGGACACAAAAGCTGCCACAAATCCACTTTCGCCCATAACGTGAACCACCTCCCCTATTTCCCTTGCCTTGTCCACATATTCCTGGGCAAGCAAGTAAACCTCTTGGTCTGTTAATTTCGGATCTATCATGGGGAAAGGTAAATCTTGAACCCCATCCGGACACAACTCCTTTGCAGCGTCCATCTGCGCTTTACCCCATTTGCTACTTGGATGATTTGATAGATTCACCATCTTGTCCATAAAACCTCCTTTGGCCATTTGGCCGGTTACGCTCTACCGTTTTGGTATGAGCAAATAGAACTAATGATGGAGACCGTGGCCGGTCTCCATTTTAGTGCTACTTTAGTGCTCGCTGCCCATTCCCTCCGGACGACCCCGAAATGGGTCGACCGAGTGAAACGGATTTGCCATCTTCAAACCCTCTTTGCCATGCGTTATTGTCAATACGCATGGATGAAGCCCGCCCATGCGTTGTGTTTGGAAACAGGTTCTTATAGAACCTGTCCACCTGCAAGTTTCTGGCGAGAACCAAGTCCATCGATCCGCTTTCACGGATCACTTGGTCCTTATATCTTTTCATCTCATTCAGTCTTTTGTCTATAGTCTGGATGAAGCCACAAGCATAGCTCCATCCAGTATTCTTTTTCATACCCCATGCCTCCACTCCGATTTGCCTACGCAAATACCGAAAATAATATTCGGTAATTTGAACATCTTGATGGAATCCGCAAAATGTAATGTGAACTCCATCAGCCCTGTTAATTGATTTGCATCCAAAATGTCTTGCAATCATGTGGGAAAGGGTCTTTTCCCACTTTTGATCCTGTCCGGAAAAGATGCATTTTATGGATAAGTCTTCTACCTCATCAATGGTTGTATCCTTTTGTCGGATATCAACCATCTCAATTTCGTATTTAGCCATTATCTCGCCTGCTCTTTGCATGGCTAGATTGGCTTCATACTCGTTTTGTGAAGACCCCAACTCAAGAAGTGCCTTCACCTTTTCCATTATTCTTTCCTTTTTCTGTGCATCCATTTTGCTCTCCTTACATTAAGATTATGGCAATCATTGTGATTACCATGTAAAGCATAACTGTTATAATGGTCAATTCGTTTTTTGTCATTCAGGCCTCCATTTTACGGGTTTTTTGTTTTGTCTGGGATAATCTATAGAATCCCATATATAAGCTAGATCAGAATTTTTTTACCATTTTCAAGCGAGACCGTACAAAATCGTCCATTTTCGTTTTTATCCACAATGGAGCGAAATGTTTGCTTGTTCTACCCTAAGTAATCTGTTGAAAAAAAATGGGCATACGGTTTTATGCGATTTGCCCAAGTCATAAAACCAAAAAAAAATGGCCATGAGAAAAAATCTCATGGCCATTAAATTTACTTCATCATCATTTTTAAAAGAGTCAATTGCATCCGGATCGTCTGATTTACTGTCGCCCACTTCAGCTTTTCATTGCTATGAAGAATTTTTTTCACATGGGACTCAATTTCTTTTCCGGCCGGAATGCAATTAAGGTCAAGCAAATATCGAGCGATTACTTCACTCGACGTTGCTTGCTTGTCGCCAGCAGGTTCTGTAGCGAACCGGTTTTCGGTATATGTCCGACATTCGTTATGCATTGTCGGGCGTTCGTCTACACAAGCAATGCATGCCGGATTCAACAAATTACAATTCCCGATTCTCTTGCACTCGATGCCGTACTTTTCCTTTAACTCTTCTTTCTTCATGTTGTACCTTTCTGTTATCAGATTAGAGCGGTCGTTATGACTCGCCCTTCTATATATAGGCAATCGGATTGCCTATATATAGAAGAGCACGACCGGCTAGCTTAGTAGGCTAGCCGGTCGTGAAGGTCGATGCATACTATATCTATATAGTCGCAGTTGATCGATGTCCGCATTACCTGGCTATCAGATTGCTATGGGTAGATTATCGGTTTTTTTCGATATCCCGATATCAGAATTTCGATATTACCCGATAATCGCAAGCTTTCCAATATGCTGGTGTCCATACTGCCCTTCGTCCGACAGTTTTTTACCGATTTTCTGCGACTATATTCTATTTTCAAAGAGCAATACACTACATGCCAGGAAAACGTCCATTATCGTATGTCTGCCGGTCTAACTCCCCGAATTCCCTGTTAATTTTTACGGATATCCGCAAAATCAACAAAAAATCAGACATTCTGTCTTGTTAGGACAGCTACAGGATCAACCTTGTTTTCCCGACAAGGGTTAAAAAAAACCTTCAAAGAGCAAAAAAAACATAAATACGAAGTATTTATCGGATACTTACTTCCAAAACTTTAGCTTTTTTTTTCAATTATTTTTCGAAGTAATTTCAAGGCCTTGTAAGACTTAATTCCTAATTATACTTTTATCTCACATTGGGATTATCCAAACTTTTGCTTTACGCATACTTTGTATATCTTCAACTATTAGTAATACCCTTTTCACATAAGTACTTAATATATCAAGAGTTTTTCTTGATATTGCAATTGTCGTACCTTGTACAATACTAATATAGCGATAAGCATTAATAACCCTATATACATTAAGTAATTCGGATAAGTAAGGATTATCAATGATTTACATTTCAGGAAACATGGGAATTGAGAAAAGACAGAAAAAACAGCTACTTACGATCAAGCAAACATAACACTAGTAATATGCTTTATCTATACATATAGGTGTACTATACATTGCCTTCTAATCTGTTGCCTGCTGATATAGTATAGGTTAGTTATGTATTGCTTTTGATTAACCCCGTATTTTGCTTAACCCTGTCTTTTGCTTAACCCCTTATTTTGATTAACCTATGCATTGCTTTTGCTTGTCGCCAGATAATGGATGGATTGTCGGAGTTAAGAACATGTGGATAACCTGTGAAAAACCTGTGGATAAATGGAACGAGATACCAATGGTTCATATAAAAACGAAAGTTTCCAAATGGGCCGTAAGTGCCTGAAATACCTATTTTTTTTACTTTTAGGTTACATAATAACTATTATCAGACGTTTCTATACGGTATGGGGGGAATGTGAAGGAAAATCAGGTACTTACCCCCCTCGAAAAATCTCCATCCATCAACTTTACCGGTGGACCACGGGACCCGAACGCAATTTTTTCTTTGAAAATGGTAATAGGCAATCAACTGGTGATTTACGTTCCTTTCCATTTTAGGAAGAGTAAATGTCTTGACAGGGATTATGTGGGTATACTATAGAATATACAGGAAGGAGTTTTTATGGAAAACGAATTTGACCACGGAGATGGTGATAATTTTTTTTGTGGGGATTCTTCGGAGGATGGGTTTAGTGATACAGGGGAAGAGGGGGAGGGTAAATTAAGTGGGTATAGTAATCCTTTGGGGATGCCTTTGGGGTACAAGAAGAGGTTAGGGGACATAAGGGTATGGAAGGCAGACATAGGGGATGTAAAGGTAATAAGTTGGGATGCAATACCGCCTTGTAGGGGGGAGGTATGCAGTATATGGGGGATATGCAGTAAGAGGGGGAAGGAGGTAAGCAAGAGGCATTGTGGGGTAGTGCATGAATATTTAGGTAATGTAAACGAGATGATATTCAGGAATTATTACAATCAATTAACGGAGCCTATGTTATTCAAGATTGGGATGCATTTAATACCTTTATACAAGCAATTATGCAGGTTAAAGATAGAGGAGTTGGCGGTAGAGAATTTAGTTCACATAGTAAGTGGGAGGTATTTAATACATCCTATAATGAAGGAGATAAGGGAGACGGTAAAGGATATTGAGAAGGTGTGGAGCAGTTTAGGGTTAGAGGTGAGGGAGGGGGACAGCAGGAGTGTAGAGGAGTACGAGAATGAAGTAGGGAGGATAGTGCGTGAGGCAGTTAGGTAGTAATAGTAAGAGGAGTTCGATTGGTTTTTTAGGTAAGGGTGAGTACACAGGTGGGGCAGAGGGGATGATTCGGTGGTGTAACGAGAATGTATACATACCGATATACCGGCAAGGGGATGTAATACCGACTTGGTGCAAGATGGGGAATTTACCGAGTGGGGTAGTTACGAAGACGGGGAAGAGTTACGATAGTATTTGGGTAGAGCAGCAGAAGGTATTGAGGGAGGCATTGGTATTAGATGAGAGTGGATTTTTCAAGAACAAGCTACTTGTATTTTGTTGGATGAGGGGTGAAGGCAAGTGTCAAGAAAAGGGAAGTAAGGTTTTGATGTTTGATGGTAGTATAAAGAAGGTTGAAGACATAGTAATTGGGGATTTACTAATGGGGGATGATAATACTTCTAGGGAGGTATTGTCGTTAGTTAGTGGCAGAGAGGAGATGTTTGAAGTAGTTCCTTACAGAGGGGAATCTATGGTTGTTACAGCAGACCACAAGCTTTCCTTAAAGAGAAGAAGGCGAGGTTTGCACAAGAGAGGCAAACCGATTAATGATACTGAAGCTGGAAAAATTACTGATATAACGGTTAGGGATTTTCAGAAACAGAATAAATCTTTTAAGAATTTTAATTTATTGTATAGAGTTCCGGTTAATTGGCCTGAACAGAAAGTGCCAATTGACCCCTACTTTTTGGGTTTGTGGTTAGGAGACGGTCACTCTCATGTTCCTTCAATAACTACGATGGATAAGGAGATAGTTGATTATTTGTATTCTTTTGCAAGTAAAATGAATATGCAAATTACTGTTAAATGGAAAGGTAAAGGTAATAAAGCCAAAGAATATGCTCTTGTTACTGATAAAGGTAAAGGAAATCCGCTACTTAGCCTTTTAAGAGAAAACAATTTACTTCATAACAAACACATTCCAAAAGAATATAAAGCAAATTCAAGAGAAGTGAGATTGCAGGTTTTAGCAGGACTTGTAGATACTGACGGTTATAGAAACAGAAATTCCATTCAATTTACACTTAAAGACAAACTGTTGTGTGATGATATTTTATTTTTGGCTAGGTCTTTAGGATTTCATGCAAATATTAAGAAATGTACAAAAGGGATAAAGAGTACAGGGTTTTCAGGGGAATATTATAGAATTGGTATTTCAGGGGATTGTTCCATTATCCCTTCTCTTATTCCGAGAAAGAAATGCCTTCCAAGAAGTAAGTGGAAGGATGTTCTTGTTACTACCATTAAAGAGATAAAGTCTGTAGGAGAACGGGAATACTTCGGCTTTATGTTAGATGGAAATGGCCGTTATGTTACAGGAGACTTTACAGTTACTCATAATTCTCTTCTAGCAGTACTTGTTCAGTTATGGAAGTTTTTTTGTTTTCCTCGTCAGCAGATAATGTTGGGGGCAAATTCGAAGGAGCAGACGAAGTTTGTACATTATGATATTATGAGGGATATTATATTAAACAGTCCTGAATTGCTATCGGCTTTAGGTGGGAAGAAGAACGTACAGGAGAAGGAGATCAGATTACGGGATGACAGGGGGCGGATCACGTCAGTAATAAGGGCAATATCCTCTTTTTCCGGAATAAGGTCGAATATTACAGGGTACACATTCTCAGAAATCTTTGATATGAAAAATCCAAGGTTTTTCGTACAGTTAGATGGTTCATTGCGTAATATTCCTAATGCTTTGGGGGTAATTGATTCTACTGTATCGGACAAGCAGCATGTATTGTACTCGTTATTTGTTGATAGTATCATAGAGAAGAAGACGAAGACGGTTTTTTTCAGTTATCGGTGTAGTAAGAACGCAGATCCTGGGGATTATTGGAATCCTCACATGGATGGTGATCAGTTATCCGACTACAAGATCAAATTTCCGATGGGGGAATTTGAGAAGTATTTTCAAAACCTTTGGAGTGCAGGGATTACGAGGGTATTTTCTGAGGAAGTGATTAGGGAGAAGGGGATAATGGGAATAAAGGGGGAAATATTGAACCATGAAAAGATTGCTGATGCTATAAGGTATGAATCAAGATTAACAGACATAATATCTGGGATGGAAGAGAAAGAGCATGAATATGGTCTAAACCAAGCTAGGCCGAAGCTTGTAAATTTGAGGGATAGTTTAGTTCCGGTAAGCAATTTCTATAAGTTACAGAAATGGACACAGCATGATGGCACTAGGATGTGTTCTATGGCGGAGCTGAATATGTTGGGTGATTTGCTGGATACAGACTTTTGTATTTTAGCAGGAACGGACTTTGGTGATCCTGTTGCTGTTCGAACCTATGCACGAAGCATGGGGGTGGTTGTGGCTAAATGCTTACCAAGGTCTAGGAAAAACTTCTTTGTTTCCGATACCGCTCCTAACTATTTGTATTTACTTCTTTGTGTTGTTCATGCTGAGAAGAATAATTTGGGGGCGATTAAGGAAGCATTAGAGGAATGTAACAAGGAGTATGATGGGATTGATACCTTATGTTCGGAGAGGTTTGGTTCTTGGGATCTTTCCGAATGGTGTGAAGAGAGGGCAATAGAGTTTGATCCGATATTCCCTACTTATGATCGTCAGAGGGAAGGATTTAATAATTTATACAATATTTTTAAGTTTGGTTTGTTTAAATCCCCTCCTACAGATTTACCTGGTAACAAGCGTTCAGATATATTAGATGAGGAATTAGAGGTGTTTGACCACGATTCCTCTAAGAGATGGTTTGGTTCCCCAGAGAAGTATGAGAAAAATGGGGCGCAGGATGATACAGTGTATGCTTTGAACTGGTGTATTTTTGGTGGAAGGAAGAAAAGCGTGAATGATTTTCGTATTAGAAGAAGTTCCGTTAGTTTTGGGGAAATTGTGGGGAATTCTAGCTTATTGGGGAGATATTAGAATAAATTGCTTGACACAAGTGTTTAAAAATACTATGGATATAGGTATGGAAAAAGATATAGGAATGGATGATCTTTTAGAGTACTTATCTACAGGGAAGGGGGCCACAAATTTTGTATCTCCTTGGCAACATAATGTAGATATAAGTACAATTACTAGAGATGAGGATGGATTTGATTTAATTTCTAGTAAAAGCACCAATATGACGAGAAAGGAATTGCAGGATGAATGTTGGAGAAGGTTTCATCTATCACCACAATTCAACACTGCTGTTCGAGGTGTACAAGGAAGGCTTACCGGTTATGGATTTGAAGTTACTTCCCCCATATTTAAAATACAAAGGGTAATTGATGAGATAGAGCAAGATCCTAGAAACAGACTTTATTCCAATTATTCAAAGTTTGCTTTGCGTTCTATTATAGAGGGGGAGCTATTCTTAATAGTTTCTTTGCATGTTGATGGTTTTATTGAAATTGATTTTCTTGATCCTTCTTGTGTATCCGGTTTAGGGGGGGAGGAAGATTGCGGAATAGTGTTTCATCCGGAAAAAACGAACATGCCTCTTGTTTATAACATACAGGAAAATGGAAAGACTACTTGCCAAATACCTTCAATTTATATTGCTAGATATCCTGAACTTCTAAATGTAGCGAAATCAAAGGAACCGCTTATTAAAGACGAATTACTAAAAGACAGCAAAAACGTAAAGGCTAAATATAATAAATTCGGTGGATTTTTTAGATTTGTAATTTCTTGGGATAAGGGGGCTTTAACGAAACGAAATATATCATATCTTAGAACGACACTAGAATGGATAAATTATTACGAAACTTTAAAGAAATATGAAATAGACCACAAGAAATCATCTGGATCTTACTTATGGCACTTTTCTTTTGAAGACGCACGAATGTTTAAACTATGGTTATCATTATCTGATGAAGAGAAGAAGAAAACAGCTATATTGGCAAAGAAAGTTCCTGGTGGGACTATTATTACTCCTCCTGGAATGAAGATGGAAGTTAAGAATCCTGTTTTGTCCGCTATTAAAGATCAGGATACTGATATATTGCACATGGTTACATCTGGATTGAATGAACCGGAAGATGTGTCAACGGGGCAATCAAAAGGGACGTTTGCTTCAGTAAAAGCTACTCGTGGGCCAATGAGTGATAGAATTAGTGATGAAATTGCTGAATTTGAAAGATTTTTACGATATGACTTATGGGGGAATTTGTTTTATTTAAAAGCCACAATATCTAATTTTGCATCCACATTTGTTGTTAGAGAAGCAGTTGATTTTAAAAAAGGTGAACCTGTATTTGAGAATGTTAAACGTAAACCCGAAGAATTACTTGAAATTTCTTTTCCTACTTCTGAGATGATTGATTTTGAAAGCAGAGCAAGAGCTTTTCTTGGTGTTAAACATGGACCTATAGCAGAAACTTTGGGTATTAGTAATAAAGAAATAGCTAGAAGAATGGGATTAGGAAACTACGGAAAGATGAGATTGAGGAAAGCAACGGAAGATGAGATGTATCCTGAATTGTCTTATAATGTAGATGCTGAATCCTTGCAGGAAGCTACTCAGGGCGGTGTGGAACCAGTTACTCAAAAGACCGTGGTTAAACGACCGGTTACAAGAAAAGAAAAATTGGCTAAAGGGTAATGTATGGCTGAAGCAATTCGATGCAATTGCTGTAAAAAGATATTAAATCCCTTGCTTTTTTTATCTGTGCGTGATAAATTAGCAATAATTACTTTGTTTGAGGAAGCTTCTGATATTGAAGAAGGTGATATTTACATGACTTGTATTGAATGTAGTAGAAGAAGGGAGGTGTTGTTAAATGCCATGGAAATCTTCGGATGTGAAAAGTCACACTAAAAATGAATCTGAGGAAACAAGTGTATCTCTAAAGGTTCCTAAAGAGGCTTTTAATTTTACTGATTTGGATACAGTTGTTGAATTAAAGGAATCAGAAGGAAAAGCACGACTAGAGATGGTTGTATATTCGGGGAAGGTTATTGACCACGCTTGGTGGGGGAAGTTAGCTATTGATGGAAATGGTGGATCTTTCAAGAAAAGAAAGTATCCTGTGTTATTTGAACATGATACTTCTAAACAGATCGGATTTACACATAAACCTAAAGTAGAAGAAGGGGGGAAAGTAATTCTTGACTCTGATAAAACTTTTATTTTGGAAACTGAAGAGGCTAAGAATTTTGTTTTGGCTGCTAAAGATGGGTTTCCCTTTGAAGCTTCTATTTCGATTAAGCCTACGAGAATCGAAAATTTGGAGAAAGACCAATCTGGAAGTGTAAATGGTTATAAAGTAAGTGGTCCTTTTTCTATAATTCGAGAATGGGAATTCAGGGAAGCTTCGGTCTGTACTTTCGGTGCTGATAGGAATACTTCTAGTAGTGTATTTTCTGAAGCACAAATGGAAGAAATTACTTGCAATTTTACAAATAGAATATATACTAATGTTGGTGGAACGTCAGCTATTCCAGATTTTCCACCGTCAATTAATTATTACAAATATATAATACCGAAGGAGGTGAAGAAAGATATGAAGACTTTGGCTGAATTGAAAGAGGAGTACAAGGAGCTTTGTGAGGATTTGAAGCTTGAAGTAAAGACGGAGTGCATGTTGGAGAATGAGAAGGAAGTAAATGAACTGAAAGCTAAACTTGAGGATTCTGAGAAGATTAATGCTTCTTTGAAAGCTGAGAAGGAAGCTATTAGTGAACGTCTCATTATTCTGGAGAAGAAGGATTCCATTAGAACCGAAAAGGAACTGAAGGATCAGGTGGACGATGTTTTTACCAAGCATCTTTCTGAAAGTTCAATACCTAATCGTTATTGGGATAAGGTGAAAGCATGTGTAAATTCAAATACTTACATTAAAGACTTGTGTCTTGATGTTAAGTCTTTTACAGATGCGATTGTCTCTGAAATTAAGGATTGGGAAGATAAGGGTGTTACTACTGAAATACTTGGTTCTGGGAAGACAAAGAGAGATTTGAGTGATCAAGGAGGGAAGGATTTTGATGCTAGTTCTATAGCAGATAATCTTCTTAAACTTGCTGGTCAGAAAATAAACTAAAGGAGGTGATTTAGAATGGCTAATTTGGTTCGAGATATTCCTAGTGTACTTTATGGAACACAAGATGATTACAAACGTCTATTTTATAGTCCTGTTGGTATTGCTTTGACTTTGCCCATTACTATTGGACCTGGTTATGGTGTGCTGAAAGCAGGTACTTTGATGTCCAAAAATGATTCTGCTGCTGGTAATTACGGTAAGTATGTTCCTTATGATACGCACGGAACTATTACTGGTGCAGAAAATTGTCCTTCTAGGGCGTACATCGTTACTGATGGTGCTGCTGATAATTATGCCTATGTAACGATGGATGATTCCTACAAATTCATTGTTGGTGATGATCTGATTGCATATGATGGGAATACTTCATCCCCTGTTGCGGTCGGAGCTATTACTGCCATTGATCGTACAACTTATGCTCACATGGCAAAAATTACTGGTTCTGCAAATCTTACTTCTGGCATTACCACTGCTCAGTTTGGATATGTGGAATGTGAAGGAGCTGACACGGCTGATGGTGTTCTTATGAATACTGTTGATACCGGAAAAGGTTCAACGGCACAGGGAGCTGTTGCAAATTTGATTATTGGAAATGCGATTCTCTATCGTGCTGCTATTGTAAACTATGATTCTAATGCTGCATCGGACCTTACACTTACTGTTAGTGGTCCGTATCTAATTTTTAAGTAAGAAGGAGGTGAGTTACTATGCCTATTGGACGAAGTGATATTCCTGAATTGAGACTTGAAACTCTTCGGGCTTTTGTAACGAAGTTTATGAGTCCACCGAATTTGCTTTTTGTGAATATGTTTGGCACCAGCCAGGCTTCCGGTTCTACAATTAAATGGGAAAGCCAGGAAGGGACTCGTGGTATGGTTCCTTTTAAATCTCCTGGGGCACCCACTAAAGTAACGGCTCCCATTGGTATTGCACAGCACTCTGCTGAAGCAGCGTTTTGGGGTGAGAAAATGTACTTTGATGAGGTGTTTTTGAACAATCTTCGGAAAGAAGGTACGGAAAATCAGTATCTTACGGCGCAAGCTCGTCTTGCTCGTGAAATGGCTGGTTTGACTACTCGATGTATGCGAAGGAAAGAATGGATGTTTTCAAAGATGATTACTGCCGGATCTTTTACTTACTCAGAAGCTTCCGGTACAAAATTGTCTGTTGATTATTCAATTCCTTCGGATCACATTGTTACTCTTGCTGCTGCAAGTAAGTGGAATAGTGGTAATAACAAAGATATAATTGGTGATATAATTGATGGAAAGAAAAAGATTTCCGATGATTGTGGTGCCAATGTCAACTATGCTTTCTGCAATTCTACCACTTTGAAGTATCTTGCAAGGGATACGACTATTCAGACTTTACTTAGCAAATCTGCTTTTGGTGAGGGTGACCTTTTCAAAGGTAGTGTAAACAATATAGTCGGTGTGAACCCGAAGGTAGTGGGAGCTTTGTTGGATATTCCCAATCTTATAGTTTATGATGAAATCTATGAGGTGAAGGCTTATCTACTTGCTGCTGTTGCCGCAAGTTCCACGACCAGTGTTACTGTTGAAAATCCTGCTGATTTTGTTGCCGGTGGTACTCTTCGTTTTGTTGATGTTTCTGCTGGTACTTGGGAAGAGGAAACTATTTCTTCAGTTACACCTGAGTCAAACTATGTTGTTGTTTCAACTGCTCCTTCAACTTCTTATAAGGCGTTTGAAGACTATGTTCTTATGAGAAAGAAGTTTATCCCTGATGATAAGTTCATTATGATGGCTTCTGATGTTGACGGTCAGAAAATTGCAGAATATTTTGAGGCTCCTTTTGGATTGAATCATCAATATGGAATTCAGCCTGATACTCATGAGGAATGGGATCCTGATGGAATTTGGATCAGAGTTCAAGATAAAGGGTTGCCTGTACTTTACCAGAGGGATGCTCTTTACATTCTTGATGTAGAGTAGAAAGGAGGGGGAACATATGACTACATATTTAGGACCTCTTCCGGCAGTTGGTTTTAACCGATTTTCTGGGAAGTCAGGATATGATTCCATTACGCTTTGTGTATCCGGAGAGATTACAGTAACTAAGAGAGGACTTCCGGTTGGTATTGCTAGAAAATCTGGCATGATTACTAATGTTGGTCTTTCATTACTTACTTGTGGTTCGGATGGCACCGACGCTCTTAATATGTCGGCTAATGTTAAGATTAATGGAACCACCTGTCTTACTACTCAGCCAAATATTGTAGCCGGTGGTGCCGGTGGGACTAATACCGGTACTGCTGAAAACCGTACTACTTTGGACCCGAATGATTCTGGTATTACGGCTGCTGTAATTGATACTACAGCAAATTCTGTTTATGTTGGGGATGTTATCACTTGTGACCTTACACTTGTGCGTACTACTCCTGAAACAGAGATGGCAGATGCAATTGTAGTGGTTGATTTTGAACCAAATAGTTATTTGCCTTAATTTAAAGTAAAGGAGCAATTCGATGGATGCTAATAAAATCGAAAGAGTAAAAGTAAATACAACCTTGAAGTGTGGGAACAATGTTTATCTTAAAGGTAAGATATATGATCCCCCCATTCCTAAGGATCTTATAGCTGAAGTTAAGGCTAATACAGGAACTGTTGAGGTTTTGGGGGTAGTCTTTAAGGAGACTGCCCCCGAACCATCCACAAATAATGTGGAACTGGAACAGGAAGAGTTGTTAAAAATGATTGATGATGACCCTTGTGTTGTTATTGATGGTGGTGAAGTTATTGTTGAGGATACTTCAGACACCAAGAAAAGAGGAAGGAAAAGACTGATTGACTAAAGATGAGCTTGTGGCTCTTCTTCCTTCTAGGATGAAAGGGCTAATATCTTATCTTGATCCCGAAGACTATTCCAGTGCTGCTGATGATGCCTCACTAGAATTAGGTTGGGATTTTCCTGTTTCAGATGCCCAGAAGTTTTGGACAATAGAAAGAGCAAAAAGGTGGTTGTTTTTCTACTTACTTACTCAACAGGCGCATAAGTTCCAATTTGAAAAAATAAATCTCCAGCACAGATTCGATCACTACTCAAAAATAGTGGGTCTTATGGATAGGAGATTTGAAGTTGCAATAGAGGAAAATCCTGCTTTGTTTGCTGGTGTTGATACCAGAGGACTTTTTGGAACTTATGTTTATTCCGGTTATTCTACTGATGAATTAGGATATGAAACCACATATTCTGATGACAATGTTGTAGAATTCTTTCCAAATGAAGAAAGCTAATGAGTGATGTAGGAATTGACATAAAAGAAGCCTTAGAGGAAATTGGTGTTTCTATAGATTATAGAGACATTTCAGGGGAATATATAAAAGTATCCCCAAATTCCCAAATCACAAAACCGTTTATAAGTGAGTTTTTTGTTGAAGGGATGTGTCCTTATGATACATCCTTAGTTGTTGGTGATATTATTATTTATAATGCCACTAATGAACGATTTCTAACCATGTCCAAAACTCCTAATGTTTTTGAAAATGAAGTGTATAGCTACAGAACCATTTTTTATAAATGCAACATTACTTCTGGAAAGTTGATTCGTCCTTCTGGTGAAGTGATAGATGGGCAGTATCACACTGAGCAGAATTGGGTTGAGGTTGCTAGTAATGTTGTTGCCCTTCAAACTGATGCCTTATTCGGAACCACTTTAGATGAAGGTGAAGAATTGGGATTAATCGGTTTGAAAAGGAATGAGTTGTACATTGCTCATTCCTATGGAATATCAGTTCACGACCGATGGGAACCTGTCAGTGGTGAATATTATAGAGTAGAAACAATTAATTCAAGAACCTTTACCGGCATAGATATTGCAAAAATAAGTGAAGATACACGATAACCAACCAAATAAAGGATTAAGTTATGAAACAAACAATTCTTTTGGTGGGGGAACACCCACTAGCTTCAACTGGAAATTCCGGAATGTTGGCTTCTTTACTAAGGGAGCTGGATCTTAATTCTTATTCACCCACATTGTTTTGTTCTTTGCCTCATTTGCTTGATTTGGGGTATTTGTCGAAGAATGTTTTCCCTTTTCCAATAATAGATGCTACTGATGGGAAAGATCATTGGGGATCAAATAAACTCATATGGTTGTTGGATAACAATAAATTTGATAAAGTGGTTTTTGTAGGGATTGATATTTGGAGATACGCTTCTGTTCTTACAGAGTTAAAAAATATTACTGATTCAACGAAACTTGTTAGTATTTGCATTGCTCCTTATGATATTAGTTATTTGAGAAAAGATTGGATTAAATGGTTTAATTGTTTTACTCACCCATGTGTTTATTCCAAATTTGCATATAATCTATTAATAAGAGAGATACCTAAAATAGGTTATTTCCGACCTAATCTTTATCTTAGTGAAGTCTTTGCTCCCTTCCCTGATAAGAATAAGGTAAAAGCAGAAATTTTCCCAGATATGGATATTTCTACTACTGTATTTGGTTTTGTCGGGCACAACCAATTTAGAAAAGATCCACAAAAATTAATTAAAGCTTTCAGCATTGCTAAGAAATACTCGAAAAATGACATTACTTTATTTATGCACACTGATTTTGAAAGCGGTGTTTTTAATTTGAAGCAGTATGTTATGGATTGTGGTTTGAAAAGAGGTGATATAAGGGCAACAAGAAGCGGACAGATTTTTAATAGAGAAAGTCTTGTCAAGGTATATAACAGTTTGGACATTCTTTTGAATTGTTCCTTCCAAGAAGGATTGTCGTGGACTCCAATTGAAGCAGGTCTGTGTGGTGTACCGGCAATAGTTTCTTCGACAACTGCCCACATTGAACTTGATTGTGAGTACAATGTTCCTTGTGAACAAGAAGTCTATCAGCCTTTGATAGGGGAATTAGGTGACACTTGGATGGATTCTAATTCTTGCAAAGCAGAAGATATTGCTGAGAAGATGGTTTTGTTTATGGAGGCGAGTAAAGAGGAGAGAAAGGAATTATCTGACCATGCTCTTTTGAGAAGTAAAAAGTGGATTTCAGAAGTAAATAATATTAATTCATTGCTTTTGTCAGCAGAAAAGAAAAAGAGTTTGTGTTTAGTAAACAAAGAAAAAAACGACATACTTTTTGTACAGCATAGTTCTGCTGGTGATATTTTAATGTCAACACAGTGCTTTAAAGGATTACGAGAGAGACACAAGGAAAAGGGTCTTGTGTACATGACGCAGGAAAAATACAAAGGAATTTTAAAAGAAAATCCGTATGTTAGCAGGGTTGTTGATTGGAACCCTGGTCTTATTAATATATTTGAGGTTGTTTATAATCCTCATGGTGAAAAAATACTGCCAGGAGGATGGAATAATTTGAATGTAAAGTTGTATTCTATGTATCCTTACTTTTGTTCAGTTACCCCTGATAAAATGTTTATTGCTTGTGATGTTCCTTCTGATGAGAAATTAATGGAGGAAATAAAAGACAAAAAATATTTGGTAGTAAATACAGGGGGGGCATCGGAATTCAGAAGATATAAACACATGGAAATGGTTTTTAAAGGAATAGATTATCCTCTGGTGCAAATAGGATCAAGTGAAGATCCCTATTGCAAAGGGGCAATTGATATGAGGGAAAAATTGACATGGACTGAAAGCGCATGGGTAATGAAAAATGCTACTGCTGCTGTTGTAATTGATAGTTTCTGTTCTCATTTGGCAGGTGCTTTGGGTACTCCTGCTGTAGTTCTTTACGGCCCTGCTCCGGCAAGGGTTGTTGGTCCTTGGTATGAAGACAGAACTAAAGTTATAGAGATGGAACCGGATATGCTGAAGGTTTGTAACATAATGTCTTATTGCTGGAGTAATCCTAAAGTTAATGCACAAACAGGGAGAAGATTGTGTATTTCCCCTTGTATAAATTCACACAATCCAATAAACATTAGCAATAATCTTAAAAAACTGATGGGAGGATTATCATGAAAATAAGTCTGGTAATTAATGCTGATACCAGAACAAAATGCACACTTCCTATGACTACTACTCTTGATTCTAACGGTGGTTGTTCCTGTGTAGATTTTATGACTGATGGGGTTTTAAATAAGATAAAATTCTTTCGTGGAATAAAAGCGGAATTAGAAATCATTTTGTTTGTAGATACATCTTCTGGGAAAATTCCTGATGAAATAGAACAGAAAGTATCAGATATTTGCTATGAGTATAACATAAATCTTATTTTATATACGATGGATAGGGGCAATCCTTTATATCCTAAGAAATATGATATGGTGTACATTGAGGCATTGTGTTCAGCTACTGGAGATTATGTAGCTCATTTTGATGGTGATATGGGGGCTTTTAGGTCGGATGATTCCAATATTTTGGAGAGATATTTATATTGGTTAAATTCAAATTCCTATGAGTTTGTTTCTCTTCCTATGATTGGTTCTCCTAATGCTGGATTTGAAAGTAGGGATTATTGGTGGGCATCAACTAGATTTTTTATTGGGAAAAGAGACTATTTTAATAGGGATGAAATGATAAGGTGTTTTAATAATAATTATGTGTTGAATAAATATGGTGTAGCCGTATGGCCTAATTGTGTTGAGCATGTATTAGGGGCAAGAGCAGGAAAAGGAAGAGTGTTATATCCTGTTGTAGAATTTGATAATTCTATGCAAAATCCAATACTTAGAGAAAGTGGATACATGATTTTTAGTTGGGCTACTTATTATAAGGGAACAATGGAAAAACTTAATTCAATGACTTACTCCCAAGTTTATAACTATATTATTAATGAATGTGGGGGAATTCATGGAGCTAATGATGTTATTGGAAAGGAACTAAAATGATTTTTATAATGCAATCAGTAAATGAAGAGACATATGTGAAAAGGTTGATCTCGAAGGTAGTGGAGTATCCTTTTGTTGATAGAGTTATTGTTATTGATGGGGGATCTACTGATTATACAGTTCAGGAGCTAAATAAGTTTGATAAAGTTGAGGTGTATGAGCATCCGTGGATTGATTGGTATCATGATATGAATATAATGCAGAGGAACATAGCACTTTCTTATGTTCCTGAAGGACAGCTATGTTTTATGTTGGACTTTGATGAATGTCTATCAATGGAGTTGGAGCAGTATCTAAATTTTGTTAATACACAGGGGGTTTCTTCAGAAATGACATTGATTTCAAGGAAGACATTTGAATTGATGCGGTATCCTGATAGTCCTTGGTGTATATATGGAGAAGATGGGTTTCCTCTTCTTAGTCATCAGATAGGGCAGTTTCCTGATTGGCAGCCTCGTTTGATTAGAAGAAGTTTTCGTCAACATTGGGTAAATAGTCCACATCATCTTCTTTTTGGAGTAGACGGTGAAACAACTGCACCGGAAAATGCTCATATTATTCATTTTGAGAAGGATGATTCCAGGAATAGAGAAAGAATAGAAAAGAAGTGGCTAAGGGAGCAAGCTAGGAGGAAAATGCTAGGCCTTGTTCCAGATGTTTTCGAATGTAAACCGAAAACCGAAATATTTGAATATTCTAATCCTGAATCTTGGAAATGGTAGAATTGATGAAGATATATTATGGTCAGCTTGCAAAAGAGGATTCTGTAGCTTATGTTAGAACTATTGCTGAAAGAATGGAAAAATATAATTCTAATATTAGAGTTGTACAGAATATTGCTGATTGTGATGTTATTTTTTTAGGGGGACCAGTAGTATACTATTTTGATTTTGATATACAGAGAGCAGAACACATAAAAAAATCTGGGAAACCCATTATTACGTTTCAAATTGCTGAAGGATATCCAAATAGATTTGAGAACAGTTTCCCTTTTTATGTAAGTTTTCTTGAGGAAACACAAGATAGAATAAAGGTTCATTTTTGGAGAGATTTATTTAGGGAAGATAAAGATAATTGGGATAAAATTTATCCCTTAGAAACAATTGAAATGGTTCAAGAGACATCCAAGTTTTTTGGGGAACCTTCGTCAAAAATACAATTTTTTAATAGACCTTATAATATATTTATGGCAACCAATTGTTTTAATGATTCTCGTATAGGATTTTTTAGAGCATATTATGGTGAACCGGATAGTTTTGTTGAGAATATACTTCCTGAATTAAGACTTCCTTTTGAGGATATACTTAAATATCATGGGGCTTCAAAAATAAGTTTAAGTCTTGAAGGGTCTGGATTTAAATGTGGAAGACATCATGAGGCTTCTTTGAATAGTGTTATGGCTACTCCTGGTGTTGATGTTGTTTGGTCATTTCCATGGATAGATGGATTAAATTGTATTGGTTTACCATATACAGCTCGTGAGGGAAAATTTACAGCCGATGTTGTTTTGGGTGTTTTGAAAATGAACTACTATCTTAAAGATAACCCAGACCTTCTTTATAATATTTATAGGACAGGATTTGAGAATGCTAAAAATTATTATTTTCCATATTATTATGGAACTTACTTACCCAATAAAGTAAAGGAGTATCTATGACAGATATTATTAATCGGTTGTTAGAAAAATTTGGATATAATGAAATTGTTTTTAATTCTTGTTTAAATCCTGCTTTAGATGTACATGGGGATAATGCAGATATTCTATTTAAGTTCATTAACAGAAAACCCACTAAGGTTGTTTTGGAAATAGGAACTTATCACGGATTATCAGCAGCTTACATTGCCACCTTTATTGAAAAGGTTTATACAATTGATCTTATGGATTATGAAGAGAAATACAAGTTTTGGGATTTTTTAGGAGTAACTGATCGAATAAAATTTATTAAAGTTAAAGATGATAACGAAAAAAGAGAAGTGATAGAAAGTATTCATTTTGATTTGGCTTTTGTTGATGGGGAACATTTTAAACCCTATCCTGAAGTTGATTTTGAAATGGTAAAACATTGTGGAAGAGTTATTTTACATGATTATTGCAAAGAATTTCCTGATGTGATTGAGTTTTGCGATAAGCTAAACAGTAAAGAAAGAAATGGGTTATTTGTATATTGGGAAGATTCATTGAGTCCACAAGTATTAATGCCAGAATTTCACCATAATCTACATTATGTAAACCAATATTTGGTGGGTGCAGGGTTTGATATGGGATGTGGAAGCAATCCTTTACAAAAACCAAATTGTTATCATGTAGAGGTGGCTTCAAAGGAAATGTCAGAAAGGCAGTTAGGAAGACCTATTGATAATTATATTCATGAGGATGCTTCTTCTATTCACGGGGGGTTGTTTTATGAGAAAGTAGATTATGTGTTCAGCTCTCATATGATTGAGGATTTAGGAAGTGAAGAGGAAATAGTGAAGTGTCTTAAAAATTGGTCTACTTTGTTAAAAGATGGTGGGCACATAATTCTTCTTCTTCCTGATATGCAGGGTGGGCGATATCCTACTGTAGAAGAAGGGGGGAACCCATCACACAGGGTGAATGTTGGGGCACCTTTTATAAAAGGAATTCTTTCTTTATTGCCATCATTAAACTTGGTTCAGATGGATACTATTCCTCATAATGAAGGGTGTACAATTGATGTTGTTTTTAGAAAGGATCAGAAATGAAAAAATGGAATGAAATAGAGGGAAGTTTTGATTTTGGTGAAGCTACTATTATAAGAGAAATATCAACTGGAAAAATATATTTAGAAGTGGGTGTGTTAAACGGAAGGTCTTCGGCAAATGCTAGTGATGTAGCAATGCATGTACATGCAGTTGATACTTATATGTCACATCCTAATGGAATTTACCAATTTGAAAAGTACACTAATTTACAAATAGTTCAAGATAATTTGAGAGGAAGGACAAACATAACATTTTGGCCTGGGAAATCTGATTTTATAGCCACTCATTTTGAAGATGAATCTATTGATGTTATTTTTATTGATGGTTCCCACACCTATGAAGGAGTATCCTTGGATATAAGGTCTTGGTGGAGTAAGTTAAAATATGGCGGGAAAATGGCATTTCATGATTATGGACAAGGTTTTCCTGGGGTTACTTTAGCATTTAATGAATTTTTTGGTATTCCTGAGATTAGAAAAGATTCAACAGCGATAGTAACAAAGAAAGAGCAAATTATAAATATGGAGACAAATAAATGAAAGATTTGACCGTTTTTATATTGCCTTCTAATGGGAACTACCCAAATAGTTTGTTTATCGGAAAAATCAGTAAAATGATGTTCAATTGTGGGTTTGCCTTTTTTTTCAATACTGATTGTGAGAATTCGGACCAAGTGAGCAAACTTGTGAAAATGACAACTTGGTATATGATTGTTTATGATAATGAGATTATAACGCCTCCTTTAATTAGAGGAATGAAAAATTTATTGCAAAGTCTAAATTATGATGTATATTCAATATTGAAGAGAGAGATTAATACAGAAAAGATATATGAAGCTCCAAGGATTTATAGATCTTGGATAAAACTTCAGGAAGGCAGTCTTCTTCCTGTACATAGTGATTTTATTCGATATGAAAGGGTTTTAGATGGGTTCATAATTGATGATAGTACCAAAAATAGTTTTTAATAAAAATCAAATAGAGAATATTCTACAAGCTAGTAGAAAACTAAAAACCTTTGTGGAAAAGGAAAGATACGAATTACCCCGTCAGTTTGCCGGTCATTATTACAAAGTACTGATTACCAATTTAAATTCTGGAAAACACATGGGGTCTTTTCAATATGGAAGAACACCAGGTTCAAGAAGATACTTAAAATGGAAGGCTGATTATGGTTCTGCTGACAAGGGTCCGTGGAGATTGGCTGATGATTTAATAAAATCCATTAAAGTTACATCATACAATAATGGATATTTAACTGGAATTAGGTCAGAATTGAAGGATAGGGGTGGGAAGTCATGGTTTGGAACGAAGGATAAACCAAAAGGCAAAAAGAAACCAATTGCTATGTATGCTAGAGTTCTTGAATTTGGAATGGAAGATAATCCAGATCAATATCATCCACCCAGACCAATGTTTGGTCCTGCACTGGAAGATTTTATAAGTTCTGATTTGGAATGGAGAATAAAACGTACTATGCATAGAATGGGGTTAACATGGAAATAAAGTCAGTAAAAGCAAGGGATGTTTTGGTGACTATTGAATTTGATGCTTCGGAAATAGATATGATATTGGATGTACTTGATCATTCAACTGTAGATACGAATGATGATAAAATAATGAAGGCTTTTAAATATGTTAGAGCTGTCTTTTGTAAAGAAATGGAACAGCTTTTATCTTCCGTAAAGGAGAAGACTGATGTCACTTGATCCTACAGCTAGAGAAGCAAATGTGCGAGATTCCTTGAAAAAATACTTTAAGGATAATTTTCAAACCATAGAGGGGATTAGAGTTTCTTTTGAAAAGACTGCTTCCCCCCCTACGGTACAAGGGGTTGAGGTGGACAGATGGATTTCAGTGAATATGGGGGATATGATTAGGGAAGCAGGGGCAAATATAGGGGTTGAGTTGTATTGTTGCACACGAAAGGATTCAGAGGGGTTTAAGCTTGCTCAGTTGGTGGATACTGTTTTGGGGTATTTACGGGATTCTTCTATGACAGATGGGATGGCCAGAGTTAAATTGTACCGATCTCATAGAGATTCAGCTTGGGAAGAGATTGGTGGAATGGTTGTTTATGATGTGGTTGAATCCCCAGAACTAGAAGCTTCTGATTTAACTAAGTATAAAATTCTTAATTGTAGGTTTGGTTGGGGAGCAAAAATATAAAATATTTATAGACAAATGGTTTATTTTTTTCTATAATATAATTGAGTGATCTTTTAGGAGTGACAAATGGAAGAGCGAGAAGCACAGAAAAGAGTTTTTCTACATTGTAATAAATGTGGCAAACGTCTTTTAGAGAGACTTAGTAATGGATTGTTTAAATTCATGTTTGGTAAAAATAAAGATTCAGATCTTCCTCCTCCAGTAGAAATTTATATTCACGGGAGTGTTAAAATAAAATGTTGGGCTTGTTCCTACTTTAATATATTTGATTATTTCCCGAAGAGTTTTGATATACCAAACAATCAACTAGATAAATAGTTGAATTCTCTGGTTTTTATTGAAAGGAGGTGATGTGAATGGCTCGTACAGGTCCAGTTACTAAGGATACGTCTACTGTTGCATTAGGATTGGCACAAGTTAGAGTTGGTGCTGCTGCTGCTAATATAGGTACTCCTTATGGTGCACTTTCTTCTTCTGATTCTATTGGTGTTTTGGCCAATACGAAATTTACAGGTAACAGCGATTGGTTGAAGCTAGAATCAGGTTATCCACTATTAGAAGATTATGTTGTTCCCATTCGTGAGTCTGCTGCTTTGGAATGTGCCTTTATGGAAATTACCCCGTATAATATGGCAATGTCTCTAGGTATTGACCCTACTTCAGGGTATGCTTCTGTACATTCTGGAGAAGTTGCGTTGGGTGGAAGAACGTCTCCTGCTTATGTTAGAATGGAGGCTGTTTATACTTATCCAAATGGTACTAATACAATGACCATTATTTTCCCCAGAGCACAGGTAAGTGCTGCTATTGAGATGGATCTTCAGATGGAAGATTGGTCAAATGTTCCTATTACGTTTGAAGCTAAACGTGCGGATAGTGAAGTAACAGGCGGAAATGCAATTTGGAACAGTAAACCGCTTGGTGCTATTAAGTGGGTTTAACAAATAATCAAAATTGAAAGGTAGTATTATGCCAGAGAATACTAATGATACAAGACTTAATCCTGGGGTTGTGGATGTCGATATTGGCATCCACAATCTCAGAACAATCAAAATATATCCACTTTCTGTGGCGGATCAGATGCAGCTTGCAGATATTATTACTAAAGCTCTTCAGAAATTTTTTCTTCATGGCGGTGGGCAGACTTTAAAGGATATAAAGGACGAAGAGTTTGTTAGGTTTGCCTTATCTCTAATTGTAGAGAACTTAGAGAAAATATTGTTATTGGTTACTAATATCTCAAGGCCAAAATCCGTTTTTAATTTTCTTAATAAGAAAAAGAATTTTCTTTATGACATAACTAACTCTCAAATGGTTGAAATTGCTGATATTATTTTTAGAGTTAATTATGCAGATCCATTAAAAAACGGAGTAAGCCTCTCCAAGAAGATCAAAGAAATGTTGAATTTGGAGAGGCAGTCTGTTGCGTCTGCTCCAATTACGGATACAGATTAGAAGATATTTATAAGAAATCCTTCAGGGAAGGTGGTCTTACAATAAACCAAATTGCTGCTTTGTTTGAATATTACAATAAAGCAGAAATGGATAAACTTAAGGTGTTAGGATCTTTCTTTGGGGTTGAATTTAAGGAGGACAAAAAGAAGAAAGGGTTTATACCATTTAAAGGACCGGATCAATACAACAAACTTTCTCCTGAAGAGAAAGAGAGACTCACTAAGGAAATGATGGGTTCACATAAAGATTTTGTCGAAGGAAGACAAATTAAGAGTACTCTCTTGGGCAAAAAGCCTTCAGGAGGTTTGTTTTAATGGAGCAAGATAGACAGCTAAGTTTAGGTGTGTTGTTTACAGGCAAAATGGATAGTAGTTTTCGGACTGCTATTTCCAGTTTGCAAAATGCTTTAAGCGGATTGAATAATATTATAACACGATCCGAAGGCATTACCAGAAATGCTGCTAAAGTAAATAGAGATTTCTCCTCATCTACTGATAAAGCAAAAAAATCAACTGAAAATTTGAGTAGAACTTTGACCAGAGGCCAAACAGCCACCACTCAGTTTGCTGGTGCTATTCAAAGGCTCGGTACAGCCATGAAGATTATAGCTTCATTTTCGATGGCAGGGTCCATTCTTTTTACACTTATTGATTCTTTTAAATCAGGTGTTAAAAACATAATTGACTATGATCAAGCCTTACAAAATATTAGGGCGATCACAGGGGCCACAACTGCTGAAATGTCAGGATTAAGCAAGACAATTCAAGAGGTTGCTTCAAACACAAGATTTTCAACAAGAGAAGTTTCAGAAGGTGCTGTTATTTTTGGACAGGCCGGTTTTACTGCTTCTGAAACAACTATGGCTTTGAAAGCTGCTGCTGATCTTGCTCAAGGTACTATGGAAAGTATGGAGCAAACTGTTGATCTATTGTCATCAACCGTTCGAGCTTTTAATTTGGACGCATCAGAATCTGGAAGGGTTGCTGATGTTATGGCCAATGCTATAAATAAATCAAAACTAACAGTTGAGAAATTGCGTGTAGCTTTTAACTATGTTGGGGCTATAGCTTCTCAAACCAATGTTTCTTTAGAAGAAACCGGAGCATCATTAATGGTTCTTTCAGATAATGGTTTGCGAGCATCTACTATGGCTACCGGTTTGAGACGTATTCTTTCAACTCTTATCGCTCCTACAGATAAAGTTAAAGAAAGAATGTCCAATATGGGAATTGCTATTACGGATATAGATCCTGCTGTTAAGGGTTTTCAAGTTGCTCTTAGAAATCTTGTTTCGATTTTGAAAGACCAAAAGACAAACACAATAGATTCATCAAGAGCTTTTGAACTTTTTGGTATTTGGGGGGCGCAAGCTGCAACTGTTTTAATTGATTCATTTAATACCAATGAGTTTAATACAGCTCTTTTAAAAATAAAAGAGACTGGAACGGCTGCGGATATGTCTTCAATTCAAGCAGAAGGTTTAGGGGTTATTTTTTCTAGGATTGCTACTCAAGCAGGAATAATGGCTATTAGAATTGGTGATGCTGGATTAGGCGGATCTTTACGAATCTTAGGGACGATAATGAGAAAATCATTGGAAACTTTCAATGATTTTCTAAAAGATGGGTTAGGGAAAATGATAGTTTCTACAGGACTCGTCTCTGCTGTTTTCTATGGTACTATTCCCGTAACTTTGCTTCTTATAGGGAAGATTAGAGATTTAAAAAATGCCTTTTTTGCTGCTATTTTAGGGGTGCAAGCTTTAAACACGGCAATGAAGGGGGCCATTGTTACTGTAGGAACTTTCAGAGCATCTCTTATTTTATTAAAACAAGCTCTTATTTCAAATTGGTTTGGACTGTTGATTTTGGGGTTATCAGGATTAATAACATGGATATATAAAGTTACCCATGCAACAGATGATTTAATACAAAAAAACCATGATTATCAGGGGACTTTAGATGAACAAAAAGGATCTTTGCTTAGATATCGAGGAGCGTTGGTACAACTGCATGAAAGTAATGTAGCTGCTGGTGAAGTAACTGAGGAGTATAATAGAACAATTTCCAGATTGATTAAGGACCATGAGGAATTAACTGGTGTAGTGGATGTAACTACAGCTAGTTATGAACAATTGGTAGAGGGGATTGATAAATTAATAAACAACATCTCTTTATTAAAATTGAGTGTAATGAAAGATGATATAGATAATTTAGCAATGTCATTGGAAGAATCTAGGGATAAATCTGAATTATTTTCCATGTTTATTAAAAGGACAGCTATGGGATTGGCCGGATTGGATATAACTACGGCTAAATATAATCAAACACTTGATAAATATGCTGAATCTACTGATAAAGGAAGGGCAGCATTACTGAAGTTGAGAAATGCAGAAGAGAGTTTACGGCAGAATACCATTACTCTTGCTTTAGCGAATAAATGGGGGAAGGATCAAGCTGTTAAATATTATACTGAGCTGGTTAAACAGAGTAAGTTTCTCTCTAAAGAATCGGACAAGCACGTTAAAACCTTTTCCAAATCCTGGGATATTATAGTTACAAAACAAGAAGAAGGATTAAAATCATATGTAAATTATGCTGAACAGATACATAAAAGCAAAATGCTTCTGAAAGATTTGGCTTTACAGGCAGCTAAGTTAAAAGAAGACAAGACCGTTGACCCAAAAGGTGAGAAGCAAATAGCTGTAGCTAGAGCTGTACATGCGGAAAATGTGAAACTTGCTGAGAGTGAATATAAGAAAAAAGAGTTAATGGAATCCGAAGATTATAATAAGAAGATTTTGCAAAGAGAAAGAGACGAAACAATTAGAGATAGCCAAATTGAAATGGAATTGGATATTCTAAGAATCCAAAATGAGCAAGATAGGGTGCAATCCAATATTAGAGATAAGAGATTGGAATATCAGAAACAACTGGAAGATCAAATTATAGCAGAGAAAAGTGCTTCGTTAGCAATTGAAGCAAGAACACAAGCCTACGCAATGCTTTTGGATAGGGAGCAAAGATACCAGGAATCTTTAGCAAAGGTTGATGATAAAACAACTATAGGACTTGATGAGAAAATCAGGCTTCAGAAAGATCTTACTACTACAAAAGAAGCTGAGTTACAACTACAAAAGAAGATTATGGATGCAACTATTGATAATGATGCTAAGGTTAGAGAACTGCAAGAAAGTTTAAATAACCAGCAATTATCTTATGCTAAACAGCAACTGGAAACAAACAAAATTATGAGTGAAACGGAAAGAGATGCTATTTTAGATCAAATAAATTTGACAAAGAATCAACTTGTTGCAGCTAAAGCTGCTGTGATAGAAAAAATTAAAGAGCAGAGATATTTTACTTTAGAAAATGGAAAGCAGGTACAATACCTTTCGGAATCAATGTATCATTTAGATCAATTATTTATTAATTTAGGGAATAGTGCTGAGAAGGCTGGAAATAAGATGAAGGAGTCTTTTACACCTCTCTCCGAAAGACTAACCACTTCTTATTTTGAAACTATATCTGATACTCTTGGGAATATAGTTAGTGCATCTGAAAATGCTTCAGAGGCATTTAAAAATATGATACAAAGCATGATTAAGGATACTATAAAACTTATTATTAAATTACTACTTCTGAAGGCTTTGCAGCAAGCTACAGGAACAGCTACAGGAGGTATTGGGGGTGCTTTAGGAAAATATGCTACAAAAGAGCTAAAGAATTACGGTATAGGAGGAGGATCAGAAAACAGAGGTTCGTTTTCTGGTGCTGCTGTTCCTTCGGCTATGATGCCAATGTTGGCAAAGGGGGGACTTCCTGCTATGATGGGTGGTGGAGCAGGGGGAGAAACTTATGTGATAAATATTAATGCTACAGATGCCCAGAGCTTTGCCAATATGTTAAGAACCAGACCTGCTCAGGAGATGATTGGACATTCTGTTTCTGAAAAGTTTGTGCATAATTCTGGGCTAAGAAGGACTTTAAGGAGGGGTTATTAATGAGCAACGAGATTTTCAAATGGCAACCCCATCTTCTTGATTTTGATTCTTCAGTAAGATTCAATACTATAAGGAGCACATTTGAGAATGGTGTTGTCCAGAGAAGAAATTTATTTCCTAGGGAAATAAGAAAATGGAAGTTTAATTTTCATGCAGGAGTTTTTTCTCCTACGGATAGGAAGAAAATACAAGATGAGATTTTGTCTTTCTTTATAGCCAGAAAGGGAAGTTATGAGAATTTTTGGCTTCCTTCTTGGGAGTTAGAAGCAGAAATTACCGGACAGACTACTAATCAAATTACTCTTGCTGAAAGCCCCACTGCGTTGGGGTTTAGTGCTACATCAGGGGAAGGTGGCAACTACATTTATATTTGTGATAGGTATTGCACAGGATTTGGGAGAAGCACCATTACTCACGAAATAAGAAGGATTACTTTAATATCAGGAAGTGGACCTTATACAATAACACTAGATGCAAGTTGCACCAATTCTTATAGTGCAGGTGCTAAAGTACAAAAAGCCTTTAAGGTCTATTTTGAAAACGATGAATTAGTTAGAGGGTTTAAGTGTCCCTACATATGGGAGTCCCCTTTAGAATTTGTGGAGGATGTGGCTGATGCATACTCAACCACTTTTGGATTCTAATGAGTAAACCATCTTTATTTTTAAAAGAAGCTCAGAAGCAGAACAACGCTTTGATTAACCTTGTTGCCGTTGAGGTTAGTAAAGTATATTTAGGAAAGGCACAAACAGGAAGTTCTGTTTCTAAATATGTTCTTGATGCCAATTTATCTAATTTACTGATAGAAGAATCTACATTGACAAGTGGTGATAGAGGGGATGGTTATGCTTGGGTAGTTAGTGTAGAAAAAGGAAATGACATAGGAGCAAGAAGAATTGTTACAGGAAGGAGTGGTGTTGATCTATTCTTTACACCATCGTTAATAACCACACCTGTTGCTGATTATGACCAATTTCGTATATCTAAATATATGTTTTTAGCTTGTTGGAATCAGCCAGTAGATTTTTATCTTCCGGATCATTCTAACACTACAGATGATATTGATATTAAATATATGCCGTTTCCCTTATCAATTTCCCCTGTCGGTAATACAATTACAGGGGAAATATATAATATGGGGGTTTCGGTTTCAAATGTAAATAGAATAATAGGAAATGCTATTCAAATGGCAGGGGGGTTAAGAGGAAATAGAGTAATTCATTTACGAGTATTTTACGGACTGACTAATCAAGGGAGAGATTTTTCCTTTCAAGATATAATGTACATAAATACTGTATCCATTACACAGGATAATGTAGAGTTTGGATTAGAAAGCAGATTGAACATATTGGGGATACAAATCCCCACTAATTTATATCTAAGAGATTTTTGCAGGTTTCTTTTTAATTCTACAGAATGTGGGTATGATGGAACTTCTTTGGATACGGATGCTTATCCTATGGCATCCAGCTCAAGTTGTGACCATACTTTGAGAGGACCAAATGGATGTTCTGCACACAAAAATACTAGACGATTTGGAGGGTTTCCAGCAATTGCCGCCAGATAAAACCCATTTAGATTTTTTGGGATTACAGTTTAAGCACCAAGGTAGAGATTGGAATGGTGTTGATTGTTGGGGATTGGTAATTTTATATTACAAAGAAGTTTTGGGAATTGAACTTCCGGATTGGGATTATGAACCTGATTGGAGTAAAAGAGGTGGAAACTTTTTTATTGAGAAAAATAATGGAATTGGTGTTCGAGTAAAACGTCCCAAAAAAAATGATGTGGTTTTGTTTTATATAGATAAGAATACTAAAGTTCCTAATCATGCTGGAATAGTTACGGATACCTTTGCAAAGTTTATGATACAGGCAGGAAAAAGTGGGGTATGTTCAGCTTGTTATGAAGCACCAATTTGGAAAAATAGGTTGGAAGGATTCTATAGAATATGTCCAAATTAATTTTAGTAACTAATCCTATAAACAACGAGCAGATAGAATATAGTGGAGATCATCCTACACTATTATCACTTATTCAAGGATTTGTTATTTCCAATCCTGATTATGTAAACTACTTTTTTGGACAAGATAGTCGTGTGGCCATTCACATAAATGGTGAAAAAGTAACTGATTTCAATGTGTTAGAAAGTATTTTATCTGATTCGGATGAAATAATAATACACCCATCTATAAATGAGCCTGTTACTATTATAGCCATGATTTCAATGGCAATAGCTAAAATAGCTGCTGTTGGGTCTGCTGTTTGGGGGGCAGGTATGGCAGTAACCGGAGCAGGAACATTTGCTATGTCTGCTGCTACAGTAGCTGGAGCAGGATCAACCATTTCAGCGTTGGGTGGTACTGTAATTACAGTTGGAGGAATAGTAAAAACGGCTTTAGCTGCAACTGCTCTTATAGGTGTAGCTTCGGCTTTTTCTTCTCATAAACCGTCAATGTCTGGCGGTGATGACGATCCAGGAAGAAATTCACCCACATATGGGTGGCATGTTCAATCATCTTCAGATGAAGGTATTCCTATAGCAATACCTTATGGTAAAACCAAAGTAGGCGGAAACATTATTTCAACCGTATGTGAATCAAGAGCTTCTTTTATTTATGATTGGTTTGCACCTAAAGATAGTTGCCCTCTAATTGCTATTCCTTTAATACCTTCTCCTGTTCTTCCAATACCGTTTGTAAATGTGGCACTAACAGGATTATGGCCTCCTGTTCGTGGGTTTTATTGTAAACTAGATCCAAATCCTTGGTTTTACATATTCTTTTCTATAAAGGTTCTTACATGGGGGGATGTGGGTGATTTTAAGGAAGTTCTGGAGAACTTGGGTAATGATGGATATATAAGAAATAAAGAAGATTTGGATTATGCTTTTGAAGCTATAAAGAATGGAATTTCCGGTTTCTTCCAAAGAAGATTCAATGCATCTTTTTCAGCACAAGTTTTGGCAAAGATTAATAGCTGGAGAGCAAGTGGAATTGGGGCAAATAAAAATGATGTAATAGATTTATTGGGGTTTGATAAATTAAGTTTATCCAGATCAGATTTTGGTAGTGGAAGCACTACGGCACAGAACACAATAATTGAAGAAATTTATCGGCACATTACTACAGTTATTTCCGGTAGAAATCTTACAATTGAAGTGGTTTTCCCTGCTTTAACAGGAACGGAGTACGGAATTACTTTTGATTATGAAGCAAATTCTGACAGAAATCTTGGTATTTACATTGTCGGTTGTATTGTAGGTGATCCTTATAATACCGTTCCTCAATGGTGCATCAGTGATTTTATGGGTCTTACTGTTAATAAGGATTTTATTAACTTTGAGAACTTTACTCTTGCCGGTCCTCAAATAGGTTTATCTGATGAACAATATTTAAATCAATTAATAGCTTTAGGGGAAGGAGAATGTACAGGATTAGAACAGGTATTTGTAAATGATAATCCTATATCAAGTTTTCCTGCTGTAAAGTATTTCTTCTGTCCAGGAAAAAATGAGCAGGTTCTTTCCAGTTTTATATCAAATGATGAAATGGATTCCTTTACCAATACGGCAACTTCCTATTCGGTAAATGCAGAACTTAATGAACCTTTTGACTATGCTCTGCACACCTGTAATGTTCCTGTAAATAATGTTTATGTTCGTTGTTCTTTTATAGCCAATAGAATGTCTGTAAAAGGGAAGTTGGGTGATCTTGAAGATAAACCGATACACTTTGCCATATTGGTAGGATTCGATGATACTTCAGATTTTAGTAATTTTATTCCAGGGTCTGGTGGAGTCGTAGGTGATTTAATTGCTAATCTTGCAAATTTGGGTATTGAAGGAAGATATATTCCCTTTATTTATAAAGAGTACGGTGGTAGCAGAGAAACAATACACAAAATGTACAGAGCGTTTCCTCTTGTTGATTATATAAATGGAAAGATGGAGGATTTTGTTCGAGACTTCCCTGGAACTATTCAAGTAATGTGTGCTTTTTTTGGAATTACACAGGTTGATGGGGAAGATATAGATTGGATGAAGTTTAATAGGGTGGGGGCAGGATTTCCTGGTGTTCCCTATTCTTGGGATGACTGTACCGATTACCGAGAGCAGGTATATGATGAGTTAAAAGAAAAGGTGCAGGAGCTTTATATTAATGTTTCGAGAAGATTGGTTGTAAAGGTCATTAGATTATCCCCTCATGTAGATAATAACAGATATAGTGATAAAATGAATGTATTAGGATTTGACCAGATAACCTATGCTGGATTTAACTATCCTAATACGTCATTGTTAGGGATTAGAGTAAGAGCAACGGAACAGTTTTCCGGAAGTGCTCCTAAGATAACTACTATATTGAAGGGCAAAAAAATTCGTGTTCCTAAACTTGTTTTGTTAAACAATTCTGCTGAAAGGGTTTACCACGAGTTTGCTTGGTTTGATGAAGATGTAGGTCGATATAGAAGCATGAACCACAATGGTCAGCTTTGCATGTATTCAAAGGATTCAGAAGGAAATTATGTTTGGATTGATGAATATAGCAATAATCCTATTTGGTGTCTATACGATCTTCTCACCAATGCACGATATGGACTTGGTTCGTATATAGAACATAGTGACCATGACATTAATCGATATATAGCAATGGCACAGCATTGTGATGAAATGGTGCCTGATGGAACGCAAAGATTTGCTGCTGAGTTTACTCCTAATAGTTTAACCGATACGGATATAGATTATTTTACTAAAGGGCAACTTTATTTTGATGAAGAAACAGGGAATTGGCTTAGGGATGTAGCCAGTAGTTCAGTGGATCAGACCAATTATGGGTATAGAAAAAGAATAAATGGGCAGGCAGTATTTTCTAAAAACTCTTCAGGCGGTTGGACAAAATCAATAATTACAGAATTGCAGAGGTTTACTGATTCTGCTACAGGAGTTTTTAGCTATGTAAGGTTTTTATTTCTTCGTGCCTATACAAATGGAACATCCTACTGGACGAATAATCCTCCTTTGAATACAGGTAATAGAGAATACCAATTAGGGGAAAAGCGATACCAATTAAATTTGTATATTGATGATCAGTCAAGTGCAATAGATACGGTAAAATTGATTTGTGATACGTTTAGATGTTCTCCTGTTTGGGTAGGGGGAATGGTTCGTCCTGTTATTGATAGGTTAGAAGATCCAAAGTCTGTTTTAGGTATGGGGAATATAATTCAAGGATCTATGGGGATTTCCTATACTCCTATATCCGATATTCCTAATATTATTACGGCACAATTTCAAAATGAAGAGAATTACTATGAGAAAGACACAAGGCAAATTATTGATCCTGATATAGATGAATCTTTTTCTCTTGATATAACAAGGACACCTAGAAGAAAAGATATAAAGTTAATAGGGATAAGTAATCCTTCTCAAATACAAAGAGAACTGCATTATAGAATGATGACTGGAAAGCACCGTACTTCTCTTATTTCTTTTAAAACAGGAATAGAGAACTTAAATATGGTTGCCGGTGATGTGTTTGAATTTACACACGATCTTCTTATTAATTCAGGGATGAGTGGTAGGATACTTGATAGAGATTCAGATGCATTGATTCTTGATCAGGATGTTTCCAGTTTAACAGGATCATTAGTAATTCAGATTAAGAACATTTCTTCTGACGGTACGGAGTCGGTAGAAGATTATTCAATAACATCAATTGGTTCTGATGGAAGAACAATTCAAGTAAGCGGTCTTCCTGAAGTTGATTCTGATTTTCCGTTTAAATTTCGTCCTTATATTATTAGCAATGTTACAAACACTTCTGAAAAATACAGAGCTTTAACAGTAATTCCTGATACAAACGGTGAAGTGGATGTAACGGCAATTGTCTATAAAGAAGAAGTTTTTGGGGATAAAAGATTATTAAATAATGGTAGTGGTTACACAGCCTATAGTGATGGAACAATTGCATTTCAGGAAAATAGATTATCTTTAGTTCCTGTTTTGTTCAGCACCTATCCTGTTACTGATTTGAAAGCCTATGCTCAGTTAAGTAGTTTTGCAGGGAAAGCAGATGTAGTTTTATCTTTCCGACCTCCTGTAGCATTGAAATATGTCGGGGCATTAATACAATGGAAAGATCAAAGTATAGGATACTATCCTTCTGAAAATGTTAAAAGGGTGGGACGACAAGCAGTAAATCAAGTAATAATAGAGAATTTAAGTATAGGAAATACCTACACTTTTTCGGTTACTGCTGAGTATAAAGATTCACCGGCAGCAGGATCCCATTATTCATATCCTGTTGAAGTTATTTTAAAAATTGATACATCGGCAATTATAAATGATGATGATGATCCCGAAAATCCGGAGAATGAAATTCTTACTCCTAGTCCACCTAAGAATTTACGTTTGAGTCCTCTTAGTGTATCACCTTCATTTACAAATTGGATACATCCTGAGCTTGCTAATAATTACTGTTATCATTCATTTTTTACTGTTGAATGGGACAGAGGTGGGTTTGATGGAAGCAACAATTTCTGGGAACAAAAGGGAAATTGGATTGACCATTATGTGTTATCTATCAAAACATCTTATGATAATAGACAGCCTGAGAACACAAAGGAAATTGTTCTTCCTTTCTGGTCAAGTTCCTATACCGTAACTCTTTTAGATATGGGAATACAGAGATGGGCAGATAGAGAAAATGTAAAAAATGTAAACATATCAATTGTTGCTTTTTCTAATCATGGAAGATTCAGTTCACCAAATGGGTGTGTGAGAATCTTTGCTCCTATAGATGAAACCGTACCTGGTCTTTCTCCTCCTGATAAGGTGTTTACCTATCCTATATACTTCGGTGTTATTGTTGAATGGATGAGTATGTATGATTGGGTGGATGTGGATCATTTTGAAGTGGAGCTTAGAGGATGGAAAGCTGGAAATGCGCCTAAGTCCACTACTGATGAATCCTCTTCTGATTATTACTGGCACTCTCCTTTAAATAAAAACAACCATGTAAAGAAATGTTCTTTGCCGTTTACTTATTTTCATATACCTTACTCAGAAAAACTAGAACGGTTGGGAAAATGGCCTTTTGGAGTAATGATAGGAGTAACATGGAAAGCAAAGGTTACAGTTGTAAATAAACAAGGGGCGGTAGCAACATCTTTTTCACTACCTGGGGATTCAAGTGACAGTGCCTATATAAATGATTCTAGTGGTGGGGGAAATGATGATGTGAGTACAGGAGCTATACCAGATTGGGCATTATCAAGTACAACCACTAATACTGCAATATTTGATAATGTGGGGGTGTTTGGAGTTCCACCTACTGTTGATTGGATGAGAACTAATGCTCTTAATTATACTACTGATTATGATGAAAGACAGGAATTAGTTGATTCAATTGTTACAAATAAAAATGGAATTACTTATAATTGCACGGCTCTTACTACCGGAGTTGCTAGATTAGCCTACCATAGTCCTGGGGAAGAAAGATATAAGGGTTTGTACGTATATACAGATGTTCCGGCAAGAGTATGGGTAGAATACCTTTGCCCTGTTGCCGGTGATTATACTTTAGCAGAATGGAGATATTTAGGTGGTACTTCTTCTCATACAGTAAGTGGTGGTTATTTAGTTGATTTGGGTGGATTAACTCCTTTTTACACAGTGGATAGATATGTAAATATTCCAGCCGGTGGTACTCAACTTGATTTCCCATTTACTGTAGTAACTAGATTTATTAGATTGGTTATAAGACCATCTTCAGGATCTAATGTTACAGTTAGGGAATTAAGATTTAACCGAACAGGTGAATTTGATAGTTTAACAGTTGGGGAACTTTCGGCTATTTCTGCTGATCTTGGAACGGTAACTGCCGGAAGTATTTGGATAAATTTAGTTCCTGAACAAGCTACCATTATTGACACAGGCAAAGGTGGTTTGTATGTCGGGGATTGGGGAATTGTAGGATATAACGGAAGAAGCCAGGTTGTATTCAGTTTTTGGACGTATAATGGAGCAGTAATGTTCAAAGGCTGGAATGGAGAAGCTGCCGTAATAGTGGACACTGGTGAAAATTCCAGTAGTACGGCAGATGGTGTTATTAGGATAAGTGGTTCTGGGAAAGGAATAGTAATTGGAGATCAAGAGGATTCGATTACTATAGGAAGGGAAATAGGAGAAGGTGGAACTACTAATTACATAAGATTGGATGCTGGAACATCAGTAATTGAATTATCAAACGGCGGAAACATCAATGTTCTGACCGAGGGCCAAATTAAAATTGAATCTGATAAAGGGATTAAAGTAGGGTCAGCAGGAAACATTGAAGTAGCAAGCGGTGGATATATTAATATAGCTGCACAATCACGAATTTCTATTTCTTCCAATGGATACATAGAATTAGATTCTGATGGGGAAATGAGATTAAGTTCTTCTTCCCACATAAAAGTTGCTTCAGGGGGTGATATTGAATTACAAGCAGGGTCGGATTTGAACCTGATAGGAGCAACAATGACGCTTAGTTCTGATTCGTTTATGGAACTAAACGGTACAAATGTCAGAATTCACACAAGCGGAACTTTTGGAATAGGTGTAGATTTTGATAATCCTGCTTTCCTGTTTAATATTTATAATGAGGATCTTAAAATAGGAAAGTTTGGATCTAAGTCCATGATAATAAGTGGGAAAGACGGAGTATTCTATAGTTATAATTTTGAGTCAGGTCTTTTAGGAAAAGGATTCCAAATAAGTTCAGACGGATCCATAGAAGCAAATGATATTTCTTTGCGAGGAACATTGTCTGCTTCTACCTTCGTTTATGATGAAATATCTTCTGTCGGCGGTAAGTTTATATTTACAAAAACAGCATCTTTATCAAGAGGTTTAGATTCTGTAGATGATGATGTTATATTTTTGGATAACGATCCTGGGTTTGATGTCGGGGAATTTATCTGGATAAAACAAGGGATATATCAAGAAAGGATGAAGATAATTCGTTCTTATCCTTGGTATTCTGATATGAGTTATTATCAAAAAGAAGTAACTCAAGTTGGCACTCCTTTTAAATGGAGTACCACAAAATATGCCGGTGATTCCTGTGTGTTTTTTAATAATTCTTTTATCACTGTAGATGCAAATGATGATTTTAAGTATGACGGTGACTTTTGTTGGGAAGCAGCAGTATATCTTTTATCTGAAGAAGATAACGGAACTATAATTTCTGCTAAGGGAATATCTTCAGGAAATAATTTTTATAGAGATTATTCTAGTGGAGAGCATATTTGTACATCACGACCTGGATACCCACCTTCTATTGATGAAAGTGATAAAAAGTTTGGTTTGAGTAGCTGTAAATTAAAAACAGATTCTGGATCTTATACCTACTTTTCTTTTACACAACAAAATGAAAATGATATTAGTAATTTATTCTCCTCTTCCGGTGAAGAGTACACCATTGAATTTTTTACAAAACCGAGTGGTAATACTAGCGGAACTATATGCGCTTCCTATGCGGATTCAGAAGAATTGATAATAACCGATCCACGATTTGGTTTTTCTATAAATTACAACACAAATAAGGTTTATCATACTGTTACTAGTGGGTATGAATTGGATACTGTATCAGGGGAGTTGACCCTTGGTTCTGATTGGGTACATGTGGCAGCACAAAGACGAGGAACTTCAATTGAAATATATGTAGATGGAAGCCTAACAAGTTCTTGTGATTCTCGATATTATCCTTCTTTTAGCGGTGAAAACATATGGGTTGGTAAGTGGCCTTTAAGTTCATATTACGGTGGGCAGATAGATGAGTTTAGAATATCCAATACTGCTAGATATTCAGGGGAAAGTTTAACAGTTCCAACCGAGCAGTTTGTGAATGATGACAACACCGTTGTGCTATTTCATTTTAATGATGATAACGAAGAAATATTAAGATTGGGGTATAGCGGAGAACGTGGTTTTTACTTTCAAGCTAAAAGTGCTGAGAATGATGTCAATATTTATTTAGAACATGGTCAGATGGAATCAGGGGAAACTTGGCATAATGTGGCAATTAGTAGGAACAGTGGTTCATTTAAATTGTTTGTCAATGGATCTGTAGTTGATTCAGCAAACACAGAATCACCTTTGCCCGAAATAAATTACCCGACTATGATTGCTGCTTATAATTATATTCCACATTTTGTTGGATATATGGATGAATTGAGAATATCAAATGGGCAGGCTCGTTATACTTCTGATTATACTCCTTCAACAGAAATACAGGAAATTGATTCAGACCATGTTTTATATTTGCCTTTCGATACACCTGGGGGAGTTTATGAAGTAGAAAGAGGTTTTACAAGTACAGTAAGTGAAGGATATGTTGAAGAAACCTTTAACTACATAGATGACTGTAGTGATTTTCTTGCTTGGACATATTACAATTTATTTTCCGGTGGGTATGGAATAATAAGAAATGATACGATAATTAGAACAAGCGGAGGTTATTCCAAATTAGATTTGCCCTCTGATTTTACTACAGTGGTAGGATCAAGATGGAATACAAAATTTAAAGTTAGCACCTCTCCTAATTCTATTTCCAGTACATATAAATTTGATGATTCAGAAACAAATTGTTATCAGGCATTATGCTTAGTCGGGGAGATGGAGGGCACAAGCGGTAGAGGTCTTTGTTTTACCATAGGAAGAACTTCTGGTGGGGTGCTTTCCATGTTTAGACAATATCATGGGGGAAGTGGCACGTTTGCCTATGAAACATTATTTCCATTAACTGAAGAGGCTATTTATGAAATGGAAGTATACGTTAAAAGTGAGTACAGTCCATATTCTGGACTTTATGGTTATTATGTGGATATATATTTATATGATAGTAATGGGACAAGGATTTATACAATAACAAATGTCCCTGTTTCCTGTCATCTTAATAGTGTCGGGTATTATGTTTATGATTTTTCAAGTTCGGGACAATCATACATAGATGTTGATTTTGTTTCAATTGTATACCAGTATGTAGTAGAACAGGTTATTCAGGGGGATGGTTCTAAATATCTTTGGCCAAAAGGAACCGTTTTAGTTAGTTTAGGTGGAGCTGTTAATGATGGTTTTGTATTAATTGATGCTGAGTCCAGTACTTCCCCATATTTAGATTTATACAGAAGAAGTGGAAGTGTGCATTTTGAAAGCTACCAGCTTAAAGTAAGATTAGGAAATCTTCAAGGGGTGGCTGATATAACAAACGGTACTTGGCATGATACTTCCCCTGGATATGGGTTGTATTGTGATAATGTTTATTTGAAGGGGAAACTATACCTTGGATCTGGGCAGGATTTGAAATTAGTTACCACCCAAACTGATTCTTCTAAGCTTATTTGGACAACTCTTTCTGGGGGGGCATTGGTACATTTAACTTCAAGCATCAGTTCAAACCTTTGTGTTGTTGAACTATACCCTCTTGGTCTTGTTAAATGCCATTTGGATTTAGGAAACTCCGGAAATAAATTTGATCAGATATACCTATATGGGAAAGAAGTAATAAGTTTATTATCCGATCAACACATAATTATTCGAGCAGGGAATTCTACATCCTACCAATTAGTTCTTGATACAAAAAGATTGGTGACTGTAGACGATTCGGGAAATTATTGGCATGGATATACAGGAACATTTAAAGATTATTATGGGAACAATGTTTATTTTTGTAGAGGTTTATGTATAGGTGTACTATAATATAATTAACCCTAATAAGGAGGATGTTTTATGAAGTTTACAATCGGTGAAAGAATTCTGTTGACAACTAACCTTATTCCTAGTCAGGGGTCTATGACCGAAATGATTATAGTAAGAGATTTACAAAATAAGGTTGGAATAAACCAATCTGATATTGTAAAGCATAAAATTCATGAAAAGCCTGGTCCTGATAATAGAAAAATATTAAATTGGGAAGAAACGGGTGATTTTTATGATATTGAATTTACTAGCTTGGAACTGGATTTGTTAAAGAAAACTGTAAAACTATTGGATGAAAAGAAAATGATTACATTACAGCTTCTTCCGTTGTTAGAGAAATTAGACATAATGATGTGAGGTGAACCATGATTTACCAGACAGGAACAGTTACAGTTACCCACGGATCTAATACCGTAACAGGGTTAGGAACTAAGTTTCTGACTTATGTTAGTAAAGGAAATCTGTTCAAGATACAGGATGAAAGAGGTGTTTATTTTGTAGCTTCGGTTGATTCCGATACCCAAGTAACTTTAGTTTTCCCTTATAAAGGGTCAACAGGAAGCCTTCTTGATTACTCAATAATCGCAGATAAAACACCTAATTTAGGTCTTCCTTTTATAGATCGAAGAGATCCGGATGCTGCTCAGGTTGTAAATGCTGCCTTGACTATGATTGATTATCAAGCAGGAGATTTTCTTGATTTTCAGTCTCTTACAACTGTTACCTATTCCGGTGAATCGAACTTTTTTATTCGAGGTGATTACCATACTGATGAATTATGTGATGGAAGAGTAATAAGATTTGATGATGTTAGTGGAGATATGGTTCGTTATAATCTTGTTGACCACAGCTATATGTTTGAGGCATCTGTAAATGGAACGCCATCTTCTCTTTCAATATCCTATGATAGTGTTGTCGGAGATGTTGATCCTGTAGGTTCTTATGATGTACTTCACAATATTACAAAGGGAAATTACGTATTTATAGGATCATTGGTTTCAGGTGAAGGTACAATTTCTATTGATCCTGATGAGCTTGGATACATGGGGGGAACAGAAGATTGGGGGGATAATGACATAATAAGAGTTTATGGCATTACTCAATCAGTGGGTATAATTTCCTCAGTAACTACTTCTCAGGTAGTAGTAACATCCTCAGATTTGACTGGTTTTCTGTCAGGTGATTTGCTTTATAATTATAATAAAGCAAACACCAGAACAATTCTTTCAGTTTCTTCAAATACGATTATGACAAATACTACTAATGATGATTGGGAAGCGGATGATTATGTGTATACTGTACAAACAAAAGTAACTACATCCATGAATAATTTAATAGAAACAATATATTCAATAAGTTACGGAGCAAGAAGTCAGATAGGAGAGGACTCTGTAAAGGCAGAGCATATTGACTTCGGTTATGGTAGTAACCAAGTAGATGCTGAAAGTATTCCTTTTTCCTCAACCTATTTAGATTCTCTTGATGTTGAATCAGCCATTGATGAAGTAAAAATTGATCTTACTGCACATATACTAAGCGGAGAAGGAGCACATGCAGGAACTTCCATATCTTTTGTGGATGATGGATCTGCTGTAGGACGACCACTAACTTCTACCAATGTAATGGATGCTATAAATGAGCTTAAAAGTCAAGTTGCCTATAGTCCCCATATTCAAAGCACAGTTACAGAAGATAGTGATAATGATTGGTATTTTACCAGTGATTCTTTTCTTTTGTATCCTTCTTCATTTTTTAATAGTGGTGAATGGTGGATAAGATTTGAAACTGGTGTAAACATAGGTGATTTGAAACCTTTGGACGTATTTGATTATGAAACAGGAACGTTTTATACAATAAGTGGAGAAGGATTTACTTATGATCCTAATGAAGGAGATCAATTTAGTTTAATATTGAAGAGTGTTGAAGCGGAAATAATAGGAGATTTTTCTTCCTATTATACCAAAACACAACTCCAAACATCAGGGGAATCAAATGTACATTGGGGCAATATTAAAAGTGTTCCTTCTTCAATTACTAATCCAACATTAATAAGTAATCATAACAGTCTTAATAATTTAAGTTATGCCGCATCAGGGCATACAGGATTTGCTGCATCCTCACATACTCATACAGAATCACAGATAACTGATTTAGATCATTATAATTCAACGGATTTTGCTTCAGATTTTGCCTCTTCTGATTTAAATGATCTGGATACTAAAAACCATAGTGATCTTGGGGAGTTGGATTATGATTCATCAGGTCATACAGGATTTAAACCGTCAACTAAAAGTAAATATACTGTTCAAATAAATTCTGGGGAAGATGTTCCTTCAGATTATGATTTAGTTATTGTTTATGGTCCTTCTGCGATTTCTGCAAGAAAAGTTACTTTAGGAACTTCTGATGGGCAGGAATTGGAAATAAGGGGAAAATGGGACATAACTTCTAATACTGTAAGATTGTATAGCGGAGAAAATTTAAGAATGTCAGGAGATTTTATAATAGGTTCTTCTGATGTTATATACTTAGAATGGTTCTCAGGAGAGAATTACTGGTTAGAAAAATCAAGGATTACAAAAGCATAGGAGGATTTATGAAAGTCGAACAAGTAGCACATATTTTAATGGGTGTATTTTGTACATTTTTAGTTATTCTTCTTTTCTCCGGATTACTGTATGCACAAGATACTCCCTGGATGTATGATTTATTTACACCAGATGGAAAGTTTAAAAAGTCCCTTGAAGTTACAGGAAGTGTAAATGCTACTACAGGAGTAACTGGAGGAAAAACTACAGATGAATCCGGTTACTTTTTGCTATATGAAGAATCAGGAAGCAGCACACAAGGAATGGGATTTATGGGTCCGGCTGGTCCTGTTACTGAAGATAGGTATTTTAGGCTTGTTTGGTTTGATTCCAGTACAATAGAAAACAGTATTTTTATTATTGGACCGGAATCCTCTGTTGCCGGAAAGAAAACCTATGCTTTAACTCCTGTAAATCTTACTTCATTAACTCAAAATGTGTATACTACAGGAACAGTGAGAGGGGGTAAATATACAAAAACAATTTCGGTAAATACTACCCTTACTGCTTCCGAATGTTATGATTCCATTATTTATGTTGACGAGAGTTGTACAGTAACTCTTCCGCCTGTTGCTACAGGTATGTTTATTCAATTTGCAATTAGAGGGGAATATACACTTACTGTAAATCCTGATGATTCAGATAGGTTGAAATTGGCTACAGGTACGGCTATGACTGATGGTGAATCATTGGAAATAATTAGTGGAAGTGCAGGGGCAAAAATACCCATTGCTTATGAAAGTAGTGATGGATTTCAGGTATTTAATGAGACAGGTGGTGGAACTGCTACAACTACATCATCTACCACTGTAGCTTCAACTTCGTCCACTACTACCACTATTATAAATACTCCTACAGTTGTTACTGCTTCCATTACTGATATTGAGGATACTACCGCCACAGGAGGTGGTAATGTAACTTCTGATGGAGGATCTTCTGTTACTGCTAAGGGTGTTTGTTGGGCGGAAAGTACCGGTCCAGATTTAGATGATGATTGCACAAGTGATGGAACAGGAACAGGAACATATGTATCTTCTCTTACAGGCTTAACAGCAGAAACACATTATTATGTAAGAGCTTTTGCCACAAACTCATCCGGTACAGGGTGGGGTAGTGAAGAAGAATTTGATACAGAAGCAACACCAGGAGCTTATGATTTCCGTGAAGATTGGGATTCATATAGAGAAACATGGTATGCTTCTACTTGTGCTACACCTTATACCTGTACGGATGATCCCACAAGTTGGGATAGCACCTATACAGCTTCCCCCATTGTAGGAACAAATTCTTTGTTTGTGTCCGGTGATGTGGATACAGATTTTCGTTATATTAAATCTGCAATCGGAACAACATTCACTGGTGGGGATGAATTTTACATAACTTGGGCAGTTAAATGGTTAGATGCTACGGCAGATTTTGATGATAGTGACCAACCAAATAGTCTTAGATTATACAGTGGAACACCAACTTCCACCTCTCTTCAAGGTTTCTTCTACTTGAGATGGGATGAAGATTATACTCGTTTTGACAGAACAGGGTTTCAAAATGAATCTGCTTCATTAGGATTTTGGAGTACCGGATGGACTTCTTGGACTACTCCTCGTTACTTTAAAGTCAGATGGAAAATTTCTACAGCATCTTCCACTCCTTATAATGGAGAATGTCAAATGTGGTATAGTTCATCAGGTTCAGAAGGTACTTGGACAGAAGGATTCAATAGTACTGCTGTAAATACATATGGTGATGTTTCTGTGATAGGTATTAAAGGTGGTGATACGGGAAATGTATATTTAACAGGAGACATGATCATTGATGATATTAGAGTATCCACTAGTGATATTAATTATTAAGGAGTAACAATGAAGAAACTATTATTCCTATTATTATTTATTCCAAGCCTGTGTTTAGGTGCAAATAGATATGTGGGACCTACAGGCAGTTCTGGAACAGGAACGTCATGGTCATCCCCCATGGCACTTCCAAACGGATCTTCAGCATGGACAGCAGGTGATGTTTATTACCTTGCTGATGGTAATTATAATTTAACAAGTATGGTCACTATAGGATGCACAGGAACGGCAACTTCATCTAGCTACATAACTATAAAAAAAGCAACTGCTTCAGATCATGGAACAGATACAGGGTGGAGTACATCAATGGGTGATGGGCAAGCCATATTTAATGGATGGGCAAATATGGAGAATCAATATGCATTGTTTCTTATAGTAGATCCTTATACTGTAATTGATGGGCAGGTAGGGGAAAATGATGGAAGTGTGACACCACATGGAATAAAGCTTGTTATGTCCCCATCTTATGTAGCTGATAGGGCTAATAGAGGAATACGAATAGAAGGTGGTTTGGATTACATAACTTTAAAACACATAGAATTACAGGGGGCTGGTTGTAATCTTCCAGGTACAGATGTTCGACATGATGCCATTTATCATTCTACAACCACAGCCAGCAATCCTGGTGTTGGGCATTATTATGGATATTTGTATAGCCATGATTGGAACAGGTGTTGTGGGTTACTAAATGGTGTTACAAATATGATGTTTGAACATAATTTTGTTGCCAGAGTAGGGTCAGGGGATGCAGGTGTTCATTCAAATGGAATTGCTTCTTCTTACTGTTATGGTAATCTTCAAAATACTTATAGATATAACACCTTTAAAGATATTGCAGGGACAAATGCTGTTGCTTGTAAGGATAATTATCTTACAGGAGATCCAACATGGATTTGTAGTGGTGAAACAAGAACCGTTCCTAGACCAAATTATAATATATATTTCTATGGAAATTTATTCTATACTACATCTTCCACTGTAACTTCCCCAATAGGAAGTTCACAATCATACCGTCCACACTACTCTGATGGAACTTTAACAAATACAGGTTGTGATGATAGTTATGATTGGTTTTACTACAATAATACTCATGTTGATTTGAATTATGGAGAAGAAACAAGTGTTCATAATATGACGGTAGGAAACTATCAAACAGGTAAAACAAGCTATGCCTATAATAATTTATTTGTGAATAGTAGTAATATAAGTTGGTCTGTCCAAGATGCCCCTGATGCCTACATTATACATAATTATAATTCATATGGTAATTCTAGAGATAGTTCCACTCAAAACACAGGTACAGGAAACAATGAGTCAGGTGGGCAGTATAATGTTGCGACTTCTATATTTTCTAATTATTCTGGAAGAGATTACCGATTGTACTATGCTACTGACCCAGGTGCTCAATTGGCAGATCCGTATAATTACGATCCTTTGGG
>Ga0209288_10000008_pt1 | contig 79188 bp, 71 predicted proteins | sample PPLLaktember2015_4_FD_187261 | JGI IMG/M metagenome (GOLD analysis project Ga0209288, IMG submission 187261) | Freshwater sediment microbial communities from Prairie Pothole Lake near Jamestown, North Dakota, USA - PPLs Lake P8 Core (1) Depth... | ecosystem: Environmental > Aquatic > Freshwater...
CGAAAGTGAAATAAAATCTATCTACATGGAAGCTATATTTCCAACCACCACAATCCAACCCACAACCACCATGGCGCCAACGACAACAATCAAACCAACCACTACCATGATTCCCACAACAACAATCCAACCAACCACTACCATGATTCCCACAACAACAATCAAACCCACAACCACCATGATTCCAACAACAACAATCAAACCCACAACAACCATGGTACCAACGACAACAATCAAACCCACAACAACCATGGTGCCAACGACAACAATCAAACCCACAACAACCATGGTACCAACGACAACAATCAAACCCACAACAACCATGGTGCCAACGACAACAATCAAGCCAACAACCACTATAATTCCAACCACAACAATCAAACCAACGACGACATTAACCCCTATTTATACTACTACGACAGAACCATCTGTAAATTACCCACCCTCGGCATTGACAGCCAACACTACAATTGTTTCAAATCAATCTTATGGGAATGGTTCCTATATCGCTTCTTTATCGGGGGTTGCCAAATATCCACCAATCGCATTGACATCTAATAGTAATATCGTCAGTGGTCAAGAGTATGGGAATGATACTTATACTGTTAATAATGTGAATCCTTTTAATGATAATCTAACAAATACTGGTGTCAGTTATTTAAGCACGTATAGCACTACCACAGGTGTATTGGACCCTCAATCTCCAGCAGATAAAATCAGCACCAATGAGGGAGACATTTACGCCAAATTTATTGGATTTGGAATGACGACCGCAAGAAAATTAAGATGGACACGAGTATATTTTTATCCCACATGGAGTACTTCTGCCAAAACTTATTATATATTAGGATCAAATGATAGTGGCAGCACGAATTATATCCTTGGTAGGGTCCTAAATAATTCGAGTGAAGGATGGGTTTATACACAGATAAATTCTGATACAGAATACAATTATTACCGATTGGCTGTCACAAATGTCCAGACAGGAAAAAATCATTGTAATATTACAGAATGGGAACTTTATTGCGAGACATCTACTCTACAAAATAATGCGTATAGTGCTTTCAAGAATGATACATCATCATATATAGTGTTTGGGACAGGTTATGATACAAGCAATAACGGGACCTATTTTGGTCTTACGACAACGACAGATGTTGGAGGTGTTGTTTATTATGGAGAATGGATCCAACTACAATTGGTGAATCCAATCCAATTAACTCAATTGTCATTATTTATAAAGTATGGAAATTCCGCACCTTGTGACTTTTATATAATGGGGTCTTTTGATGCTATCGACTGGACCTTGTTGAAAACAATAACAAATGCTGCCTACATTTCAAACGTATTCACCACGTATCTGACTTCACAAGTATGTTACAGTTATGTGAGATTGGTAATTAACAAGATAGGAATTAATTCACAGACCTATTGGTTGGGATCTCTGACAGAAATCAAAGTATATGGGAAAAAACCTTCTTTTGAGAATTTCCTCCTCCTTTATGGCAGCGACTCCCAAACAAACCAGTTGGCTACTGTTAATCAGGTATCCAATTCAAGTAGTAGAACCCAATGGATTTCTCAAATCACAAATTATCCAACTGCGATTTCTACATCCGATGTTGTCGTCATGACAAACGAACCAACTATCCCTACAACCGCATCGTCATCTCTTACGACATTAACCTGTAATTTCCAGGTTCTTAATGGCACGTACACGATCAGTATTCGGTATGAGGCACCCAGTGGCAATGCCGATTCGTGCTACTACAATCTTGATAATAGTGCTTTTGTTTACAGTGGAAATCTCACAGCATCAAGCTCTCCCCAGACATCGGTTCTCTATAACGGTGTATCATTGACAAAGGGGCAACACCAGTTCCAGATAAAAGGAAGAGAACCTGTTGGATTAATCGAACTGACGATCAAAAGGAACGAAGGGTATTTCAATGATATCGCGGTTCCAATTGTCAACTTGTTATTGTACACAGATAAAATTTATGGGAGCCAGGAATTGACAACAACGACATTGATCCCAATGTATACCACTACTTTGATGCCCACAACGACCATAATTCCCACCACAACAATCAAACCCACAACGACCATAATTCCCACCACAACAATCAAACCCACAACGACTATGGTTCCCACCACAACAATCAAACCCACAACGACTATGGTGCCCACCACCACAATCAAACCCACAACGACCATGGTTCCCACCACCACAATCAAACCCACAACGACCATGGTGCCCACCACCACAATCAAACCCACAACGACCATGGTTCCCACCACCACAATCAAACCCACAACGACCATGGTTCCCACCACCACAATCAAACCCACAACGACTATGGTGCCCACCACCACAATTGCCCCTATTGTCTCCCAGATTTATCCTCCGATCGCCTTGTCTGCTGACACAACTATCCTTTCAACCGCCGATTATGGCAATGGCACCTATATTGTTTCCACCAGTGGAAAAACCAATAGGAGTGCTTATTATGTTTTTGATAAGGACAAAACCGACAGCACAACCGATAATTCTGTTTCTTTCAATACTAAAATCAACCAGTACGAGGACTGTCTTGATTCTAACAAGGTTGCGATTGCCAATTGTGGATACTACTTGGGAACTAATTATACGACCGACGCAACCACCGGAACAAACTATTATGGCGACTGGATCCAGATCCAACTCCCCGATTCTATCTGTCTTTCCAAGATGGTATTGAACAGGAGGTGGTGGGGATCCCAACCCCGCGATTGCCAGATCTTTGGGTCATCAGATGGCACCATTTGGTACGCCATTGGGTCGGCCACAAACCTGTCCTACCCAAGCAACAACGAGAGCACTGTGTACACCAGTGTGGTGCAGTACTACAACTACTTTCGGTTGGCGGTTAATCGGGTGGCAATCGACAACTACAGCGGAAACGTGAGTGCTGTGGCGCTAAGGGAGCTTGAATTGTGGGGGTATCTTCCCAGTTTCAGTGGGTACTTATTTTTGTACGGAAGTGATTCGGACACAACAAAATTAAGCACTGTCAGTCAAATCACAATTAACAGCACATCGAAAACACAATGGGAAACACAAATGACTTCTTATCCTAGTTCCATAACACCACCAGATGTCGCAGTCATTATGGACAACATCTCCGGTGTTTTGACATTTAAATTCCAGGTTCCCGATGGAACATACAACATTAATGCAAGGTGCTTGGTACCAGGTGGAAATAGTGATTCATTTTTAGTCCAAGTAGATACCTATAATGAAACAATTTTTTCACCTGTTCGCTTAACGTCTATATCGACAACTTCGGTGTTTATTACGGTTTCTGGTATAAATAATATCAATATACCATTTACAAAGGGAGAACACCAGGTTCAATTCAAGTACAGAGAACCTACTGGGCTTGTCGGTATTACCATTACACGACTGGAAGGACAATTTACAGATGTCGTTATTCCAGCCATAAACACATTGTTGTACCCAGATAAAATTTATGGAACACAAGAATTATCAGCATATACCACTACACTAACTCCCACCACCACAATCAAACCTACCACTACCATTGTTCCAACTACCACAATCAAACCAACGACTACCATGATACCAACCACCACACTGGCACCCACTACTTTGCCACCCAATGTTGTCAGGTTCCCTCCATCTGTCATGACATCATCCTCTCAGGTCGTCTCTGGTATGACCTATGGCAATGGGACTTACGATTGCTCATCCTCAAACGGAATGACGTGGTCTAATCTTTACAAGCTTTTTGATGGCATTACGACCGCTTCTATTTTCTTTGGCGCCAACTCGTATAGCACCAGCAATGGGGAATACGTTGGCACCACATCCACCACCGATACTCTTGGAAATTCTTACAGCGGGAACTGGGTCCAAATTAAGTTGCCCAATCCTATTTCCCTATACATTGTTTACATGTATTGCTACTATACATCAAGCAGCCCGCGTGATATCATCATCCTTGCGAGCAATAACGCAACCGAATGGAACAAAGTTTTTTCTGGGACCAACCTCAATTACGAAAATACAAAGGCTTCCATTTATATAGGTTCCAGTGTGGCATACATCTACTACCGATTTGTAGTACAAAGTGTGGGGTACTACTCTTATTCGGATCATTTTTCATTGAGCGAACTGATGATGTATGGCACTGAATATATGACTACCTCAATCGCCCCAACCACCACAATCAAACCTTCCTTTCCATTCCCCCCAACCTCTCTCACCTCCAATTATACATACATCACGGGGCAAATGTACGGGAATGGTTCCTATTTTGTCTCGACTAGTTCCAATTCTTCTACTGCGTACTATGCCTTTAGTAGTAATACCGCTGTTTATTCGGCATTGGGTTCTGGGTATAACACAAACGGCACGTACGGTGGGACCACCACCACCCTATCAACAAATAATACAAGTTATTCTGGAGAATGGATCCAGATTGAGTTCCCAAGCGCCATTTCTGTATCAACATATACAATCGTCGCCAAATACGATCAGTCAAAACCACTCTACATCGCATTATTAGGATCCAACGACAATAATTCGTGGGTGCTTGTGTATGAGAATACAAGTGCTCTCCCATATTCAAACCTGACAACAACCATCAACATAAACAGTAATCAAATGTATTATACATACAGATTGGTAGTGGAAAGACTAGGAAATGAAAACACGACAAATAACTACGCAACAAGCGTCATATCAAAAATAACAATTACAGGAGAAAGCTCACAGACGATGACATTCTCACCGTCAAGAATGACAACCACAATCGCACCCACAACGACCATGGTGCCAACCACCACAATCAAACCAACGACAACAATCGCTCCCACCACAACAATTCAACCTACGACTACATCAAAACCGTCTTACAAATACCCACCATCAGATTTTACTTCTTCTTCTTCCACTATTTCCGATCAAACATACGGAAACGGTGCTTACACAGTGTCTGTGAGTGGTCCTGGTGGCTCTACAAATCCATGGATGGCATTTTCCAGCAGCAACACAGATATGATCACTTTTGGAAATGCGTATAATAGTGATGGTACAGGAGCGTATCTGGGTTCTATTTCTACCACAGACATAAATGGGAATGTTTACAATGGCGCATATATACAGATTATACTGCCTGTGAGCATTATTCTGAATATTTTGAATTTTACAAGGAGATGGGATGCGAATAGACCCAGAGACTATGTTGTATTGGGGAGCACTGATGGATTAATGTGGAACCTATTAAGCAGTGCGACCGCTTCCTACACTACCAGTGGTGAATGGTTGGTGTTGAATTCAAATGTAAACTATTACAATTACTATCGTGTAGTGGTAAAAAGTATTGGGTATTCTGGGTACTCCAGCACTACGGCGGGTGTTTTAAATATGGCATTGTATACATACAGCAGTTCTATACCCACAACTACCATGGTCCCCACCACTACAATCAAACCCACCACAACTTTGGTTCCCACCACAACAATCAAACCCACAACGACAATGGTCCCCGCAACAATCACATGGTTCAAGTTTGACAAGGACGACCTCACTGGGACCTCTGTGAAAAACTATGGCACACTTGGGGATGGGACGATTGCCCCTACAGGTGCGACAATCAGCACCACCGAGTTCAGGGTGGGAACCGGGTCGCTCCAGCTGGTGTCTTCCTACATGGCAATCCCCGACCCCACATTCACGACAAATGGGCTCACCATCACATCCTGGTTCAACTATGCCCCCAACACCACCAAATGGGTGAGGTTGTTTGAATACGGGAATGGTCCCAATTCGGATAATTTTGGGTATTGCCCCAATTATGGATTGTTCCTGCTCCAGGGCACACAAAGGATAACCAGCATACAGGGGGTCGGCAATGGCTATGCGGACAACACGTGGCACCATATCGCCATAACAATGACCTACGCCGATGTGGGGAGCGCGACAAGTGCCACAAAGATATACATAGATGGAAAAGAAATATACAGCACCACCACAGGGTACTACCCAGCAATCACACCAAGGACCCAGTGCTACATTGGGAAGAGCAACTGGAGCACCGACATAGACGCGACGGGGTATGTGGATGACTTCCGGGTATATAATTATCTAATAAGTGAAAGTGAGATAAAATCTATCTACATGGAAGGGCTCATTGCCAGCCCTGAAAATATAACAATCTGGTTGGATGCGTCTTCTACTGACAACTGGACGTCGGGCACATGGAAGAACTTTGCGGAAGGCAAATTGAGCGACGCAACCACTTATTCTGGCACGTGGTCCGCCTCCAGTATCGTGAGTAATTCAATTAATGGCTTGCCTGCTTTGTATTTTAATGGCACCAATTCTCTTTCCACAACCGATCCAGCTGGCACCTACACATCAGGCGCCACTATTTTCGTGGTGTTCAAACCAACAGCAACCGATACAAAGAGGACACTCGTATCAAGAATGAGTTCTACATCCATTCCACAACCTTTTAGTGTCGTTAATAATACACGCCTATTTGGGGATGGGATTACAACATCAACTTTTTATTCACCTTTGGACATTGGTATCCTTAAAAATCAATCCAGTTTTATATTCGCATATCGGGTGAATGTGTCCAGTTTAAATGTTATACAAGTATCCGAATGGTTGAATGGTTCTCCTCAATATTACGACATGAAATTATCAGCGATATACAGCGACACCCAAACGATTGTTTCCATTGGATCGGGAAGTTCCACCACATCATTCACAGGTTATATTGGAGAGGTTATTGTTTGTAAAACATCGATCAGCGATAGTGAAATAACAGCAATCACAAAATATCTCTCATCAAAATGGAGTATTTCCATATCACCATCTTCCTCATACCTAAAGGCACGATATGTCAGCATTGAAAGGGTGGCGAGTGAATACATCAATCTTTCGGAAATCCAGATATTTGACAAGAATGGGTCTTATCTTACTCCCACGACTTCTACTGCGACAAGCACTTATGGCAACAATATTACCACGTATGGTTCTCAGAATCTGTATGATCGTGATTATAATACAATTTACCATTCGGCTTCAAGAAATGCCACAGACAAGGTCATCTTGGACCTCGGCACGGAATATGAGATTGGAAAAGTCATAGTGTTCAATCGGGATGATATTGCTTGGGAGCGCCTGATTGGGGCTGCTTTGAGAATGTACAATGGTGCTGGTAAGTATATCTACATGGGCCCAACCATTACCACATCCAGTGCTGTTTACGAATTCACATTCGCAGAGTTTACTAAAAATATATCAATATGGCTGGATTCTTCTTATTCTTCCAATTGGACTGGAACAACGTGGTCTAATCTGTCTTGTAATAAAGCCAGTGATGCCACGAATGTGTACGGAACATGGACGTCCGCAAGTCTTGTCAGCAATATTATCAATGGGAATCCAGCAATGTATTTCAGTAAGAATGCTCTTGGAACAACCGATCCAGCAGGAACCTACAGTTCTGGGTTGACCTTGTTTGTGGTTTTCCGGTGCACCGCATCAAACACCTACCAGACCCTCGTGTCCCGAACATCATCGGGGACATACCCATCACCGTTTGATATGTACAATACCACTCGTAATATTGGAAATGGCACAAATTTGACTTCCTATACTTCACAATACAACCTCAATACAATTACGACTTCTGCGAACTTGTTTGTCTTCCGAATAGAGAGCACTTCCACGGGGGCAAATGCCACAGAACTATTGAATGGTGTCTACCAGTACCTGAACACCAAAAGCAGTTATTATGGGGACACGGTGAGCGAAGTCATCATTGGATCAAGGAGACCTACTGGTACGACTTTCTTTACTGGATATATTGGAGAAATCATCATGTACAAGACACCGCTCAGTTATACTGAAATGTCATCGGTGAATACGTATTTATCAACAAAATGGGGCCTGACCCTGAATAGCATCCCATTGACGAACCTCAAAATCTGGTTGGATGCGTCCACATTGACCAGTGGTAGTTTGACAACATGGACAAACATGGCAACAAATAAATCAAGCGATGCGACGATCGTTTCTGGAACATTTACCGTGGAAAGTAATGTTATCAATGGACTGCCCGCATTGAAATTTGGCAATACAAGCATCTTAAAGATAACGGATGCTGTCAACACATACAGCACAGGGATCACAATGTTTGTTGTGTTCCGCCCAAGTGGCACAGATACATACAGGACACTCCTTTCAAGGACTTATACAAACTCTTACCCGTCGCCCTTTGATATGTATAATACTTCAAGGGCTGTTGGAAACGCGTCTGTCTATGCTTCTATGACTTCCCCTTTTAATCTGAATGATGCTGCCAATCTTAATAAGAATTTTGTTTTTACACTCCGGCTAAGGTATGTCGCTACAGAAGGAAGAACGTACATTACAGAATGGAAAAATGGTACGACCGTCCTGAATTCGTCGGGGCTGTCAACATCCAATTTCAAGTATGGGGACAATGTGAGTGTTTTATATATTGGCGGGAGACAAGGTGGGGGCACAACATACACGGGTTATATGGGAGAAGTCATTACATACAGCACGTCATTATCAGATAATGAGGTGGTTTCAGTAAATGGGTATTTGATGGAAAAATGGGGGATTTCGTAAATTTTTTCGTGATTTTTTATATGAAAAATATTCATCATATAAAAAATTTCTTTATAAACAAAATGAAACAATACCAAAATTTTTATGTGCCGTTTTGCCTTTTTGTGTTTCTTGTCATTTTGTTGTTCGCCTTTACAAAAAGAAAATTCAATACTAACGTTTGTCCGTGTCATCGATTCAAGCAGGATGCTTTTCAAGGGCTGGTCCGCCAGACGGCAAGGTGGGCGATTGCGTCCCAACAGGACACATCCCCAATGATTGCCCTCCTCCACGCAAATTATGCGGCTGGATACCTCCAGGCCCTGGAGCTGATTGCCACAGAAGATGAAATCAACCAATTCTACAACCTACAGAAACTCCGGTTGAAAGTGTACGGCACACAGGACAAGGCAGCCAAAAAGGTGATTACAACTTGTCCAAATTATATAGGACCAGATATTGATAAGGAACTTGCCTTGATTGGCATCAAGACAAAATAAGAAATAGTTCATCATTCTCACTTTCCTTTTTTCTTGCCCTGTTTTTTGGATTTGGTGTAGAATACACCACCGATAACAACAATAACAAAAAATCCGACGGCAATCCCTATCCCAACTTTGGCCATAGTGGAGAGCCCTTTTGGTCTTGGGGCCATTGTGGTTGTCGTATTTGGTCCAGAAGTGGTTGTCGTATTTGGTCCAGAAGTGATTGTCGTATTTGGTCCAGAAGTGGTTGTTGTCTCATCGGGTTCTGGTGTCATGAGTTCAGTGGATACATCAGTATCTTCATACGACGACGATGGAACCACAAGGTTTTGTAAATCAATATCATCATATTTTTCAATGATTTGAATATCTGTTGTGGTTGATGGTTGTGTGATTGAAATTTTTTTAGGATTAAACAAGGTCTTTGGTAGGTTATTGATTTTTATGATCTGTTGTAGGACAGCGATATTGTGTTGGACATATTTTGTTTCGTTTAATATTAAAAATCCAAGAATGAACCTGAAAATCGAATTATAAAGTTGTATGAATTTTTCACTTGTATTGAAATCTGAAATATCTGGGTAAGTTATCGAAAAAACAACTAATTCTGGAGTTTCAATTTCAGGTGGAAGTGTATTTTGTGTATTTACTTGGTGATTATCGGTTTCAGTGGGTGGTCCAAATTGTAATTCTGGTGGGAATGTGTTGCCATCAGGAATCAACATATTAGACACAATTTTCCAACCAGGAGGGATTGTTTCGCCAGGTGGCATAGTTTCCATAAGTGGAATAAAATCACCTGGAGGGAATGTCATATCCGGCTCCAATGTCCAACCCGGGGGGAATGGAATTTTGAATTTTTTATCATCATATTCGTTTTCTTGTTTTTTGATGTATTTATTTTCAATGTCTTCCATAACGCTTCTTTGGATTTTTTGGGAAGGAATAAATTTTATAAACCTGAATTTTGGATTGTATTCGGGTAAATAGGTGCTTGTATCTGGGTATAGGGGTGTCATGTAATATTTTACATCGTTGCTGCGCACACACGAAGGATTGTTGCACTGGATATTGTCGATGGATGTCGTGAAATCAATACATTTATCGGTCATGCACCCGGAAGGTTGGCATGACACACACTCACAACCATCACCTTCGCATTGGGGTAAAGAAACCGCTTCTACACCATCGTTGATTGAAAAAAATCTTCCTGTTTTCTTCATAATGACTGAAAGATCGGTTGGGAACTTTGTCCCTGCTGGGAGTGTGAAGATGACAGGTTCTTTCCCTTTCTGGAATCGTTGGTCGTTTGTGCCCATCGCGATATAAAATCGAGCCCTTTTTGTGGGGTGAAGGGTTGTCATTTATTATTTTATTTTTTTTTTACACAAATAATGGTTCTTTATAAACAAAAAAAAAAGATTTAAAGACATACATAGAAAAGCACAAAATGAATGTAAACGTCAAAGAATTAGATCTTAATATGCTGCCACCTAATCCGGGGAATGTCAATGATAAATCCACAGCGGGCTACAAGGTGGTGCTATGTGGTCGAAGCGGCAGTGGAAAATCCACTATAATCAAATCGTTATTATACGAGAAAAGTCATTTGTTTCCATGTGGGATGGTCATGTCAGGAACAGAAGACACAAATGGGTTTTATGGTAAATTTATGCCATCGACATTTATTTACAATAAACTGGATAATGATAAGGTGAAACAATTTTTTATCCGTCAGAAAGTCGCGAAAAAACATTTAAACAATCCGTGGGCGGTTCTTCTTCTTGATGATGTGATGGATAATCCCAAAATGTTCAATAATCCGTTGTGGAGTGGGATCCTCAAGATGGGACGCCATTATTCCATGTGGCTCATTATAGCCAGTCAGTATATGCTGGAACTAAATCCAGCATTGCGGAGCAATCTTGATGGTGTATTTATCTTGAGAGAACCCAGTTTGAGGAACAGAAAACTGTTGTATGAAAATTTCGGAAGTGTCATCCCCGATTTTAGTTTATTTAACCAATTAATGGATGTTTTGACAGAGGACTATTGTGCTTTATATATCCACAACCGCTCCATGAGCAACGATTGGCGTGATTGTGTCTTTTGGTATAAAGCCAAAACCAATATACCATCTGACTGGAAATTTGGGGCGAAGGACTTCTGGAAATTCCATAAGCAGAGGTATGACCGAGATTATAAGGAGCCACTTTTTATTTAATTGGAGTCGATCGTCCTGTGATACAGATTTTAAAACCAGCTGTGGATTTATTGTGGACATTCCCTGGATTGGGTGGCAACATGTTCAGGTCCAGTTCTTTGATCTCCACATTCATTTTTGTTTTAGAAAAATATTGTTTTAAATATGTTTTAAAAAAGAAAAGAATGAAGAAATATTCCAATTCATTTTTTAAAAATATTTTTTATTTAAAATATTCGTGTTTGATGATTGTTCTTTTTATTTCGGGATTGATTTTGTTTTTTAACATAAAAAGGATGACTTTTGACAATATGGCACCAATTCAAAAAAGAACAAAAAAGAATGTGATTCCAATGATATTGACGTATGACGAGGTGATCCAAAAGTATTCTTAAGAATCATTGTAAGAGAACAATCCATTCCTGAGTAATAACTCTTTTCCAGAGTGGATGCCAATCTTGTCTTGTGTGTAGGCGTCAATAAAATATTTGCTGCTTGTAATACAGTTTAGGAGTTCCACAATATAGGATACGGGGTTCTGGCAGTGCTCTTCGAATACTTTGGGTCTTCTTGTTTTCAATGCGTGAGAAACCACCGAAAGTGCTTGACAATTTTCTTTCGAATTATTGGAGGGTTTCCCATTGATGTGGTCGTAATCGATTGGGAGGACGTCATCCAGGAGACGGAAATCAAATTCACAATCACGGCATTCTTGTTGTTTGATGACTTCCAATTTGGTTTCCATGGAAAAGTTTTTTCGGCGTTCAATGTTTGTTTGTTGTTTTCCAGTAATGACTGGTTCGGTCAAGACAAATGGTGAAGAACAAACCTTTTCTGGAACAATTTCTTCTTTGACATGGGTTATGATCTTTTCTTTTTTTTCGGTGATTGGTGGATCATCCAGACAAAAATAATCCTCTTCTTCTTTTTCTTTGCTGATAATCCTGTCCAGTTTATTCTTTTCAAACTTGATCAATTCTTTTTCGTGTTGTTTTTGGATATATTCAAGGGCGTATTTCATGCTCCCATTCGACATGTGCCCATTATTGATCTTGTTGAACTGCACCCCCAGTATATTGTTCAGGGATTTATTATCATAAAAAATCTCGTGTTTGATGTGCGAAACCGCTGGATCCGATCTCGGTATCCTGTACGATGTGTTCTTGACAAGGACCCGATGATTCCGTATGACATCGACATTCCCATAGGACATGGGCAGTGCCGATTCTTGTTCGTAGTACGTGCCACTCCTGAACAGCATTGTCGCATGGATCTTGTCTTTCCAGGGTGCCACCTGGATCGGTTTCAGGATGTGATTCCCATTTTTGCGCTTTTCAACAAATTCAATCTGTTCCCAGTATGGAAAATCTCGTTGGATAAAAACCATGAATGTCCGGTGTTCCTTGACAATGTGGACCTTGCTTTCGAGTGTGAATGAGGCGTGATCGAAAAAATAAATCATGGAGGGTGATTGGATCTGGTGTGAGAGTTCGTAGGAAACTGTGGGGGATTTTACAATCAATGAAACATTGGGGTTTTCACGCAGGAAATATTTATAAGACCAGGACAGTTGTTCAAAGAGGTTCTCAAGGATGTTATCGTTCTGCTGTTGTTGGATGAAATCGTGGCGGATATTCTCCAGGATAATTGTGGATCCAGTAGGAAAAGGGTGATAGTTCTTTAGGAATTCTTTATTGATCTTTAGGATCTTGGGGGTCCATGTATTCTCGGTCGCCATCTCGTGCCAGTCCGCAATGGCCTGGAGGTGCTCCTTTCCATTCTTGATGGTCAGGATTGTTAATTTATCGGCAATATTGACAGATGCCGATTTTAAACCTGTCCCAAATTCACCAATCTCTTTTTTACCCCTCTTTCTTTCAAACGTCCAAGAAAAGATGCCCTTCACATCCTGGATCCCAGAAATCGAATCGTCTGAAATCAGTATCTTGTTGATCCATTGTTGGCCGTCTTCACAATATTCACGGATATCAATGACAACCCTGGTCGCCCCAGCATCCAGAGAATTATCAACAAATTCATTCACCACAGAATAAACATCATAATTGCTGGCCCTTGCTTTTTTTATTTCTCCTTTCAATGTTGGCACACAATCCATATTTTCAAAAGAACAAATCAAATGGTTAAATCTTTTTTTAAATCAAAAATATTTTCTGGAATAAAGAATGGGAAGAAATACAGCAAGACGAGCTGTGCTGCTGAATAAAGGTGATAAATCAAAGTATATTAATAAAGAGGATTTCAAAGAATTCCTAAAGGAATTTTTGAAAGCGTCGAAAGAACAGATTGCGTCTCCTCCTACGGCGTTTGAGAAAGCCCTTATTCTGGCAAAACCAACCGAAGAAAAAAAGAGATACAGTCCAGCCAAGAAAGTTATTCTGCCAGAATTATTGGCTAAAACCACCACTCCAAAAAAGAAGAAAACTTCACCAAAGAAAACTTTACCAAAGAAAACTTCACCAAAGAAAACTTCACCAAAGAAAACTTCAAAAAAATGAATTCTTTTTTTTTAAACACGTCTTTAAACCATAATGTCATATTATTATGTAAAGGAAGTTTTTAAAGATCCAACAATGTACTGTTTATTGAGAAAAATACAAGAATACCACGATGAAACTGGGGAACCCATTTATTTATCTGTCCGTTTGAAATTCCCTTTTCGTTGCCCACAAGAATCACAATTCTTGAATAATATGAAAACCTATTTAAAGACACACCATCTGGCACTTGTGAAGAAATACTTGTCTGTGGATACATACAAGACAGCCCAGAAAACACACATAAGACACCAGTACTACCAAACCAAACTTGAATCTGTGTTTATTGAGAATGCGATCCAACAGATCCAGGAATACGATCCATTTTATCTTACAATGGACGATATCCACGAGGGAGATTCGATGCTGACAAATCTAGAATTCAAGAATATTTATTATAAAGAAAAAATGACGCCTTGAATGATGAAATTTTATTTCTTTCTTTAAGAAATAAAATGAACTATCAAAGGTTGGAAGTTTCATTACCAAATGTTATTGAAAAATTTTCGCTACAGGGCGCGTTAAAAGGGGGGTATTACCAGTGTTCCGAGAGTGATCAATGTTATTGTATGTATTCTAGGTATGTGAGGTTGCCACGGGGTGGAGGGTGTCTTTCCCAGTGTATGTGTGATGATTGCAGGATCGAACAGAGTGGATTATGCGAGCAGGATTCAGGGCCCTCCGAAATTCCAGGTGTATAAAAACATTGATACGAAAAATGAAATATAAAACAAGAAATTTTAATAACATACACAAACCTTCCAACTAACAAAATTGAAATCTTTCCAACAGATAACAAGAACAATCAATTATCATGACCAAGAACGCAGGCGGAAAAGGACACCGAAAAACGAAAAACCAGAATGGTGGTTTGTTCCGGAGAGAAATCATATTCAAGGAATACGGACAGGAATACGCCCTTATCACCAAGATGCTGGGGAATGGGCATTGTGAATGCAAGTGTTATGATGATGTTGTCCGTCTTGGCAACATCAGGGGGAAATTGCGAAAACGGGTGTGGTTGTCGGTAGGGGATGTCGTGTTGTGTGGGTTGCGGGAGTACCAGGACGAAAAGGTTGACATTATCCACAAATATACTGCGGATGAGGTTGTCAATTTAAAAACAATGGGAGAAATCCCGTTTGATGAGGCAGACCAAGAAAATGATGAGCCAATCGTGGTTGAAGAAGAGGACGAACCCGTTAATATTGAAATGATTTAAAAACATCATAAAAAATTATTAGATAATAAAATCAATTATAAAAATTATAATTGATTATCTTTGGTAAAAGTTTTTTCAAATTATTATAAATCAACGCATTCACGTATAATGTCGCAGAAAAAAACAAAATAATAAAAATAATAATAAACAATTATGAAGTCAGCACAAAAAAAAATCCAATACTATTTTCCTATTATCGAAAAACAAAAACAACAAATTCAAAAACAAAAGAATCAGCAATATTCAACTGATGAACAACAATGTCATCAAATTGGATCTTGTCGGTATACTGCTCGAATGTCAAAAGATAAAATCCATCGTTATCAACTGACACGCACATGGGACAAAGAAAAGGGTCGAATTTTGTTTATTATGTGCAATCCATCGACAGCAGGAGCAACAAAAAATGATCCTACAATCAGGAAGATTACAAAATATGCAAAATCGTGGGGCTATGGTGGTGTCGATGTTGGTAATATATTTGCTTTTCGCAGCCCATACCCAAAAGACCTCAAGACTGCAACGGACCCAGAAGGAAAGAAAAACAGAAAATATGTGGAAAGGTTGATACAAAATGCCGAAAAAGTTGTATATGCGTGGGGGTGTGGTAAAACAGAACCACAATGGCTACGGGAACTCATGACAAAACATGAAAAAAGACCTTACTGTCTAAGTGTGCTGAGGAATGGAGAACCATGCCATCCATTAAAACGGGATTTGCCTGAGAATTCACAACTGATTCTATACAGATGACAAAGTAAATCAAATACCATACCCTAATAGGGTATGGTATTTTTTTGTTTTTTTTTCATTATATATTTTTTGTTTCTAAAAGTTGTGCCTAGCATTGTTTCCATTCTTCCGGACTTGATGGGCGACCCTCACTGTGTTCTCGGTTGCCAGGCGGAGACGCTGGGCTTCGGCGATTGCCCTATTGAACATGTGTTCGGGCCTATGTCCTTTCCTCTCGAGGCGATCATTCAGTTCGGCGTGCCACTTGTGGGCTCGTGCCAGGTCGCTGGCGGCCTTGCGATCCACGGGGCGCTTGTCGATGTGGTGGGGCATTTTGATTTGATTGAGAAAAATAATAAATCTGTGGAAAGATCAATTTTGAGTATTGTTGGTTAGTTTGATGCCTACAATTTCACGAGAAGCGTTCTACCAAAATCAATTTTATCATCGATGCTGATGTGTACCCATGTGTTTTTCACGAATGAAAATATATAAATAGGTTTTTATTAGGATTGTTTTCAATTCCATCGGGAAACATCCATGACCTTTTCACCCAAATAATCCTGGTCTGGGTCCGGTTCGGGTTCCGTTGGGCAGAGCGAATGGAGAGGATGGTTTGTCATATGGTAATAATCCTGGTACATGAGTAAAAGTGGCACATCCATTTCCTCCAGATATTTCCCGATATGATGGAGGCAACATTTTTGTTTTCCACGGGCCACAAAAGCGTCCTTGAATTGATCCACCCATTCTTTATCAATCACAAAGACAATGTCGGCATAAAGACGCGCAGTGGGGTAATGGACATCCTTATTCACCAGAATAATACCCTTATTGTTCCAGTGTGGCCAGTCCGTGATTTTTTTACGATACATGATATCGAAACGAAGCAAGACAAACCGATCATAATTATTTTTATTCTGGCTTATCCAATCAATCGCCACACTGGCATTTGTTTCTTGAGAATTATAACCTTCCACACAAACATAAACAGGAGAGAGTTTTTCCACCAATTCATCGAGGATGTTTGATGGATAGGTGATGAAAACAACATCGCAATCAATGGCATCAAAAATGGTTTTTTTCCAATTTGCGATATGATCAAGGGCCGATGTCCGCCCACGATGGGTCCGGAAATTCTCCCCCCGAAAGACAACACACGTGCGCATTTTTTTTATATAAAATAAGATTATTATAAGATGACTTTTATGATAATCAGTATTTTGGTCTTGATCAGAATAATGGATTAATGTTCCAGCCCAGAACCTCAAATAATTCTTGCATGATTGTGTCGTGAAAATATTTTCTGTCGATTGTTTTCAAGATATTAAAATCCTCTTTTTTACACGGATATTTCCATCGTTTGAGCAATTGGAAAAGCACATACTGGGTGTTGATAAAATTTTTTCTCTCATTGTTCCGGTATAGTTTATCATAAAGGGTAGTCAATTCATCGAAATCGTGGAGCAGGTTATTCTCAAGGTGGCTGATGTCGGGTGGTTGTTTCCCGGTCAATTGGTGGTGTATCAAGACAACATCCTCATAGTGTTTGGTGTGGTCGGTTTCTTTCAGGAACAGCATGACGTGTTCTTTGGTGATTTTATCAAAGGCAACCTCCTTGGGGATTTCTTCATAATTTTCTGGAATAAGGTGGTGGAGGCGGAATTGTTCTGTTAGATCCTTGTAAACCTGGGGGTCAATTGTAGCATTTTGTTTGCCCTGAAATTGATTGATACAATCCTTGAAATGAGTCCTTCTATCGTACTGGTACTTGTTGCTGATGTTGATGCGATCCATGTCCTTGAAAGAAATATCATTTGTGACCGAATCATAAATATACCCACATTGTTCGCAAACAAAATTATTATCATGATTTACAATCTTCATGTTTTCGACATTACAGGACTGGCATTTCTGTTGTTTTTTTCCACCCAATCTCAATGGCAATGTGCTGATGGGTGAAGTCATGATGTATTTTTCCATCTCGTGGAGGTTGTTCTTGAAAAATTCTTCAGGAAAATACTTCTTTACAAGTTTTAGATAGTCCTTTATAATGATGTTCAAATCGTGGTCCGTGGAACCTGGGGCATTGATGGCCCCCATGAATTGGATCTTGACCTGTTTTCTTGAAATATCCTTGTATTTGTCCAGTAATGGTATAGAATGGATCAAATAATAATTGAGGTTCTTTTCGTCAAGCCCATTGTTGTTTTTTTCCTTTAAAAAATGAATCAGATTGTTGTGGATGCTGACAATATCCACCCTATTCCAATCTAATTCTTTGCCTTCTTCTTTTTTCTTCTTCTCCATACTTTATCGTCTTTATCTCTTGTCTTTAACGCAAAATTTGAAATAAAAATACTTTTACTCTGTGAATTCCTAAAAAAATAAATTATATGATATTGGTCTAAAGAAATGCCAAGACGATTAACAATTTTCAGCAGGATGGGGGGGAAGTTTCATATGCGTAAAAAGATTGTTGAAATGTTTCCAGAAAAATACAATACATACATTGAGCCATTTGTGGGTTCGGGGCAGGTTTTCCTTGAAGTTCCAAAAGAAAAAAATGTCCAATACATCCTCAATGACAAGAACAAGGATATTTATCATATATGGAAAGACATCCAGAAAGTGAGCGCAAAGGACATCCGGAACTATGATTTTACAGGTGATAAAGAGCTGTTTGACAAGCTGAAAAACGCCCAACCCACCGACCCAATAGCCCGCCTTTTCAGGAATTTATACTTGTCGTATTATTCGTTCAGTGGGCTGCGCAATGCTTACACACCCAAACCCATAAAAAAGGGCAAGAATTTTATTGACAATGTTGAATTTTTCAAGGATAAACTCAAGGGTGTCAGGATCTATAACCAGGATTACAAAAAGGTTATTGCGAAATGGGATAATAAAGATGCCATTATTTATCTGGACCCTCCCTACACAAATATGGAAAAATATTATCAAGGACAATCCATCGACCCATACGAACTTGCCGATGTGTGCAGGAAAATAAAAGGAAAATTCATATTGTCTTATGATACCTCTCCAAGAGTGAGGGATGCGTTCAAGGGGTTTTATTTTCATCGTGTCAAGAGTGTCTACACATCGGGGTTGGGTGGAAAATCCAAATACGAGTATATTATTACAAATTATCAGGTTTCATAATCCAGACCAAAAATCTTTTTCAATTCGTGGCATTCGGTTCCTTTGATCAAACTGGCAATCCTCGCGCAAATCAACTCCTGTAATGGTTCAATATCGAGATAGGTTGCGGCTTCCAGGATTTCGTAAAGCCCTTTTTCATTCTGTGAAGAAACAAACTCAAGGTACCATTTCTGCTCGCAGATGGGATTGTCATTAATCAGGGGTTTCTCAATCTTTTTCATAGGATCTTTTTGATAATGTCTTGTGAATTCGAGTATTTTTAAAAATACACAATGATCCACATTGTAAAGGGGTATTTCTTCCCCGTCTTGTTCAAGGCCTTCCGACAACATTTTTATCAAGTAAGAACACTGGATTTCTTCCGCTTCTACTTCCACGACATAATCATCTCTGGTTCTTATCCTCAACAACATTCTTTTCTTTAAATCGTTTTGATTTAAAGAAAGGATTTCAATTTTTAAATAGGAATGTCGATATAATGCTGGCGGAAAAGACAACTGTAAAGGATGGGGCAGTCAAGTTTGGCGTCTTCCATTTGTTGGATCATGTAGATAAGGATGGGGGTCATATCCTGATAAAAGATCCACGACATGCTCTGGAAATCAATACGGATTTTATTCTTGGAACAGAAATGGGACATTTCTTTGTAAAAGGATTGGTTGATGTAGTTTTGGCAGAGGGTTATCAGGAAGATCATTTCAACAGAATCGGTATAATAAAGGGAAATATTCCTTGTTCCAAACATTATCGATACAAGGTTGTAAATCATTTTTTGATCGATAAGGATCTTTTCGTGGCAACCAAACAGCAATGGGGTGTTTGTGAAGAATGATAAATAATGTTGCTGGATTGGAAGATAATGACAGCCCAATTTTCCAGCTACACCAATCGGTAATGTCGATATTAATATAATTTCTTGAGAATACCCATTTTCTCTTGCCACATTGACATTGTTTTCAAGCTCGGAATCATCAAATTTTCCATCTGTCAGCCAGCAAACAGGGGTTGAAATAAAAACATAATCATACGCACACCCAGCCCGCAGTTCCCTTATATTTTCTACAAATTCTACAATCAAATTTTTATTTTTCCATATCGATAAGTTTTGAACCGACCCTATAACACATATATAATATAAATCCATAAGAAGAATTCTCTATTATAAAGAAAGGTTTTTTCTATTACAAAAAAAAGTTATTATTATTTCTTATTCTAATATATTGCCTTATTGTAGAGGGATTTATTTTCCTAATGGGTCAGTTTTTAAGTTTATGTTCTATTCTGTTTTGTCCCCATTGTGTCTTGAAAAAGGAAGCACTCCTCTACAAGGGTAATAATTCAGCGATTTATCAATTGGCTTGTAAAAAAAGTGTGTGTAAGGTAGTTTATAAATACAACATGTTTGCCAGGGAGAAAAAATTCATCTGTTTTATGAAAACAATAAACAATGTGTATGTCAAGAACATTATCGAATATTATGGAATTGTTCCAGGAAACAGCATCTTCATCATGGAAAAGGCAGATTACGATCTTCTTGAATGGGCGAAACACAACTATAAAAAACCCTCTTATATCAACCATCTCAAGGTCCTTATGGGGCAGATGGCGAATGGATGCCGATTTCTACACCACCATCATATCGAACATTATGATTTTAAACCAGATAACCTTTTATTGGTGAATGGGGTGCTCAAAATTTCTGATTTTGGGACCTGTCATATAGATAGAGAGGGCTACGTCCTGAATACAGGGACACATGGGTTCATGGCACCCGAAATTGCGGGTTTCACAAACAAAGAATACTATGTCCCCCATAGTATGGATGTGTATAGTATATGCCTGATGTTGATGTATCTATATTTTGCCCCCGTTTTTAAAAAATTTTATTTCAAAAATTGGACACTAGAACACTACTTGTCCCTCCAGGATTACGCAAACACAAAATACCCCTTTACTTTTTTAAAATGTGGCCTTGTGGTCGACCAGCGCTACAGGATAACAATGCCCGATTTGTTGAGCCATATAGAAAACGATGCTGAAAAGGCCATTGTATCATTATAGGAACCTGCTCATCACGAAAAATACAAAAAAGAAGAGGACAATCAAGAACAAGACGAAAAAAAGACGATGGGAGGGTTGATTGAAAAAATGTTCTTGGCGCGCACAGGTCCCTTTCTTATTGGCGTAAAGACACGCACCATACCCCTTTTTTAGGCATTGGTAAGGGATGGCAAACCTGTCATACCCATCTGGAAGAACCTGTTTCATCCCGCAATAAACTTTTTGTTTTTCTGGCATATTTATTGATACAAAATGTTTTTTGGCATTGATGAGAAAAATGAAAACAATAATGTAAAAAGCACAAATTATATTCTTTACATTATTTAACACCTTCTTCCTTTTTTATACAGACAATGTCACGAACAACGCATCATTTCGATTGGAAGAAACTCGAAGAGAAGCCCGACAACTGGGAAACCCTCCGCCAGCTTATCAGCATCTGTAATAATCTGGACGACGTATATACCGAGCAGACCAATGTCAATCCTTTATGGAACGACATGTCGATGGAGGTTTTTAGGGCACACATCACCGGACGATATGGGAAAGAGGCATCAAAATTTTTTACAATGGTTGAAACCGATATCAAGATCATCAAACAGAACCAGAAGAACAAAAAGACCAAGAACCTTTTGCGCCAGAAGATCCAGCAAGAAACAGAAAAAAAATTATTAGAAAAAGATTTTGGGTCGATAAGGTTTGATAATGGAAAGCCCATCCGGACCCTTTTCCGTATCAGCTCTGTTTTCTATTTCATGATTGCCGAGTGGAATATCATGTTAATTTGCAAGAAAACCCTGACGGCTAATAAAGGAGTGATTGTCGATGCGATAATCAGTTTGGATCGCATATTGATTGAAGAGATCTCCATTAATCCTGAAATTCCGCCCAATATCAAAAAGTTTTTTACAGAGTTGAACACAAGATCACAAAAGCTTCTGGGACGCCATGAGATTTTCGACGAATTGTTCTGTCAGCACCCAGAACTCATGGTCAATCCGTTTTCACAGAAACGAGTGGGCAGGACGAGTTTATACAAGGAACAGATTGAGGTCTTGACACATGTCATCGACGCCGTCATGTCTGGGTCTCCTCTGTTGTTGGGGGACCGGATGCCACCAGGAACTGGAAAAACATTTCTTGCTGTCCCTTTGGCCCAAAAACTCTTGTCCTTGAAGTGTGGAAAGACACTTCTTTTTGCCTGTCATAACCCTCTGGTGAGAACGGATGTGGCTTCTTTGAGTTTATTGGGCAAGAGTATGCACTTGTGGATGGGTCGCTACGACAACAGCAGTGGAAAGAAGGAGTATCTGGTGCGCCCACACAAGAGTTGTTTTCCGGTCAACTGGAAACAGGTCTACAAGAGGGATGATGAGAAAAAGACGGGCGGTGTCTACCAGCAATGCATGTTCTACAAGAATGAAACCGGTCGCTTTCCCGACATTCTTGTGGCGGATCTAGAAACGTGTGCCGAGATTTTACGGGATGACCTGCTGCGGAACCAATTTGTTGCTTACATTGACGAGTTTGTAAGCGATGATTATGCGAATAGTGTCATGGTTGAGATTGTCAGATTCCTCCCCAGACAATCCATCATCTTGTCCGCCATCCTCCCCCGATTCCAGGACATGCCATCGGTTATTGGGTACTTCAAGAAACGCCACAATGCCAGTGATGAAAATATTGTCCGTATTGAATCCAATCAACTCTTGATCAGCTGCACACTGGTCGATCCAGATGGTTATTCTTGCCTGCCACACCATTTCATCGAGAATGTGGAACAGGTCCCAATCCTCATCCAGCGGATCCGGGAGGACCCATTGATTGGGAGGATGTATTCCCCACAACAGGTGTTTATCATGACGGACAATATCAAGGATGACCTAGAACCCCACTTGCTTTTTCATCATCGTTTCCCCACGATTGGCCTGATTGACCACCAGAAGATCCGGGATTATGTGTTGGATCTCCTTCAGCACACAATTGAAAACCCGCGTTTGTTTGAAAAAATGAAGAACTTTCGGCCCTCCCTTATGAAAAAGCCATCATTGGACAGGATTGCGACGGAGGATTCACACCATTATCAAGGAAAGACACTTGTCATCACAACCCCAGATGATCGTTTTCTCATACTGGAAAAAATCAAACAGAAGCTCCACGAGGGAGCCCCTGACCTCCAGGTTCTCCTGGAAACAATGGAGAAAAGAAAAAAGGAACTCCTCAGGACACTCAACAGCACCAAGGAAGCCCAGCGCTCTTCACAACAAAAAATCGATGCCACCGATCAACAACAGCGGGTCAATCGATTAGAAGAAGAATTGTATTCTGTGGATCGCATCAATTGGCCAGCACATTTGATTGTCAATACCAGTGCCCACGCCCGTCGTTTCCAGCACCAATTGAGCAATGTGGCGGTCGTCCCTGTCCTCAGCAAGGAGTACGAGGATGCGTTTTCTGATTTCATATTGTCCTTTCTTTTGTCGGGGATTGGTGTGTATGATTTTTCTCAGTGCACAGAATACCAACGGCGTCTTACCATGAAGATCATGAAGCAATTGTCTTTTCTTTTTGCCGGACACGAGATTGTTTTTGGAACCAACATTGACGGACTGACCCATCTTTTTATTGATGGGAACTATGGGGACAATGTGTCCAGGAATGTCTTGCTCCAATTGTGCGGTCGTGTTGGCAGGGTGGGTCATTCTTACCAGGCATTGCTTGTCGTCAATAGCCACACGACCCTCAACAAGATTATGGATTTTATTGACCCCGTCGATATTGATGCCCAGTATTTCGAAGAAAATTTCAAGGAATTATTGAATTGAATTGAGTTTATTTATTTTTCAGGGTAATTTATATATAAAATATATAAATTAATTTTTTAGGGTGTGTAGGTGTAAGGAGATGGCATAATCTGGCATTTGAAAGTCGCATTAATAAATTTCTCTCTTGTGCACGATTGGGAAAGCCAGACATTCGGCATACACTGGAGTTTCTTATAAAAAATTGGGTATTCATTAAAGGGCACGCATGGTTGTGTCAATGTGAAATCACCAATATAGAATTCAAGCATTGGATTTTGGTTTATCAACCTGACAAATTTCTGGAGGGCATTTGAACCATCCTGGAGGAATTCTCCACATTTCATAAAGACTGTTTTTGGGTATGCGGGGTCAATGACAATTGCCCCTGTTTCCTTCACATTGTATTCCTTGAGGCGTTCGATATATAGGGGGTCATTCACAAGAAAGAGTGGATCCACAAGGATAATGACGGATGGTTTGGTTGATTTCAGTATGGAAAGGGGCGCCTGTTGGAGGTGTGTTTTTTCAATAGACGCATTGCTCTTGAGGAAGGACCCCATTGAAACATACAAGATGCCTTCACGATCACGAAGGATCTCTTGCGCATTTTCTAGGCACTTTGAGAATGACAGGGATTTCATTTTATTAGAAAAACAAGTTATTTTATTTATGATAAATGAAGTCGTATTATGATTATGTTATTGTAGGGGCTGGTCCGTGTGGGCTGGCGCTGGCTCAGTATCTCCGACATACTGGAAAAAATATACTTATCATTGATAGCATAGGTGTCATAGGGGGGTGCCACAGGGTGGTGCGTGTGCCATTTGAGAATGAAATGTTATTTACAGAACACGGTCCGCGCATCTATGTTTCCAATTATAAAAATTTTCAGGAGGTGCTGAAGGACATGGGTCAGGATTTCAATAATCTGTTTGTGCCTTATCGTTATTCAATACAAATAGAAATGCTTAAAAAATTAAGAGGATTATCATTCCGTGAGGTATTTGATTTGTCTTGTGCGTTCCTTTTGTTCCTGAATGATGAGGATTATGGAAAGAAGAGCACCATAAAACAATTTGCCAGGAAACATAATTTCAGCCCTTCAACAATTGATATACTGGATCGAACTGCCCGAATGACGGATGGTGCGGGTGCCGATCGCTACACAATGAACCTCCTTTTCCAGCTTATCAACCAATCATTCTTTTATTCGATCTACCAACCAAAGCTTCCAAATGATGTGGGGTTGTTCAGGATATGGGAAAAATTTTTAAGAAAACAAACAAACATTGATATTGTTCTGGAACACGATGTCATCAACCTGAGTTATAACAAAGAAATCAACAGCATCAACAGCATATGGGCACTTGATAAAAAAAATCACAACACAATTGAAATCAAGTGCCACAATGTCATCCTGGCAGTTCCACCTCACGCAATCGCCCGAATCCTAAAGAATTGCCACGAAAATGTCAAGAATACTTTCATGCCTTTCCAGAGATTAGAAAATTTTGTAGAAAAAAATGATTACATCCCATACATCTCGATAACTTTTCATTGGGAAACAAAACAAGACAACATTCCTTCCATCCAAGGATTCCCAGTAGGAGAATGGGGAGTCATCTTTATTGTGCTGTCTGATTATATGGACCTGACAATGGAATATTCCAAGACGCTCATTTCTTGTTGTGTTTCTTATGTGGATAAACCAAGCGAACATACCGGGAAAACAGCAAACCAATCGACACAAGACGAGGTGATTGAAGAAACTTTTCGCCAATTAAAAACAATCATGCCCTTTCTTTCAAAACCCGATATAGCCCTTGTCTCACCCCAGAATTCTTATAATACCAAGCTCCAAGAATGGACACAACACGATGTTTCGTATTTTGATTCTGGGAAACAAAGTCCGTTAAAGAATTTGGGAAAAATAAATAATCTTTATAATGTTGGGACACACAATGGAAACAGTATTATAGAAATGACAACAATGGAATCGGCAATCTCAAATGCTCTGGCCCTGGCCTATCAATTGGATCCAAAAACCAGGAAATTATTTCCTTTCCAGAAAATATGGACCTTGAGAGACATGGTGAAATTTTTGGCATATTTCTTGCTTTTTTTGTTGGTGATAATAATTCTTGTTTTGTCGATAAAAAATAAAAAAATAAATTCAGTAAATAAAAAAAACAATGGCATATAGTTTCGGTGTCCCTGGTTATGCTGTATGGACAAGTCATATTCTTATTGGTTTGTTTCTTGTTTACGCTGGATGGGTGTTGTACGATAAAAAGAAACTCGACAAGTACACCCCAATCGTGTTGATTGTATTGGGTGTTTTAGCGGCCCTCTACCACGCTCATATATGGTTTGTATACATGAATTCAGACAAGAAATCAAAGGATTGATTTTTTAAATTTCCAAACATCTTTTTTGTTCATGTATTGGAAATCTGGATCAATCATCTTCGTCATGACAACCATGACACTCACCCTGGAACCAGCAACATTCATTCTGCCGGCACGAACGTTTATTACGATGCAGCCAGCATCGTTTATGAACCATCATATTGTCGTTGTCATCTTCATAGGTCCAGTGGTTTTCGTTGTAATGGTAATGACAATCATCTCCATTTCGTGAGTGGTGTCTTCTTAAATGTTGTTTGGGTGGTTGATAATCTGTTATTATTTGTTGTTGTTTGGGAGGTGGAGGTTGTGTTGTTTGTTGTTGTTTGGGTGGTTGAGGTTGAGGTTGTGTTGTTTGTTGTTTGGGTGGTTGAGGTTGAGGTTGTGTTGTTTGTTGTTTGGGTGGTTGAGGTTGAGGTTGTGTTGTTTGTTTTTTGGGAGGTTGATGTTGTGTTATTGTCTGTTGTTTGGGAGGTGGAGGTTGTATTGTCTGTTGTTTGGGAGGTTGATGTTGTGTTATTGTCTGTTGTTTGGGAGGTGGAGATTGTGTTATTGTCTGTTGTTGTTTGGGAGGTGGAGGTTGTATTATTTGTTGTTTGGGAGGTTGAGGTTGAGGTTGTGTTGTTTGTTGTTTGGGAGGTTGATAAAGAGGTTGAGGTTGTGTTGTTTGTTGTTCATATTGTATTGTCTGTTGTTTTGGATGTTGATAAGGAGGTTGTGTTGTTTGTTGTTGATGCGGATGGTATGGGACTTGTAGGTAGGGTTTTTTTTTATCGTGATTGTTGTAATAATAATAGGTATCTCCATCGTCATAACTGATTTCGAGTCCCACGGGAGATGGCAAGAAAAATTTGTTATTTTCTTCTACTGCTACAATCGTACCAAGAAGTAATATGAAAGAAAACAAGTAGGGTGCCTTCATTTCTTAATCTAAGGAAAGATTAAAAAATATTTATTATTGTTTTTTTTTTCAAATCCAGACGGCAGTGTAATAATGACGTGAATACAGATTCTTTGTATTGTTGTAAGAGACGCTGGATGGCCGTGGATTATACTGGAACGCTGGTAATGTATAAATTGGCATTTTTGTCCTATCAATGACACGGTCCAGCATCCGTGGGCCAGTGGCATCAATCACACTTACTTTGTAATACTCGTACGTGGGGGACATCAATTCACGGAATACCTCATTCCAGAAGGGATGGCGCGGTGGCGACGCCATCAAACTGTTTTGGTATTTTTCTGTTTCTCGGTAGGAACTCTCGACAATCGAAACCTTGTCGTGATGGAGTTGAGAATAAAAATTATGATAAATCTCAAAATCCATGTCAATATAAATACCACCATAGGTGTCAAGAATAAAATAACGAGCCGCATCAACACGCATAATATGGGAAGGGTACTCCAGATACTGCTGTAAAAACCAAGGATATTTGGATCGTATAAATTGTTCGAGGTCGTCATCGTCCCATAGTTTATAGACAAATCCAACAAATTTATCCATAACGGATTCCTGGCATTTTTCCCATATTGGAGACCACTTTTGCTTATCTGAAGGGGCTGTCTGGTGAATAATCAATGGAATCATGTATTTATTCTATAAAGGAAGAATTATTTATTTAGATAATTTCCTTGTTCTTGGAAGCAAGTATGGCAGAGATAATATAAAACCCAACATTAAAAACAAACAAAAAACACATAAAAGTGGGGAATTTAGAATACAAGATAAGGGTGATTATGATTAAAAGAATTGTAAAGATCAGTAGGTAAACATAGATCATGACATTTTCCCATTGTTGTTTCTTGACATACCTTGTATCAATAATAAGAATTATCAAGACAAATATAAAAATGACGGGAAGAATCAGGTTGATGGTTTTGGAGAATTCTGCGCATTTTGTAATAATCTGTGATTGACCAGAACTCTGTGCCATTTTTATTTTTATAGTATTTAAAAATAAAAATTAATTAATTTTTACTAATCATGGAATACAGGGCAGTTGTGAAGGTGAAAATCAAATTAGCAATCAGCATGGCACACATGTAGGTTGGATGGCGAAAATAGACCCAGATGGTAAGGCCAAACAATAATGACATGAATGCGACGCCGAATATCAGGCCAAAGATACTGGAAAAACTTTCTTTCCTAAAATTGATAATACGAAAGAAAAGGGCAATAATCCCCACCAAGATCATAAACCCCAATAAAAACAATGCTGGAATCATCAGCACAAATTGGACTTTGGAGCACAGATCCACAGCCCAGTGTATGGTTTTCTTCTGGGTCTTTGTCTGTTGTTTCTTCTGGGTTTTCTTTGACGATTTGTTTCTCAACGATTTCATTTTTATTATTTAAAAAGAAAATAATATAATAAAAATTTTAAAAATATGAAATATGTATTGATGGTGCCACTTCGAAGGTGTGGGAGCAATGCCATCCGTTTGCGCATGAATCTTCATCCTGATTTCTATAGCCCCTACCCACTGCATCTATGCGATATGAAAGAAAAGGAAAAAACTTATGAGGACGACCTGGATTATTTCCAGTTGGTTGTTGACATGGTTGGCCTGCAAAAACACAGTCTGGTATCGTGGGAGGGTCTTGTGTTTGACCCCGTCGATATTTTCAAGAGCATCAAGGACAAGCCACGGAGCATTTACCAGATTTATTGGGAGATGCTTTCTAGGGTGGGGCAGAAAAACAATGCGAAAGTAATCATGGATAAGTGCCAGGACTCGGTTTGTGATTTTGAAGAAATGGTGGAATTGTTCCCAGAAATGTTGTTCCTTGATGTTGTAAGGGACCCACGAGCCCAGATTTCAAGCATGAACGATGCCATTATTTATGATTTTGACACCCAACTCAACACAATGAGATGGGTAGAAGCCAGAAAGTGGAGTGATAAGATCCACGAAAAATATCCAAACAAGATCCTTACAATCCGTTATGAGGATTTCATCCTTAACCACGAAGAAACAATGATGAGGATTTGCAAGTTTGTGGGGATTGAATTTGACCCAATCGTTCTGGATGTTGAAAAGTCCAGAGAAGCATTCATCATGTCGCGCACATCCCCATTATGGGAAACCAATTACAGCATGCCGATACCTGGATATATCAACAAGTACATGAACAATCTGTCCCGACTGGAGATTGAACAGATTGAAAACAAAACGATGGAGTGGATGAAGAAATATAATTACGCGCCAATCACACCCCACAAATCACCATTCTTCTATAGTATCAAACAAGCTACAATGGAGAGCGATGAGAAGAAGGAGAAAATATGGGAGGCATTGAGAAAGAAACACCCACACGATTACATTTTGAGAAAATCAAGAATGAGATATATAAATTCTGTAAAAAAAAATCTATAGAGAAAATGTTGTCAAGAATAAAACATGGAGAAAAAAGAACACAAATCACCCCACGGCTGGTTCATCATCTTATGGATTGTCTTCACACTATGCGTGTTCCTATTGACAATGGTTTATACAATCGAACAGGAAAACGACAAAGAAACCAACCCACAATCCAAGAAGGCAAAGGAGCGCGCAACAAATTCACCAGTTAAAAAATTAACGGTAAGCCCAATGACGACACTTCTGCCAGCCAGTGTCAAGATTGTAAGGGGTGGAAAGGTATTGTATCGCCACGACAAACTTGACATTATTGCGGATAGTTTGAAAAGACATTTGCATTCTCTTCCGGATGTCATTTCAAATTCCAATGAAAGTGATGAGAAAAAGGCATATTCCACAAAAGACATTTCCCTATCCCTACACGGATACGAGATAAACAGTATTTCGGTGGGAAAAAGTTTCTACATTTATGATTGTAATATTGTCCCAACCGCCGAGTCCCTGGTAGTGTCGATCCTTATGGAATTGCCTGAAATCAAGGTTAGTTTCAAAGACCACCCTGAATACAGCCAATACTGCCCATTAATCAATCCCTACATTCACGTAGTCGAACTGATCTATTTATGGGATTATAACAAAAATACCCTAAAACCCCATCATAATATGAAGCTGTCCAATCTCAAGATTTTCATGGTATCGTGGAAAGACAATCTTTACAGAAAATCATACGAACAGGTCAAGAATTCACCCCTCCATAATGTAAAGACACCAATCCCCCTAAACCTCAAAAAGGAGGAATTGTATAATTTCTTGATGGAAAGCAATATTTTTAATGAGGTTTTTATGATTTTTAACCCAGAAATTTCTCTCCAATCAATCCAGAACAATACACCAATTCAGTAAGAAAAAAAAATTTATAACAAATAAAAAAGAATGAATTGTGATTACCAGACATTTTTCATTATTATGGTGGGAAGTATTTCATCCCAATATTTTGTTTTACAATTTGCAAAGAACCAGTTGTGTATTAAAAATTTTGAATACACCCTTAAATCAATATGGCAACGCTACTATAAAGATTACGCATGCAAAAACTATGACCTATGGAAACAGAACAACATGTCCAGTATGAAAAAGAGATTCGAACAAGAACAGAATAACCTGGTGTTGTTGTTCTACTTGTGGAACATGTTATGGGTGATTATGTTGTGTTTCTGCCTGCCGAGATTCTGGGCAATACCCCTGCTCAAGGTCATGACAACCTATGGAATCATTGTGATTATTATTTCTTATGTTGTTTATTATGTTTATTATCCCCAATTGGAACGCAATCCAGACACCTACCTTCCAATTTTCTATATCTAAACATTTCTCTTGAAATATAGAAAAGAATGAGTTGTTTATTCCGTTCGTTGTCTGCGTTTGTTGATTCTGTTTCAGAAAATGAATTGAGACAAATTATATGTAATTATCTTGAAAAAAATCCTAAAATCATGGATGACCTTTCATTAAAGGACATTTTACATATTGACGGCATGGATACAGCAGAATATGTCCGGAATATGAGGCATAGTTCAACATGGGGGGGAGCACTGGAGATAAAGGCATTTGCGGAAATATACCAGGTGGGCGTGGTTGTGAGGGTCAGGCAGACAGGCAGGGATATTGTCTTCAAACCTTCTTCGATGCAGAATGCCACGTGCCTGAATGCGGTCATGATTGAATGGCAGGGAGTCCATTACGAACCAATCTTCACCAAGAAATGATTTTTGAATTTAAAAAAAATACAGAAAAAGATGTTGGATTATTTGGTAGATAATACAGATTTTTTAGAATATTTATCGATAATGGATTTCTGTGTCATACGACAAGCGAGTTTATGTTTGAAATACTCGGTAGAAAAAAAAGTTTGTCCAAGAGAAATCACATGGGTCCAGAAATGCCGGATGTATGATTCCAGTACCTTGTGGGACATGAATGGGAAAATGGCATCTTGCTACAAGCCAACCAAGACCAAATGGCTCATGATATACTCACAAAAAAAAATGCCATCGATTATCCCGACACCCTTCTGGAATTATTTTTTGAATTTCATGAAGGGGTTTGTGACCCTCTATAAATTCCAGAATTGGTGTAATTTCCAACAAATCCCGCTAACACAATTACCAAACAAGAAAGAAAAATGGGAAGTCAAGATGAAAATGGAGATTATTGGGGTGAGCGTCCACAATGAAGACGAAGAATACCCAGAAGAACTGCGGGATATCGATGAATTCATTTCGATTGGGGTGGCACTCCATCGATCCAGCAATATCAAAGAAGGCGTGCTGGGGTTGAATCCAGTTTCGATTGGATGGCATTCGGACGACGGCATCATCTATATGGATTCTTTAAAAATCGATAAAGGGGTGCGATTTGGAAAGGGAGACAAGATAGAAATAGTGATTGATTATTTCAATGGCGCCATCATGTTTTTAAAAAATTCCAGAATGATCCATTTCCACGAATTATCTGGAGAATTCTTGTGTAATCCACTTTTATTCGGGGTGAGCTGCCGCACAATGAACAGCTTGTTCCTCAGCATTGTATAATTATTGTAATCTGGCGACAGGATGACACGAAGGATCAATAAAAAAAAAGAGCATTATTTGAAGGAGAATGACGCAAAAAAGGACGCACGACACGAAATGTTCGTATTCCATTTTTATTTTTTTTTAGAATTCTTTAAATAAAGATAATGTCATCAAATGTATATCTTTTTGTCATATCCAGTTTAAATGATCCAATATACCGGAAAATCCAAACCAAGAGACGGAGTTTATTGTGCCATTATGGCATACCCTACACAGTATTGATAAACCACGATGAATCAAAACTCGACGATAACACCGAATCGACGCTGGTCCCGTTGAATGATGAGGAAATAATGTACAACGGGGGTGGTTATAATCCCTACATGGCTCAAAAATTCTTGATGGCTGTCAAGATGTTTTTCCGTTCATTCAAGAATTACGACGATATCCCAAACTATATTGTCCGTATCAATGCGACGGTCTATGTCCATTACCCATCCCTCCTGAAAGTTTTGAACGATAAAAGTTTTCCAAGAAATAGAGTTCTGGCTGGTATTAATTGGGGGGATATCTTCGTACAGGGTATGGTGATGGTGTTCTCCAAGGATGTGCTGGCAAACATGCTGAATGATCCACGGATGTACTCAAAGGAGATTATGAAAAACAATGATGACGTCTCGCTTTCGATCCTTGCCGACCCCTATTCCAAATGGATCGATTGGAGCAAATACACGTGCGCAATGAGGGGGTGCGCAACAGACGATAAGGGTGTTTATTTACTCGAAAAAATAAAACCACTGGAGAATGAAAAGTGGATCTTCAGGATCAATGAACCAGCCGATGGCAGGTATGTAGATTCCATCAACTGGGATGGTCTGCTCGAATACTTTAATGAAATCAAATTCACTACACCCCCACCACAACAAAAGAAGAAGAAACCATCCCACAAAAACAAATGGATCTTGTTGTTTCTTTTTCTACTTGCTGTCTATGCTATTATAAAATTGAGAAAAAGGAAGATTGACTGGAAGAGTTTGAATAAAAAATTGAAACAATGCTACAACTTGTTTTGAGTCAATTTTTGTAAAACTTGCCGGAACACCAGAGTATTTTTATTATTATGCCTGTTGATTTGGGAATACAATCCGTTATTGTGTAAATCCTTCTTCATGTATGGTTTATTATCCAGATAACACGCAACATTGTTTTTGACTCTTATAATATAAAACCAGATATCATCCTGGGCACCACACACATTCAAATAGATATTTTTATTGAATATTAAATCCCCCGTTTTATAGAAAAATTGTGGTTTATATAAAACACCACCTTTTCCAGTGGGAAAATTATAATGATGTTTTTTCACCAACACACCACGCTTCAGATAATCAAAACTGGAAAAATTAGCCATTTTGGGTGTAAATCCCCTGTAATTAACAGCACAACGGTGTGTTCTGTAATCCCGAATCATGTTCCTGATGAGATTGTCATCATAAACAGTATCGTCATCAATGGTTATTATGATACAATCCTCATCCCATTTTTCTTTCAATAATGGCAATAATTTACGATAAGAACCCTGATTCTCAACCCAACTTACCTGGATAAAATCATTGTTTTCTTCTAAAAATCTTTTGAGATTTTCATCCGTCATCTCCCTGTTTGGAAACCCAGAATCCAACAAGAAGGGTCCTTCAGACAAGAACAGGAAGATCTTGTCTGGTTTCCTGGATTGTCTCACCATGTTCTTTAATGTTTCTAATAACATTTTTTGGTTCTTGAATATCGAAGTCAGGGACACATACACAGGTTCCTCTTTAAATATTTTATAAAAAGTATGTTTGTATTCTCTGCACTGAATAAAATTTGGCATTGTGTATTCAACTATCTTACCATTACGAACAAATGAATCACACAAATCCGATAAATGTTTAATATTTGTATCATCAAAAATAATGATGGTATTCTCGTGAGACAACCGCAGGCATAATTCAAGATCTTTTTTAGCACCTTCTAGTGAGTGGTCTCCGTCAATATGGATGAGATCATATTTTTTGTTCTCTTGTATTAAGGATGTTAAGGCGTCAGCAGATGGTTTCAGTATGATGTCCATCCCTTGATAATCTTTAGAAATCTGTTCGAAACAAGGAACAACGTATTCGTGGAAATTAATATCAACACACGTCAATTCGAAATCATGGCTTGACATTTTCATCAATAAAGAAGAAAACCCAGCATTAAAACCAATCTCCAAAACATTTTTAGGTTCGAGTTTTTTCATTAAATTGATAATGTTGTATCTTTTGGGTTCAAGGTTCGAATACTTGCTTTTTGAATTGTGTTTAGAATAAATATTGCCTTCCAGATCCACCTTGATAATTGGCAATAATTTTGTTTTGATATAGTTTTCCCAATTTTGACAGATTTCTGTTTGGGTTTGGAAATTCTCAAAAATATAAAAATCACTGGGTGAGGTGGTGTCGTTATTCCTTCCCAGCACAACCTGAGGGTACCGATTGGGGATATGTTTTATGAGTTTCCAATCCTTTAAATGCTGATTTATATAATTTGTAAATTTGCGGAACCTGACGTGCTGAGCGTGTTTAATATCTTCATTTTTAGCATAGATAATGACATATTTATTTGACATTCCAAACAAATTATTCATATATTCGTGATAAACATGGTCTTCGACCAGGTGATAAACGACATCACATGACAATGTCAAATCCGCTTTGATATTCTGGATTTCGGTATCAAGCAAAAAAGTTTTGGTAGTATCATTGGTAAAAATCGTTCTGCATTTATTAATAACCGTTGGGCTCACATCAATACCAGTATATATCTTGTCTTGTGTGTTTATCAGTTTCAGCTGGTTCCCATCACCCACCCCATAATCAATAATCGAAACGATATTATTCTTTGCTATAAAATCATTGATGACATCAGCCTTGAATCTGGCTAGATTGTTATAACTACCACAACCAGAATTATTATTGTTTTTATACCGTTGTTCCCAATATAATTTTGAGTTGAACATTATATCTACTTTTATTCAAGAAAAAAGAATTATTATTCCAAAATAATAATTTTGTGTAAATTGTATTGTCATCATCTCAAGTGCTCGAATAGACAAGTTCTTTTGACGTGGAATCGTAAAATACCACACCAGGCCCAATGCCAAGACCCGTTGCCCTGATGGGCGCCATATATAATCTGTCCGTATCTGCACTCTGTAGGGCAGAGCCGCTCGCATTAATAATTGTTGTCCTGGTGTGTTGGTAGGATGTGCCAGCTTGGTTCCCAATGGCAATAGCATTTTGTCCTTGTCCTGTAAGACCAGCACTCGTTCCAATTGCCACCGCATTGGTTGCTTGGTAAGAGTTTCCAGCATTAATCCCAATAGCAACCGCATTTATTCCTTGTCCTGTAGAACCCGCGCTCGGTCCGATCGCTATCGCATTTGTTCCTTGGGAGTACCTTCCAGAAAATTGTCCTATTGCCACCGCAGTAGTTCCTTGTCCTGTAAAACCAGCCTGGTTGCCAATTGCCACCGCACTTCCTCCTTGATAAGAGTTTCCTGCTTGACCTCCAATCGCCACAGCAGTTCCCAGTTGTCCCAGATTGCCTGCACTTGGTCCAATCGCAACAGCAGATCCTCCTTGTCCTGTAAAACCCGCTGCGTTCCCAACCGCCACTGCTTGTTGTCCTTGGTAATATCCCCCAGCACTGTTCCCAATTCCTATCGAATTTCCTTTTTGGTTGATGTTCCCAGCACTCGACCCAATCGCAACAGTGCCAAAATCTTGCCCCGTGAATCCCGCATTGACCCCAATCGCAATTCCCGAACTATTTTGATAATATCTGCCAGCATTGCGTCCAATCGCAATAGAACCTGAAACCTGTCCCAAATATCCGGCGTTCTCACCAATCGCCACCGTGTAGGTTCCTTGTCCGGTATATCCAGCAGCGGGTCCTATCGCCACCGCACTTTGTTGTTGATAAGAGTTCCCAGCACCTCCACCAATCGCCACAGCACTTCTTCCTTGGTTCGTGTTCCCCGAAAAATTCCCAATTGCCACGTTCTCTCCAAGCTGACCTGTGTAGCCAGCCCGGAAGCCAACAGCAATCGCACCACTCTGTTGGAGAGAATATCCCGCATTCAATCCGATGGCAACCGCATATCCTCCTTGAGTAAGGGCTCCAGCATTATCACCAATCGCAATACTTTGAGCGCCCTGATTTAACGAACCCGCAAAAACGCCAATGGCGGTCCCATTCTGTCCTTGGTTCTGTTGTCCTGCCGAGTACCCATGTGAAATGGCCTGACTTCCCTGATAATACCGTCCCGAAGCCAGCCCGATAGCAGTCGCACGATCTTTCTGGCCAGTGTATCCAGCCAGATAACCGATCGCCACCGCATCTGTGCCCTGGCTTGCGAATCCGGATTGCTGCCCGATTGCCACGGCCCGAACGCCCTGGTTCGTTTGGCCTGCCAGGTACCCAATCGCAATCGCACTCGAGTTCTGTCCTGAGTACCCCGATTCCCGCCCCACAGCCACCGCGTTCTCACCCTGAGATGTGGTTCCCGCGGCATACCCCACCGCCACCGAATTTTGTCCCTGGCTTGTGTCGCCTGCCAAGATGCCAATAGCGACACTGTTGATGCCTTGTGTTTCGCGCCCGGCGCTCGTTCCAATCGCCACAGCGTTTATTCCTTGTGTTATTTGTCCTGTCAGCAACCCAATCGCGATGGCCTGTTGCCCCTGGTCTTCAAACCCCGCTTGATCACCAATCGCAATGGCGTCCGTCTGCTGGTTGGAATACCCGGCATTGGTGCCAATCGCAATTGTATTGCTCTGCTGGTTGATTAACCCTGCGTCCAACCCGATCCGCAAGAAATCGTACTTGTTGTTGATAAAGGGCGCATTAACACTCTCCGATAAGTAGCTGGTTGTCCCTGTGAATGACGACGACCAGAAAGTATCAAAATTAGTATTGCTTTTTTTTGTGAGGACCTGATTGGTGAAACCACCCGAAATTTGGTTCTGGTTGCTATTAAGACTACAAAAAAGTTCCGACAAACGATTTGGATCCATCGATTAATTCTTTCTTTAAAGAAAGAATTAATAAAAATTTAAAATTAAAAAAATGGAGAAGGTGTAGTCGTGTAAAAATCAGGTTGGAGCTCAAGGGTCATGGGGTATGAGTTTTCTACAGAATCGTATGCGGGGGGGATTGTATAAACAAGATTTTCTGGCGGAGGCATTGTGAAAACAGGAGGTTCGTCAGGAAGCTTGTTTACAACTGGCCGAACAAAAAAAGTTTTCTTTTTGACAAGTTGTTTTTTTTTAGGGGAAACAGGGACACGTTGTTGTTTTTTTCGTTGAGCATACATTTTATTTGTTGATAAAAAAAATATTTTACGTTTTTTGGAGATTAAGAAAGTAATGACAAAAACAAAAAAAGTTTTATGAAAACATTTTCCTAAGTAAAATATTAATATAATAATGATGGAAAACTTTTATAATTTAAGGATACCAGTATGTAAGCATCTCTTCAAAGGGCTCCCCTGCTTCCGGCGCATCCTCAAACTGGAACCCCTTGCTGATGTCCCTCACACACATACAGTCAAAGCGCTTTGCGCCTTTCTTGCTGATTCCATCTGAACTCACATCCTTCAGCCAGAAAAAGGCGTCCAGCTGGGCATTGTTGTCCTTGTATGTTTCGGTCTCAGTATCAAAAACATACCCTGTCTCCTCCAACCATTTGGCACTGGGGATCTGGGGCAGGGCATCTGGGTTATATTTGGACTTGACATTGCACCACTGGTCGCACGATTTCCCAACACGATCATCACCTCCATTCCTGCTGGTGTCAATGACCCAACCAAATTCATACCCCGCATCCTTCCAGAGGGAATCCATCATGTCCACGAACCCCAGCTCGTCAAGACAAAAATTGTATTGTTCGGCAAGCCCACACTTATCTTGACGGTCCAACAAGAGTTCTCGGTTGGCGATGTTTGTGGCAAACCCCCTCACGCGGTTGGCAACACCTGGGTTCAAACCCCCGTCCAGAAGGGGGACTGTGTACTGGGTGAGGGCATTATTCATGCTGGACTTGAGTTCCAATTCGGTTGTCTCGGGGGTGCTTTCCAGTATCTGGCGCACATTATGAACAAACAATTGGGCCAGGCCATTGGCAGTGGGGTCTGGGTATTCGGCGGGGCGTTTCTGGTTGTCCAGCTTTTGTTGTGCGGACCACCCCAGCCAGCCATGATGGGCGGATTCAAGATAGAAATAAGTATTGTCATCCACATAAAGCTCATTGAGGGCCCAGATAATGCCATTGTAATAGGCAGTCATGGCAGTATTGGAACATTTGGGTGGATTGACTGACTGGCAGGGGCTGCTGTTGGGGTTGAGATAGTTCGTGACAGAATTTGGCAAGCTGTCGGTCTCGATAAACAAAATTTTTGTTTTTTGGGGGTATTGTTTCAGAATGCCCCGAATAGGAAGAATAAAATCATTCTTGTATTTGGTCAGGCCGTCCTCACAATTGTCGGTCTGGCATTGTAGCATTCCATTTGATGCTGAAGCGGCACAATCCCGAGGCCCAGGTAGATTGTATACTTCGATAAAAACAGTATCATCACCAGTGCTGTTTAAATAAAAAGGCAAATTTTCAATGCGTTCAATCGCATCCATCCAGACAACAGAAGGATGTTCAATCGCAAATTTAGCAGCAGGAAGATCCGCCAACCCAAGATCTTTCAGTTTCTGGGCGAACAAAGGGTTCTTAGCCCAAGGTGTAGTTTCAAAGGGGTTGTCAAGAGCAATGACGGGCAGAACGCAGAGTAATCCAATCAATTTTAACCATTTCATTTTTATTTTCATTATAAAAATAAAAATTATTTTCAGTTAAATTATTTATTTAAAGAATTGTCATGTTAGATTTGATATATTTAAAAGTTTTTATACTGGAAACCCGTTGAAATCACATGTATAAACACGAGACAACAGAGGATCAGGGCGTCCCTTATACTTCCATGAACAGCTCATCTTGCAGCAGTCCTGGTACCCTGTCATACAATTCTTGTTCCGGCAGAAGATATTGAATTGATTCCGCACATTTGGGTATGGCAGATTGGCCTCATCGGTCCGCCTGAGGCCGGTGGCCTTGGTCAAACTTTCGGGGCACCGGATCTGGACGGAATCCGTGGAAAAAAAGTTCTGGTGGAAAAACATAATGTTTGCGTACCAGCACGCCTGTCGCAGCACATCATCCTTGAAATCATTGCCCCTCACCAACCTGCCACACAATCCCCACACTCTGTCATAATCACTGGAGAGCATCCGCAACCCTCCCCCATAACAATTGCCATCTGGCGTCCAATCGTCAAAAAAACTGTTAAACATCCCCACGGCACACGCCCCCCCCTGACAAAAACGAGAATGACAATCCTGATTACAGGCCGTATAGTAGCCGAAGCCACCCGCCCCCATGTGCACATCAAACTGACCTGGCACCACATCAAACCCTGTATTGGTGATTTGTAGAATCAATTGGCGGTTGAGGTAAGTGTCGTTCCAATGGAACTGGGGATTGCCGAGTTTCACCTGGTAGCATTTCCCACAATCGTCGTCGCTCCGTGTGGCGGCTGTGCCGTAAAAGAAATCTCGGCCCAATCCATCGCGTTCTGCCGCCAGCAACAAATCTGATGAGAACAACAACAAATGGGGGCACGAAAACCCAACATTCCATGGGTCGGTTGGGTTGCCGTGGCACGCGCTGGGGTACTCGTAGTCGCCATGCGGTTTCAGGATAAGTTCTGTGTAGGGCACATCCGGGTAGATGGTGTAGGTTGTCGTGTTCTTATAACCCCAATCCCATAAGGACGGACCGAGAATCTGTGCTTTCACACAAACAAATCCCATCATAAACCCCAGATTTTTATAAAATTTCATCCTTTATCTTTTCAAAAAATTTAAAATCTTTAAACCATTTTGATTTACACCTTCCGGCATTTAAAATGTTAATTATTTTTAATGCCTTCTTACAAATATGCCTCACAAATCCCCCGATTTCAAACTTATTGCCGTCCAGCACTATCTTCACTCCTCTCACAACCTTTTAGAAATCTGCAACATTTTTCATTGTCATCTTATGACCCTCTACCGATGGGTTAATCACTACCTCAAGTATGGCTCTTTTGAACGATTACATCGCCCAACATGTTCTTACAAAATCCGTAAGGTTCATGTCGCCGAAGCTCTCCATTTTCTCTCCTTACACAAAACCGTTTCTATTCCTGCGCTTCATGCTTATCTTCAATCTAAGTTTGACGATTACTCTATTACCGATGACCATCTACGACGGGTCATCCGTGATAATAACTTCACAAGAAAACGAACTCGTCATGGACACTATCCTAAGATGAGACATAAATCTCCTACTGATAGGAAGGCTGATCTTCAAGCTTTTTATTCTGTTGTCTCTACCTTTCCCATTGATAAGATCGTCTCTATTGATGAAACTTCCCTTACCCCTCGGCTTCAACAAGAAAACGAGGAACTACAGCGTCAAGTCCAACCGCAACAACAACAGCAGCAACAACAACAACCTAGTCGTAACGATTGGCGATACTATAATATGAGAAATGGTGCACGCGTTCGTCATATAACAGCAAGGGGGCATCGGTGGAAAGGAGTTTATAACTATAAATAATGTGGTTGAATGTAATGGAAACCAGTATATTTCTCCATCTCGATTTGCACGACAACATAATGTCGAATATGCTCCGTACCGCGTTCCGAATGATGATGGGAAGGGATGTACTATTATGCGTAATGGTGAATGGACTAAATTGAGTTATTTCCCATAAAAAGCACACCAACAAGAAGATGTTCTGTTCTAATTGATTCCCAATGGGAATCAATTATCTTTTATGTAAAGTTATGGTCAGTATCTAAAGAATTAATCCTTAGATCTAAAAGAATGCGTCTCAAAAAAGACCTTTACCCTAAAGAACAAATGAATGTTAAAATGGATCTTGTTAAGATTCTTGGGTTGCATCAAGATCCTTCTATCGTTCTGTATGAACTTGATAGGGATACTGATATGCTTAACAACATACAATCTCTTGTCCCTTCCATCCGGAAATATTTTGCTTACGCTTCCATTCCTGGCGTTCTTGAGCCCTACCGCTATAATCGCCCTTATCTCAGTATTATTAAGAACCTCTTGAAAGATATGTACTCTATAGAGTGTAAGGATATCATGTTCCGCCTTCGTGATGGAAATAAGGTCAGGACAACGAAATATATTTTCTCTCCAAAATGATCTAAAGACAGCCAATTTCTATTAATAAAAGTCAATGCCCGATGTCCCCGAACAAATGAAACCCGCACGAGTGCCTCCCGACAAGCCAGAGTTCCATTGTATCAAGACCAGCTTGAAGTCCGTCGCCCGTAATCCTCTCGTCATCTCCAAACTCAATGATGTCGTACAAATGTCCCACAAGATCGTCGTTCACACCCTACAGTTTATCAAGTTGTATCTTATCGATCACTATGACCGCAATCTTCCATTTCCTATCATTGATAAGCCGTTCGTTGTTGCTGTCATGAAAACCTTGTGTCAAGAACCCGCTTCCGGTCGCCCTCCTTCCGCACAAATCCAAACTCTCAAAGACGAGTTGTCTTGTTTTTATTACGCTTATTACAAGCATCTTCAAGTGGATGACCTCCATTATCAACATATGAATACGGTTCTTGATTATCTCGCCATTGATATTGTGACGATGTATGAGAACAACATCAAGCAACATTTCTTTGAGTATGTGGAACGCTATGTCAATGTAGCATGGAAGAAGAAAGAATTATGTGATTGGATTAAACAACATAAACCTTACATTACAAAAGAGAAGATGGTTTCTAACTTGTGTGGAAACCTAAGGAAAATCAAGAATGACTTGCTATCGAAAACCAGAACATCCAAATGGTTCTACCATAAATGGATAGATCAGGTCTCAACTCAAATATTTCCTCAACGGGAATACAGAGAAAATAATATCTATTATGACATCCAATGCACACCGCAAGATTATCTTCCATATATGTTCTATATGATGAGGGAACTTGAGAAGGATGGGGTGAAACTCAATAATGTCTGCCCACTACGAACGGATATGGTACCAAAACATGTAAGGATAGATACAACCAGTTTGGTCCATATCTGTCTAACAGAAGAACAAGGAACAAAGGAAGAGTTCCTAACTAAAGGAAACCTTGTGAGGATGGAAGACAAGATTTGGGGGTTCTTCTTCAAGACCGAGAAGAAATGTTTCCGCCTGTCAGACGAGCATGGTTATACATTCCACAACATGATCTCTACCGATGGAGTATCGTGTAGCATTGTATTAATAAGGAAAGACCTGACAGGGAAATCGAAATTCAGGATAAAACCGAAGAAAACACCATTCAATGAGAAGTATATAGATGAGTTGGAAGAAGAAGAATATATTGAACTTCAAATGAAGAATATTGTAGGTGTGGACCCTGGGATTTCAGATCTTCTTCATTGTGTGAATAGTGATCAAAAGGATAACATCTCTAAATTCAGGTATTCTCAGGATCAACGCCGTCAGGAGACCAAGTCCAAGAAGTATCGGGATGTTGTCCTTTCTTGGAAGGAAGAAATTGTCGGTCATCAGGATGTGGTTCATTGGGAAACTGAATTGAGCCACTTCAACAAGAAAACCCTTGATTTTGGACGATTCCAAGAATATATTGAGAAGAAGAATGTTGTCAATTACAACCTACAAGAGTTCTACCAGAAATACATGTTCAGAAAGTTAAAATTGGGTGGATATATCCTACGACAAAGGACAGAGTCAAGGATGATGAACAGGTTCAAGAAAATATTTGGGTCTTCTGATAAAACGATCATAGCGATCGGGGACTTCGAACAGAAACAACACAAACGCTTCAAGGAAGCAACGAAAGGGAAGGGGTTTCGTTCCTTATTACGAAGACATGGATACAAGGTGTTCATTGTAGATGAGCACAAGACAAGCTGTAGATGTGCAAATTGCGGACATGAGACCAAGACATTCCGTTGGTGTCAAAACCCGAAATACTGGAAAGATAATATCATCAAGAGACATGGGCTACTGCGTTGTAAGAACGATTGTGGGCTATGGAATAGAGATACAAATGGTGCGATCAATATCTGGAAAATTGCTGTATCAGCAATAGGAAGGAGAGAAAGACCAGAATATCTCAGAAGAGCCATAAGCTCAATCAGTGGAGTTGCATCGACATCCACGACCCCTAATTTACACGAAGATCCATTAACATTTTAAATGCCGGACGGTGTAAAGATTAAAAAATATCAGAACCCATCAAGGCGCCCGAGCACAAAGCAATCTTGCTTCCATAAAAAATATCTTTTGAGTTTAGATAGTCATTGAAATTACCATCGGTTGCCCTCCGGAAACCATTCTCTCTGAAATATTCAATCAGGTTCTTGGCACCATCAAGTGTTACAATGTAAGCGAGAGAACAAGGATTGAGTGTTTTTTCGAGTTTGCACACATATTTTTGTTTCGTCTCATCATGACAATTGATCTTGTTCAGCTTTTTATCCTCCAGGGGAATCGGCTCAAAGTAAGCACCCGAACCTGCTGAATGGAATCCAATGTTTATCATTTCCGCATCCTTCGGCACATCCCCCAACACCTTTTCAAGGTGCTTATTAAAGTCCTTCTTGAACACCACATCATCCTGGAGGATAATAATGTTCTGGTAGTTCTTTTCCACCATCTCTTTCAGGATGTAATAGTGGCTCAATTGGTTCCCCATGAGGGCATTCTTATTGGGCGCATCCCTGAAATCGCTATTCGCAAACATGGCCAATTCTTCCTTGGTGAATTTGTGTGTCTTCCCATCAATCCCCGGGAATCGCACCACCTTTTCATAAGGGATCTTCTCATCATAAACCTGTTTCAAAACATGCTGTTTCCGGTCGGGCCTGCGATCCATATTGATGTAGTAGATCTTGTCAATTGTCAATTTGTTTTTGGATGTGAAAAAGTCAATCGAAGAATCTTGACACAAAAAGAAAAAGAAACAAACAAGGAGCAAAATAATGACAACTATCCATATCATTTTATAATATAAATTATAAAATAAATATTATTACAAAACCGGCAAAGCCACAATGGCATTGACATTCTTCATTTGATCATTGGATAAATCAGCACGAAGAACATCATAAAAAATTGTTCCAATCATTTCCGCAAACCTGATCTTGGCATGCAAGGGTTTTGTTATATAATCGCGATAATCCATGACCCAGTGGTCCATACCAGGCAACAGGCAATCCACCATAGAATACCAGAATTTAAATGATGATTTATCGGAATCCATCAAAACCTCAATATGACTCTCGTATCGGTTGCTGTATTTTAAGTAGATCTGTTCCTTGAATTTCTTGGCCCCCTCAATTGTCTTGTGGATCCTCGATTCTTCCTTGCCCCAGTGATCGTAATAAATCATGAGAGCTTTTATCTTCAATGTGTCGTCCATTTCTCTGTCAAAAAAAAAGAATCAATTAATTAGTGATTTGCTTATAAAACATTTTCTTTTACTTTTTATAATTCATTTTTCACATCAAAGGAGAGCCACAATCGCATCGACAGACAAGACATTTTCATAACTAAAATCATTGGCATAAATCAAATCCGCCGTGTCCTCATTGCTCAGGTTCAGGTTGTCCTCCAGCAGTATTTTACGATCAAACAGTATTTCTTCTTCTTCATAAAAATCATCCTCCAGTAAAGGTTCAAAACAACCCCCCAAATCTTGTAAAAAAATCTCGACAAATTCCGTCCAGAGAAAATGGACCTCCTCATTACAGAGATAATAGAACATTTTCTTTAAACCATTTTCAATTGTATTTTCTTCAGTCTGGAAACGGGTCTTCAGCAATCCAATTGTCTTGTCCAGCCCACGAACAATTTTTCGAGCACCAATCTCTTCTTTTCCCCAGTGATCATAATAAATCATCAAGACCTTTATTTTCAGTATATCATCCATTCCTTTTCTTTCTACGACATTTATTTTTTTATATTATCGTGTATGAAAAGCAACGCTGTGTAGCGACTACCAGTGGATGGATAATAATACTCCAACAACCATGGTTTCTTGTCCAATAAATCCTTCCAATACCGCATTTTTATTTCAATTATTTTGTTTTTAGATTAATTATTTTGTCTTGATAACAATATCACTGACAACAAAGACAATCATAAAGACAGCAACAGCAATCTTGTAGCTGGAATACCCACGCACCAGAGTGGTTGCTGGTGTAATGTCGTTATAACCCATTGTGGAAACAGTCGAAAAATTGACATAAACAAAATCAACAAACATCCCCCCGATGTCTTTATGGATTTTCCCAATAAAATTCTGGTGGTTGTCCAGATAACAATAAATATCGATACATGTAAAGGACAAGATATAAAAAACATACATCATGGAATACATATAGAAAGAATACCATATATGCTGAGATTTATAAATATTGTAGGACAAGTAAAACAAAAGAACTTGTCCCAATAAACCCAAAAACAAGAAGTAATATTTAAATTTATCAAGAGGTTTTTTGGCAAAACCTAAAAGTATAATAACAACAACAATATAAAAAATTGCCAGAATATTGTGTGCTTTACGGAACATTTTCTTTTTTTAATAATTTAAAGAAGAAAAAAAAATAGAAAAATACATGATAAATTTACACAAGGTAAAAGTTTATGTTATATCACCAGGAATAGGAAAATACGAAAAAAGATTAAAAACCACACTGGAAAGATTACACCAGGCAGGATTCGAAGACATCGAACACGTGCCAAGTGTACCCGACCCGAGCCACACAAACAGTCTGTCCAGAACAAACCTTTTGATTTTTGAAAAGGAAAAGAACAAAACAGAACCCTTCATCATCATTGAGGATGACATCAAGATTGAGGATTTTATCATTGACGATGAAAGATGGAACCTTAACGTTCCACCAGATGCCGTTGCTGTCTATTTGGGTGTGAGTTTATGGGTTTATCCTTATGAATACCACACATTAGGGTGTGGGAAACATATCCGTTTCATCACAAAAAACGATGCCATATCCCATGATGATCGTCTTGTCAGGATAAAGGGGATGACGAGCGCCCATGCGGTACTGTATATCGATCGAAAATTTTTACAGACACTCTCTTTGTGTATCCAATCCTATTTGAAATTATTCACAGCCCACGATCTCGTCCTTGCGACCCTCCAAAAATACTTTCCCACATATGCTTTAAAAACCCCATTATTTTATCAAGATGTCGCAGAAGGTGGCCAACAATTGATGACAAGACTTGTGTGGAAGAACAATGAATTTTTCTTGTTGGTGTAAACAATTTTATTCTTATTTTTTTCCAAGAATAAAATTTTATACAAAACTACCTATGATAAATCCTCATCGGTCAGCAAATCCACACCAAGGTACTTGATGAACGAATCCTCATCATTGTTGTTGTCAAGACCCGCATCACGCCGCGCCTTCATGTACTTCTCCTTGTACTGTTCTCGGTATTCTGGATTCTCCTTCTCGGTCTCGGCAATCTTTTCATTCGTGGTCTTGATAAGGTCGCGCATCTGTTCGCACTTCTTCAAGGTTTCTTTATAAGTCCATATCAACTGGGCTCGTTTCACCTGATCCGTAATGTAAACATCGTAAGGGTCTTCTGGCAGATTCTCTTTGGCCCTCTTGGATTCATCGAGCAGTGTCTGTTCCCTCTCCTGCATCTCCTTGATCTCCTTTTCTTCATCCCTTTTCTTGTTCAAAATATCCTCACTGATCAAACGGACAGTCTTGGTCTTGACATCAATCGTCTTGATCTCCTCCTCAAATCCACTCTTGTTCGTCACTGGAAAAGGTCTCCCCACATATGCGTGAAAGATCTCGTGATAAGAATCATAGTCCTTGATCAGTTTCTCGGCGTGTTCATTTGCCATCTCTTCATTCGCAAATACCCCCCTTACTTTTGCCATACCATACCACCCATCCTTATCAGGGCTTGCCCCCTTTGACGGAACAAAAGAAAAAAGCACAATCTTCTGCCCCTTCAATGAGGGGTCCGCATACTGGCGATCCACCTGGGTGAATGCCTTCTTGTTCAGTGCGGATAACGCGGCATTCAAATCCTCTCCCTCCAATGGAGGATGTGTGGGCTGCCTGATGGGTCTCTCAGGGCGATCCGCGGGTGTTGCCAGTGAATCATAATCCATTTTCTTTTATTTATTATTTCATCCCATTCCTTTAGATCAAATTTGTCTAATCAATCTTGAAATAGGAACCCATTTTTTTTAGGAACGAATAAGGAAACACCCACATATGACTGGTTGGAAGCAATTGTGTATTGGAATGTTTCAAACGAAACATTGTATAGTTCCCCAATCCATAATGGGATGTCTCGGCCTCGTCATGGTTATAAAACACATTCTCAACCAGGCACACATATTCGTAGAGAACAGAACCAATCATGATTGATCCCACATACCACAACAACCTATTATTCACGAACATGATCAGGAAACAGAGAATGGACCTTGTAAAAGAATAATAATTAAATTCAACAAACCCCATGAATTCGTATATAAAACTCTTTAAACAATGATCATACCATAACCCCGAATTCTCCAATTCATCCGCAATACACAAGGAAGTATTGTGCAATACACCTAATGAAATCATGCTTTGGAATGAGCATTCTGAAAAATATGCCGCATACAGGACAAGAGGAAACCATAACCACATGCACATTCTACACCAATAAGTATCAAAAACATTTTTATCAGGAATTTCAACATAAAACATAATATCCAAGAGTGGTATAACAAAAAAGAAAACAAACCACATCGCATAATGTTCGTCAAGCACCACCAGGGTCAGTAAAAAATACGGCAACAAAAAACCCACATCCATTTTTATTTATTGAATAAAAATGTATTCATTTAGATCATTAAGAGCTTAAAGGTTTGGTTGTGATTAATGTGAGTTTTTGACACCGAATAAACAAGAAAATCAACATAATCAAGAGAATCATAATAATAATATTATAAAAGGGGGTGTAATTGCGGTAAAATTTGCTACAGATAGGGCAATCAATGATATGATCGGCAATGACAATACAATGGATACTCCGGGGGGAAATATAACTACTGGATGTCTTGAATTCATTCTGGTCGTCGTACGCCTGATTGACGGGCTTGTATGACTTGCTGACACTGATATTATTGTTGCTCGCACCAAGCAGATTGGAAGAAGATGGGATTTTGTATGCTGGTTTTTCATTCTGTTGCTGTTCTTGGGGTGTGTTTTCTCTCAACTCAAAGAATTCGGTTGTATCCAATTTTCTTTTTTTAGGCACATCATAAATCCGTTGCATAATAAAATTGTTATTTTATTATACAATAATTATTAATAAAATTTTTTTTTACTTTACAATCCTATAGGCGATGGATCCATTTTTCCGTTGGATCTTGATAATATCCCCGCGGCTGAAATAAAAATACTTGGCAATAACATCGGTCCGCAGCAAAATAGGAAGCAGGTGAACCTGATCGATTGGGATCTCAAGGTCATTCTTGCTGATCTTGGTGTGGGGAGAATACAAACGGTGTCGAGTAGGATTGAATTGTAATTCCCTTTTTTCAAACAACTCCATTGTATAGTCCTGTAGGTGCTCAATTGCCTTCTTGGCCGAGGATGTGATAATGTTCTGGTACACAATAATAACATGTTTGAGCCGGTGCTGTTGTAATTGGTAGATTGCGTATTTTACACCCTCGATATTAAACTTTTCCGAATGGCACGTATAAATCATAATATGAGATTTATTGTCTTTTGTCGAACATACTGAAATTGAATCGATATCAATCCAGACCACATACCCACGGTCTGTCATCATCTCTTTGATTGTTTCGATACACCTCTCCCAACTCATTCCTTCTTTTTCTTTTCACCAAGCAGCCAAAAATTCAATTTTGATAAATCAATTTGGAAAAATAAAACATTTAGAATAAAGAAACATTATGACAACTCTTCTTACTTGGCAAGATAATAAACAAATCCAGATTTTTCCTTGGGACACCACACAATTACTCCTCCACCGTATCAGTCGTGTTGAAAAAGTCCCCTTGACCTACATCCAGGTCAAACAGGATTTTTCTAAACTCATCCGTGATATTTCGTGGGGTGAAGATGATACCGACATTGCCATTGATGTAAGCAATCTGGCAAATGAATGGGAAACCGCAGATATAATCACAACAATGAAAAAACTGGAAAATGATGAAAAGGTGCTCAAGTTGTTTGTGAGGTATAAAACCGAACGCGGTGAGATTGACGAACAGCTCTGGGACACCCTTTTCCGCTATGATTTTCAGGATATTTCTTTTGAGGACTGGCAAGAACAAGTAAAACAGATGAAATCCGAAGAGAAACAACAAGAAAAAGAAGCCCACAAGACGTCCAGATTATTCCTGGAACTCTCGACCGAAGAACAAAAGGATATTGTTGGTTGGAAGAGCGAGAAGCACAGGATCCTCGTCCAGGTTGAGGACCTGCGAACAATCGAGGAACTCTTTGTGGGGCTCAAACTGGAAGAATGGAAACTTGCCCTTTTTCACCAGAAAGTATTTGAATGGGGTGAGAAGGAAAAATGGATTGTCAAGATGAAGAGGATGAAGGACCCCTCGATTGGTACAATCATCAACGAGATCCAAGAAACAAGGACCAATATGGAAACGGGCATCTACCTTTATCACCAAGACCTCGAAACACCAGTATTGATCCAAAACTCATCTGAAAAGAAGAACACGTACGATATCGAGCTTGAATCCAGCAATGATATTGTTGAAATGATCCTGGGTGCGATTGGGGTGAGCAATGTGAGCAAACAGACAGACATTGGTATGGTGGGCAGTTTCATATTCCCCCAGCTGTATATTGACATGGCTCTTTTTCAGGATATGTGTATGAACGACCCTGTTTTCTCGCATTTCCTTTACGTGAATGAATTGAAAAAAGCAACCTACGATAATGTCATTGGGGTCAATTTCAAGCAAGACATGAAGGATATTCTTGAGATGGAGACCATAAAAAATTATGATTTCAGTATCAAAAACACCCACCGCCAGAGTGGATTCCAGGTATCGGTTTCCCTCCACACCCCACTCCCTGAAAAATACCTTTCTGTTTTCTTCCTTTTTATGAAACAAATCATTGGCAGGTTCGTAAGAAAAAGAGAAGAACTGATTGCCGAATACACCAAATTTATCCCACAATTCAAAGCATCACTGGAAGCAACAAAAAAATTATTGGTAAAGAATATCAAGGCAACCACACGACCCGAGTACGTTTCAAAATACCCTCGTATGTTTGTCAGGAATCTTTACAGTGTCATTTGCCAGAAAAACCTCCAACCCATACTCATCAAGGAAGAAGACACGTACAATCTGCCCAAAGAGAGCTACATCCATTTTCCAACCCAACCCATCGCGGAGATCAACCCGGAATACTACCACTGCCCCAATACAGATTACCCATACGCAGGTTTGAAAGATATGAATCTGAGTGGAAAAGATGTTTTTATCAACCTGGCGCCGTGTTGTTTCAATTCCCCCCAGGACAAGGAAAACGAGCGCAAACTATCCAAACTGAGGACCAAGGACGATGTGGAAGAAGAAGAAAAGGAAAAGACCGTGTCCAAAACCAACATTATTTCTGGAAAATTTATTATCAAATACCCAGGACAATTGGGCACGATCCGCCCACCCTCGATGAACCGCTTTTTCATGGCATACGACCCTTTTGCTGATTATTTTCGTGTGGGTGTCTCCCAATCGCCCTCTTCCCTGATCGGGTGTATGATGATGCGACGGAACATGATGGGTGTCAGCACACCCTACAATGAAAACGATGTTCGTGTCAAGATTTCAGAAGACAATGATTGTGTGAATGCGTGCCTCCAGGAGAACCCTGGGCTGGATGCGGAACAGATCAGGGCCGATATGGCCAACCCCAATGTCTATTTTGATCCACGCAGGTTCTACAGGGCAATCGAATTGTATTTTGGCGTCCGTGTTCTGGTCTTTTTCAAGGAACAAGAAATAGATGCGGAGGATGCCGATCTTTTGCTCCCATTCTCCATGCGCACCCATTACACAAACCATTCGGGCCTTCCCTTTACAATTGTCTTTGAACACTGGGGTGGCAAGACAAATATTTTATCCAAATTCAAGCACCCCCATTGCGAGCTTGTGGGTTTCAAGACCTTTACAGAATTCTCCATGCGTTTTGACTTTAGCCCCAAGGGCATCTTCCAGTTGCTCGACAATGTCATTTACCCCTTTGATGGCAACCAGCAGATCCAGTCCTTTTACAGGAAGGAATGCTGGTTCTTCCGGCACATTATCGGGCAGACACCCGACCCCCTCGGGAAAGTGAGGTGGCTCCATTTCCAGTATTACAATCATAATTTTTATGCGGAAATCTACCCACCACTTGCCATCCAGGACGATGTAAGTGTGGGAGAACTGCCTGATGAGATACCCATTGTCAATGCCAGATTATTATTGAAATTCCTGAACAAGTTTGACAGGTGGGAAAAAATCCATATCCCCGATCCAGATGGAGATGTTGTTTATTGGACTGTCTCACAAGACAATGCCCTATGGAAGAGTTTGGAAGAAAATTCCAGATTGCGCCTCACCTTTGTCTGCCGACTGGAAACCCCACAACCCGAAAACATCATGGGGCGGGACGAAACCCTCCAGGATTATATCAAAACAACAGCACCCGACAGAATGCTGTTCAAACCACAACAGGCACCACAGAACCCCATCATCCACCACAACGAAAAAATTGTCAATATCCTTGCGCAATTGTGCGTTTCAGGTTTCTCTTTTTTCTTGGAAGAAAACAATGTGAGACGGGAAGCAACCGATATGGACGTCCTTATTGACACCTTTTTTCAGCAGAAAATCAAGGTGGATCCACTCTTTCTCTACCCAGAATCGATTGACTACAACAAGGAGGACTACAAGGGTTTCATGTCTGGGAAAAAGATTGTTCTGCCCTCCCAAAGGTTCAAGGAAAAAATTATGTTCCACCTCCGATGGTTGATGTTCTACCAGCCCCAATACCTATTTGACCCAGAAAGAACTCGGGTGAATCTTTTCCAGGACATTGCCGATTTCTCAATCGCAGATCCAAAATATTATTATTGTGCCCTGAATGAGGTGCTGAATGTCCTGAAATATTCTGTGGAAGACCTCTATGAGATTACGGATATGGCCATTGAAGAATTACCCAAACTAAGCAAAAAACTCCGTGATTTATATGTTATTTGGTACAACCAGAAAATCTCACCTTATCCTCACCCCTCCATTGTCATCCTCTACAAATCGATCGACAAGACAAGACAAGCCATCAACATATGGAGGGACGAGCACAGGATCACGACAGATGCGATGCTGGTCGAGACAGAAGAAACAATGGAACCATTGTCTGTTTATAACTGGGACGAGGAACAAAAAATCTGGAAGAAACCAGAAAACATTGATGAAGAAACAATACCCATGTTCCGTGCCAAGACCAAGGATAACGAATATTTACTGTTCTTCCCAATGAAATAAATTTTTCTTAAATGAAAATACTTCCCAAAAACAAAAAAAAATATCATTGAATATTTTTTTCAAAATTGATTTTTTTTTGTGATGCTTCTTTTTTAAATCAAAAATGAATACAACAAGGACAGGAGATTTCAATCAATCAGGGATTATCGCAGAGTGGATGAGGATTTTCTGTATCGATGGAGTTGCTCATTCATTCCCCCTCTTTATACGACACTACACCATCAACCCAACAGAAGAAGAAGAAAGAATTGATTGTTCCCTTATCAAAAGTTAAAGATTTTGAAAATCTAAAAATTTTTTTGAAAAAAGAGAATATCCACTATGAAATTAAATAAAAAAGATTTGTATTCGCTTTAAAAATACAACGTTTATTGTAGGTTATAGATAGTAAATTTAATATCAGCATATTTAAAGTGATTTAAAAAGAAGAATTTTAGTGAAATCATCTTTTTAAATATTTTTTAAATAACTTTCTAACGGAGTGCTTGTTGTTGTTGTTGGGATTTGGATTTCTTTTCAGTCAGGGTAAGGAATTCAATATCCTTGGACTTGGCAAACTGGTCCCAGATCTCCTTGGGCACATCCTTCTTGTGGATGATGGAACGATTCTGGACGCTCTGTTTGACCTTGAAAAAGTCATTCTCATACTTGGTGATGTTGTTCCTGATCAAATATTGTTTCATGATTTTCTTGTAATTGTCCATCTTCTTTTCCAGGGTTGCGACAGTGTTCCGGGCATCCGCCCATTTTTCCAGCAATTGGTCAATATCCACATTCATCTTTTCTTTCTTTTCAAAATTGAAAAAAAAATTTGTTTTTTCAAAATTAAATCAAAAGATGAGAGTCCATTACAACAAATTGATCCAGACCGAAATCCGCCAGCTAAGAAAGTTCAAGGAGCAGGCGGAGAAGAGGAGTTCTCCCGAGAACATTGCCCGTTTTGAAAACAAGATCAAGGAATTGGAGAATGAACTTGTGGAGGAAACTCCCCGCTACTTACAATACATCAAGGAACAACAAGAAATCATCAAGCTCCAGAGCAAGCACCAGAACGACAAGAACCTCCAATCCGCAACCGATGCCGAAAACAAGGAGAAGCTGGATGAATTCTACAAACAGGAAAACCGATTGAGAAGAAACGACCGGATACTCCAGCACCAAATGAAGAAGGAGTATGAGTGGTTGTGCAGACAGGATGAAAGATTGCCCGATTACATCCGCACCAACCTCCAGAAGATGCCAAACAACAAGGGCTACATATTCCGTGGGATACACTATTACGGAGCACTCCCAGCAGAGAAGAATAACGACCTCCTCATAATGTTTGAACGCCCACCTGGTGTGGCAGACATGCTGATCCACGAGATAAAACGGGGTCATTACTACAAGATCCTACAAAAAAGCAAGAATGGATCCAATGTGCTTATATCAGAAAAGAAACTGTAAATCCAATATTTGTGTTGAATCAAAAAAAAAACATGAAAAAATATTGGATTATTTACTTACTAATGTCGATATTGAATTTGGGGTTGATGTAATAATTGGGAAACATGTCCAGTAATTTCGACAAGCATTTTAGGAAATAACTGGGTTTCCAATCCTTTAGTTTTATATTGAGATCCGTCATCCGAATGTCCATATCGTTGTAATGTTTCCAATCGGTATTGATCCGTTTGTGTGCTTCTTCTTTCAATGGAATGGAAGAGACCATTTCTGTAATAATAGTGGACAATTTTGGTTTCATACTGGGACGATCCTGGATCAACGTGTCGAATGAAAATCTCAAAAAATCATTCCGCAGGTTGTTGAAAAAGTCCAACTCGATAAAGTCATACTGATACCGATAAAAGGGATTCCGGGCAATCAACAAGAGACCAGTAAAGATGTTGGGATTATGACGATTGAACCAATGATTATCAAAATCAACAGAAACAAGGGACATGTGCCCCATCTCATACAAATCCAGCAAATGAAAATTACATTTTCCAAACGTGTAATGATCATTGTACAGAATTGTTTCAATTGAAATCTTTTCATTGGGGAAAAGAGATTGAAGCATAGAAAACACAAATTCAAGGTTTTCGGTCTTCTTTTCAAAAGAGACCTCGTGTTTATACTTGTTGATCCTCTCAATCAATAGAGGGGGGTTTTTGTGATCCTGTATAAAATTGAGAATCTCGGTATGGTTCTTGCGTGTCTTGTAGAGGGTTCCAACCATGGGTTCATTCTTCGTATGACAATAAAAAACAATATAATCATCCTTGAAAGAAAACTTTATAAAATCGATAAACATGACATAAGAAGAGCCCAGAACGGGAACACGAAATGATAGAGTATCCATTTGCTTAATAGAAAAAGAAGGCACACTCAAAATCATTTTTCTATTGTTTTTTAGAAAAAAATTAATCCTATAGTAAAGGGATATGAAATATTCTCAAGACATATCAGGTATTATTTGTATTTTTATTATCATTGTTATCATTATTTTCTTTATGCTGACACGTATTATTGAAGAATTCAAAAAAGAAGACCCAATGCTCCACAGGATCAGGAATAAGATCAGGCCCCTTCACCCAGATATGGTGGATAATATTATCCTTCTTGAGGACACAAAATCCTACACCATCAACAAGAAGAAGGTTTACCTTTGTTTGAAGGACGAGAATGGTGATTATTACGAAGACAACATGCTCGTCTTTGTTGCCATCCACGAATTGGCCCACGTCCTCTGCGACGAGATTGGGCACACCGACAAATTCCAGAGCATCTTCCAGGACCTCCTGAACAAAGCAACCGATCTCCAGATATACGATCCTTCGGTTGCCCCCATCCAGAACTATTGTGAGTATTAAAAAAAAAATGATTTTGAAACACAAATATTTAATAGAAAAAAAGAAAAATGTCAAGAATCTTTGAGAGCATCCGGTCCCAGATTGAAGACGTCCTCTTCCAGTGGAACCAGAAAGAAAACGAATACCTTGCGAGCATCCAGCAATTAAAAGAGGACAATAACGAACTTGTTGTTGTTATTGCCGACCTCAAACAGGAACTGGAGTTCATCCAGAAACAATTTGACGAATCCCAATCCAAAGAAAAGACACTCCAGTTTGAGCTGGAAAAGCTGAAAACAGACCAGGCAATGTTCAGAAGTAATGCCAAAGCCAACAAGAAATGGCGTTTTTTCCTTTAACATTGTCTTCCAGTTGTATACAGAAGGTATTGTCTCAAATCGTGCATTCCGTATGCCTGGTCGGGTATAGAAAGAGGATTGATGGGGAACGAACAAACAGCATCCATGTCAATAAAGATCTCATTATTGTTGACCTGGTACCCTTCGGTTGTCCCGTCATAACGATTTGGGTTATTCATATCGACAGTTTCAATCTGCCACCAATTATGGTTCATGACATAGAAATAACCATCCAGGTAAATATCGGAGAATTGCTGGTCCCCAATAAAGGGGCCGGCAAACCCCAAACTGAGGATGGGTGGTTTGTTGTATTTTTTCCAGAGGTAAATGCCCATAAACAATTGGAGGGACCCCCCGAGTGAATGACCCACCGTCGCAACATCATTGTAGATAAACCCCCAATCCTTGATCTGGGTTATGAGGGAAAGGAATGCCTCCTGGAACCGATCGTGGACTTTCCCCTGGCATTTGGGGAAGAATGAACATTTTGTCATTTTCCTGTTGTTGTGGATGTTCTGCCCGTCGGGCGTGGATTGTGTGGGACGAAAAGAAAGCACTGTCAGGTTGTAATTCAATGATTGATAAATCCTCATACGGGTGTCGTATTTCCCAGAAATATCCTGAACAATCGTATAATTCCCACACACACCCTCTATAATGGACCCGTCATTCGCCCACGAGACCGCATCGGCAAGCATCCCCATTTCATTAATAAACCCATTCGTGCGCATCCAAGTCGGGCACTCTCGGTAAGGCACAGCGGAAACAATCACCATCAACAATTGGCAACTTGTCAATAACCACTTCATAATTTCTTTATTTAATGACTTGTTGTCTTTAAGCAAAATAAAGAAATGAATTACACCAAAAAATCATGGACACCAGAAGAAGAGAATGAGATGCTGGTCTCAATAAGAAAGGGTGAGAAATTTGACAAGATTGCCATGCGACACGAAAGGACACCCAATGCCATCAAACTCAGGTTTGGGATGGTGTGCAAGAAAGAAATCGAAAACACATCAAAAAGCATGGAGGATATCTGCCGAGAATACCACATCAACGAACAGCAGATCGTCCGTTTTATCAATGACCTTGAAACCATCCAGAAAAAAAATCAAACCACGCAATCGCATCATTCTTTTGACCCGGCAGACATCACCATTGTCAAGGAAGAAATTCTGGTCATTAATGAAAAACTTGACAAGATTTATAAACACGTTAAAAAGATGATGGAAATGATGAAAGCGGATCACAGCCCAAAAACACGAACAACACGATGATTGGGGTTGGCTTGAAATTTCTTTCCAAAATACTCCCAGTTATTCCTTATGTTTAATTTCGATCGCACAGAAGGATCTTCTGTTATATACCATTGATTATCCAGAACATACCTTTTTTGAACATTCTGGATAAATTTTACATTTAAAAAATTGTTAAAATACTGATCAATAAATCTGTTTTTTTTCTGGAATTCTTTTTTAATCTCCTCCAATTCTTTATCCTGCTGGAAAGAAATTTTTTTCAAAATCTTGGAAAAAAGAAACGATGTATTCTTTGTCGCCTGTCGTTTCCGTCTTTCCTCCTCTTCCGAATAGATCATTTTTATACTGAAACTCCCCAGATTCTGTCCATCATAAATATCGTACAAAAAGTTGAAAAGATCCTGTTCCTTATCGTGGCGAAGGACCTCGTGCTTGTTTCCAAATTTTTTCAGAGTTTTTTTGTCCAATTGAGTCCTTCCAAAATCCGTGATAAAAACACAAATCCCATCGACTGGAACATGAAAAACACGACCCTCGATCCGGTATTCATAAACATCATTCTTGTCATAACCAGATATTATGAAACATAAAATATTCCGCACAAACAGGTCATTATGGATAAAATCGGGAAACCTAAGCTGGATAATATTGATGGTAAAAATAATCTGGAACAGGATACGATCCAGTTCCGCAACCAACTCTTTTCTGGGAAGGAACGAGATCCTTTCAATCTCGGAAGCCAGAGTATGGGGAATGAAAGGAGATTTCGCAACATAGAGACCCTTCTGGATACGAGTGGGTATGTTCCTGTACAAATAAGAACAGGGCTTATCAACAAATTTACTGGAGTTTATATATTCCAACACAGAAGGACATTTCCGGAAGAATGAATTGATAGGATAATAAAAAATATTCTCAAGAGGAACAATATGGGGAGAAATATTTTTGCGAACAATCTGTCTCGTCAAAATATTCCACACCCAACATTCTTTCTTGATGAGATCTGTAATGACACGCACATCCTCCCCAGGATACACAATCAACGGGAAAAATTTGTAAGCATACTTATCACCTTTTGAAATCCCAATGATTGTGGCGGAACCCCCACTGCCAAATTTCCATTCTTTGATCTGTTTTCCAATATTAAAGGACCTCTTTTCTTCAATCCTCATCTTTTTTATTTAAAAGAAAAGCATTTTAAAACAAAATGCTTTTCGACCCACAAACTGTGAAAAACGTATTGGATAGCATCAAGATCACGGGTGTTTTGCACATTGGCGCCCACGATTGTGAGGAACTGCCCTTTTACACAAACTATCTGGGTGTTCCACCAAACAATATCCACTGGATCGAAGCCATCCCTTTCAAGGTGGAAGAATGCAGGAAACGGAACATCCCAAATGTCCACCAGGCAATCATGACAGACACCGACAACAAAAATGTCTCGTTTAATGTTTCCAACAATATCCAGAGCTCTTCCATACTGGAATTCAATACCCACGCAAAAGAACACCCATCCGTTTATTACACCGATAGGTTTGTTTCAAAAAGCACGACAATCGATTCCTTTTTTAAACAGATTGACCCATCAAGGATCAATTTCTGGAATCTGGACATCCAAGGGTGCGAATTGATGGCACTAAAAGGTGGGTGTGAAAGCATTCGGTATGCGGATGTTTTGTACCTAGAAGTGAATGAACAAGAACTATACAAGGAATGTGGAATGATCCACCAACTCGACGAATTCCTCGCATCCCACAATTTCCAGAGGATTTTAACCAAAATGACACCCCACGGCTGGGGGGATGCGATCTATATCAAATCATCGTTTCTTCATAAAAAGTAGATAACAAACAAATAAAAAATAAATCAGGACATTCCACACAGACACGACAATCATAAAATTTCTGGCGCTTTTATTCTTGCGATAGCTCCTCTTCAACCAAAAAACAACAAGAAGTGATGTAAAGACAACATAAAAAATATTCTCTAAAATGTGGTAGAGGACAAACAATGGACCAAAAGAAACAAGATTTACAATTGCCATCAAAAACCATATCGTAATAATACTTTTACAGATAAAATCAATCTTCTTCTTGATCCGGTACTCTTTTTGTTTGCTGTAAGAACGATTGAGCTTCCATCCAAAAAGGTCAAGAAACATTATTGCGAGTGCGAAGGAAAGGATCCATAAAGTAAAGACAAATATCATATTCGCGCAAATGACAGGATGCGCAGCAAGGATTTTTTTTTTCATTTTAAACTTTTATATTTAAAAAAAAAAAATCTATCGAGCCAAAAACATATTGCTTACTTTATCCCCAGAAATAGTAATGGAAGGTGGAAGAGTGTAAATATTGTCGTGATTTGGATCGGGCACCTGCGACATGAGGACACGCTTACAACAATACCTCTGTATATTGTGTTTTTGAAAAAAAGGAAGCCAGTTCTCATTTCCATTCTGTTTCCTGTAGTTTTCCCATCTTTCCGTCAAATTTGCCAGCACCTTCCCACAAGTATAACACCTGATCGGTAGAATCATTTTGTTTGTAAGAATTAGTTTGTTGAATTCATTTTTTTTCAAATCCCGGAATGTACCCGTATTGTGTGAAATACTTGTTCCCAAACTCCATAAAAATATCCAACCACGACCAGATAATATCTCGATCCGAATCGTCCAGGACATCACTCTGCCATAATTGGGTGAAATAATTGATATTATCCTTTCCCACATTCTCAACATCCTCGTTTGATAAGAAAAGGAACGGGTGGTCAATGAAAAATTTGAAATCTCTTTCTTGTGCCTTTTTCCGGTAGGGTAAAATGTCCCGAATGAACCTGCCCATGACCGCCTCCACCGGAGCCTGATCCTTGATAAAGATCCTCATAATCACAAAATTGGGTTCATTTGGGAATTGCTCGATCAATTCATCCAGAAACTGGACAAGATGATTCCTAAACTCTTTCATATAATATAACTTGCCCCTGTAATCCATTTTTCTTTTCTTTATCAACATTCTTCTTTTTAAATCAATTCTGGATAGAAACAATACAACTATAGAGATCATTCTCGAAACGCACATCCTCAATCACCACTCGCACAATATCACCCTTGCGCACAATTCTTTTTGAATGGGGGTTATATAAAGAATTGGTTGAGAATTCCTGGCGTATATGAAAGGTTTTACACTTGACAAGGGGCATCATCATTCGCAGAATATGGTGGTGGCAGAATACACCATGCGGGAAAATCATGTCCACAATCGCATCAATCGCATCACCTATTTTTGGCAATATACATTCTGCCAAAATCTCAACAAAGAAAAGAACAAACCCAGTCGTCCTCTTGATGTATTGGTCGTAGACCCTTGTAATTTTTTTGATATTGACGATATAACCATCATCACGCGTGCACTTTCCCTGGAATTTTTGGCAAACACAAAGAAACAGGCGTGTCCGCCAGTTTTCATCCACCTGTTCGGGTGTCATTTCAATCTTGATTTTGATTCTTCTCTTTGTAAAATAAGGTTTCATGTCCCATTATTATTCCTGAATTTTTTTTGTTTAATTCATTTTTTTGGTAAAAATGAATTAGTGGGTGTAAATTTGTTTATAAAAACATTTTCCATGGTATTATCTCGAAAAGATATTATGCTGATTACCAATAAAGAAAAGGCATTCAAAGAAATCGCAATGAAAACAGAATGGGATAATCACAGAAAAGCAGCTGAAAGATCGTCGTGGAAAAAAAAACACGAGCCCGAAAATATCAAGAAATGCCCAAACCGCGGAAAGCGCTACAAAAAAGAAGAACCACCAACAGAAATTGTATTAAAACAACCAGCACTTGTCGACGACGAAGACGATGAATTGTGCCAGCATTGTCAAAATTCTTCAGAAGGATACGATTTTAAATGCAGCCACCCCATCTGCCACCCGTGTTTTATAAAATTGTTCAATGAGAATGATGGTGTTTTGGTGTGCCAAATATGCCAGAATGAATACAGATTTGAGGATAATCTTGTGGATGAAAATGATTAGGATCTTGAAATCCACACAAACATGTTTTCATAAAAAATTAAATTTATGAAAACCAATCAATCAACTACGCAGAACAAGTATCCTCAACATAGTTCATTGTTTTTTCTTCGACAAGATCGTCAAAAATCTTTTTTATTTTGGACTTGTTGAACCCTTCTGTTCGTATAAACTCTTCTTTATTGTGGAACCCCACCATTGTGGGCAATCCACTGACCCCAATCGCAAGTTCTTCCAGTTCTTCGACATCCACAACCACGATGGGGTGTGGGTAAGAAGGGTATTCCTCCTCCAAAAATTGTTTGAATGATCTGCATGGGCCACACCATGTCGCACTATAAATCACAAATACATACTCATTTTCTTCCAATACCCTGTCGTATTCTTCCTCATCCTTGATTTTCTTGTATCCTCCCATTTATTTTAAAAATCCTATTCTTTAAGCCATTTTCACTGGGTGGACATTGAAACAATTCTGGTTATTGTGGAAAAGACAAATTGACCCAGAGAATGTTGACCCCCCACAACCAATGAAATTACACACATTGGGGGTTGTGCAGAGAATAAAGTCAATCACGGCTTCCACCTCCCGAATGGGTGTGGTTTCTGGTAATTGGAGGTGCCTGAACAATTGTGTTTTCTGTTGGGGGTTCAGCTTAAAATGAACAAGATTGTCCCATTTCAGGTCGTGGTCCCTAATTTGTTTTGGATCCTTGTAATAATGAGAAACAACAAGGGTGGGGATAGTCGGGTCGAATCGTTCAGCCAAATTTTCCTGATATTTTTTATACAGATTTTTTCGGCATTCTGCCAGAGAATTAAAACGCCATCCTTTAAAAAAATGCCCTGTAAAATCACTTTCCATCCTGTAATGGACCACCTGGTATTTAGGGTATTTTTCCAAAAAGGAAGAAATAATCTGGTAAAAAATTGGGTGAAACCTCATTTTTTTAATATGTTCTGCTCTATTGTGCCCAGGGACAGGGAACAAGAAACAACACCCCATCTCGAGGTCCTGGATATGGGTTTCCTTCTGTAAGAGTTGAACACAATTTGATGGTCGTGCCAATCCATGCTTGAGCAGTAAAGAAGGGGTTGGTTCTTTATTTGGAATCCAATCCAGAGTTGGCAAGAGGAGTGATTTCAAATCGATAATCCTTGACAATGGCACACTATTCTTTCTGTTTTTGAAATTAACATAAAAATTACCCACAATAAGCTGGTTGCGCCCCAATAGTTTCGCAAGATCAATCGCTGCGAATAACGCGAATAACTGATTAAACAGACCATAAACAATGGTTGGATGCCTGACGAATGCGACCTTCCTTCCAACCATCTGGTGTGTTGCCTTTATAAAGACAATATGGGTCCACAAAGTTTTCATCTACACATTTCTACTCTTAACAAGAAAAATAAATAAAATTAAAAATCAGCATCCAATGAAAACTCGTAGAACTGGGTAGGGTCGGTCTTGCTCCCCACATTGGCCTTGGCGTACTCACCCACTCGCGATTCAAAGAAATTGCTCTTGGTTTCAATCGATATCCTCTCCATAAAAGGGAATGGGTTGTGGGCATTGAAAATCTTTTCATAACCCAATTGTGTCAGCAATCGATCTGCCACAAATTCAATATAGGTGCTCATCAAACCAGAATTCATCCCCAATAGGGCACAAGGCATCGAGTCGATGATGAAATTCTTTTCCACATTGACAGCATCCTTCATCATATCAACAACTGTTTCTACGGGCAGGCGATTCTTGATGTAGGAATACAGGAGCACCGCAAACTCGACGTGCATTGCCTCGTCCCGGCTGATGAGTTCATTCGAAAAACACAACCCCGGCATTTTCCCCTTTTCCTTCATCCAGAAAATCGCACAGAACGACCCACTAAAAAACACACCCTCCACAATGGCAAACGCAATCAACCGTTGCGCAAAAGGAGAATCGTGGTCGTTGATCCATTTCATACACCAATCGGCTTTGCGCCTGATGGCTGGGCTGTTTTCCACCGCATTGAAGGTTTCATTTTTTTCTTTAGGATCCTTGATGTAGGTGTCAATCAACAGAGAATAAACTTCCGAATGGATATTCTCAATGGCTTCCTGAAAATTGTAAAAATACTTGGCCTCGAGTGGCTGGATCTCGTTAATGAAACGCTCCGCCAGATTCATATTGACAATTGTGTCGCTGGAACTGAAAAACGCCAATACCCCTTTTATGAATTTTCTCTCATTGTCCGAGAGTTTCACCCAGTCGTCGTAATCCTTGGAAAGGTCTATTTCTTCACTCGTCCAGAAGCACGAAACAGCTTTTTTGTACATTTCCCAAATCTCAATGTGCTTGAGAGGAAAAATTGTCAGTCGGTTCTTTTCAGGGGTCAGCAGGAATTCCATTTTTATTTTAGAAAAATGATTTCTTTATTTCAATTTTTTTAGAATAAAAGAATTTAAAGATCTTTTGACATAGCAATAAAATACAATGAGGGTCATCAAACGGAATGGTGAATTTGAAAATGTGAGTTTTGACAAGGTCCTGAATCGTCTAAAATATTTGTCGGAAGGCATCCAGATTGACATCTGTGAGATTGCCCAAAAGGTGTGCGGCAGGATTTTTGATGGTGTCAAGACATCCGATCTTGATGAGCTGGCTGCTCATTTGTGCAGCAGTCTGCTTGTGATCCATCCCGATTATGGCCGTCTGGCTTCCAAGATTATCATTTCGAATCACCACAAAAATACTTCCCCTTCTTTTAGTGAGACCATCCATATCCTTTACCACAATCCAACGGGTCCTTTAGTCGCAAAAGAAATTTACGACATTGTCCAGCAGCACAAGGAAAAATTAAACTCTTATATTGATTACAGCCGTGATTATTATTTTGATTATTTTGGATTCAAGACCCTCGAAAGGTCTTACTTATTGAAGTCTGGTGGAAAGATTGTGGAACGCCCCCAGCAAATGTGGATGCGTGTGGCGCTGGGGATCCATAAGAACGACATCAAGGACGCCCTTCAGACCTACGACCTGATGAGCCAAAAATATTTTACCCACGCCACACCCACACTTTTCAATTCTGGCACACCCCGCCCCCAGAACTCTTCTTGTTTCCTATTGTCCATGAGGGATGATTCCATTGCTGGGATTTACGACAGCTTGAAGGATGTCGCACTCATCTCGAAATATGCGGGAGGGATCGGCATCCACATGCACCAGATCCGTGCCAAGGGGAGTGTTATCCGTGGCACCAATGGCATTTCATCGGGGATCGTGCCTATGCTCCGTGTTTTCAACAATACAGCCCGATACGTGGACCAGGCAGGCAAGAGATTGGGGTCGATTGCCGTCTACCTGGAACCCCACCATGCGGATATTGAACAATTCTTGGAGCTCCGCAAGAATCACGGGAACGAAGAAGAAAGGTGTCGGGATCTTTTCCTGGCATTGTGGGTGCCCGATTTGTTTATGGAGCGTGTGCGTGATAATGGGGTGTGGTCCCTCATGTGCCCCGACCAGTGCCCAGGATTGAGTGATGTATGGGGGGAAGAATTCAACAAGTTGTACACATCCTACGAAGAAAAAGGGCAGTATGTCAAACAAGTCAAGGCCCAAGATTTGTGGTTCAAGATCCTGGAATCCCAGATCGAGACGGGTGTGCCCTACATCTGCTACAAAGATCATGTCAATCGCAAGAGCAATCAACAGAATCTGGGCACCATCAAGTCAAGCAACCTTTGTGTTGCTCCTGAAACAATGATCTTAACCGAGGATGGATATTTTCCTATTAAAGAACTAAAGGATAAAAATGTGAAGGTGTGGAATGGACACGAGTTTAGTCAAACAATAGTGAGACAAACAGGAGTGCAACAAAAATTAATCACGATCGGTTTTAGCAATGGTATGACGATCCGTTGCACTCCGTATCACAAGTTCCACATCGTGTCCAATTCGGAACATAAAATAATTGAGGCCAAAGACCTATCCTCAGGTATGGACATCATACCATTCCAAACACCCATTCTTTATGGTTGCAAAAACAACGAACCAGATCTTTATAATGATCCAAACGCGTCTGATTGTTATTTTGTTCCTATCAATTATCCTTTGAATGTCAAGTTGAGATGGTTGGAAGGATTTTTCAGCACAACTTCCTGGAATGGTGCAGACGACCTGGAGATTGGTTGTCCTCTTGAAGAATTTTGTAAAAATGTATTTTATATGCTCCAGACCCTTGGTGTCAGCTCCGTCATACACGAAACACGTTCTGGGTATATTCTGCGTATTGATTGCCATAGTGTTATCCATCTTCAGTCTCTTGGAGTTGTTTTTAAAACATCTGCCCAGAGAGAAATCAATACTGCCAGTATGCCAACGACCATCAATGTTTCTGTTTCCTATACCAAAGACAACGATGAACATGATGACACCTATTGTTTTAACGAACCTCTCCGTCATATGGGTATTTTTAACGGTATTATAGCTGGTAATTGCGTTGAAATTATGGAGAGATCTACACCAGACGAAATAAGTGTCTGCAATCTCTCGTCAGTATGCCTTCCAAGCTATGTTGAGAATGGTGTCTTTAATTTTGAGAAACTGCACAATGTAGCAAAGGTCATTACCAAGAACCTGAACAAGGTGATTGATGGGAATTATTATCCTCTTGAAGAAGCCCGTCGTTCCAACCTGAAACACCGCCCAGTGGGTATTGGGATTAATGGGCTGAGCGATCTTTTTATGATTCTGCGGATTCCTTTCGAGAGTGCGGAGGCACGAGAACTCAACAAACAGATTTTTGAGACCCTCTACCATGGGGCTCTTGAATCTTCGATGGAGATTGCCAAGAAACGCCACATCAGCATCCAGAACAATGAGCCATTGGAGATGATGAATGAGTACGAGCCCCTTCAAACAAGCACATACCCAGGTGCCTATTCTTCTTTTGAAGGAAGTCCTGTTTCAAAAGGGCTCTTGCAGTTTGACATGTGGGGTGTCCAACCATCCAGTCGCTACGACTGGAATCATCTTAAGGAGGAGATCCAGAAATACGGCATCCGCAATTCCCTCTTGTTGGCACCCATGCCCACCGCTTCTACCGCCCAGATTATGGGATTCAATGAAAGTTTTGAACCCATAACAAGCAATATTTTCAAGCGCAAAACCCTCAGTGGAGAATTCATTGTTGTCAATAAATACCTTATCAAAGATTTGATTGACCTTGGATTATGGAGCAACGAGATGAAGGACAGAATCCTCCTGAACGATGGGAGTGTCCAGAATATTGAGGAGATCCCACCCGAATTAAAAGAATTGTACAAGACAGTATGGGAGATCAAGCAAAAGACCCTGATTGACTTGTCGGCGGATAGGGGTGCTTACATCTGCCAGTCCCAGAGCCTGAACATATTTATTGAGGAGCCCGATTACAAGAAACTTACCAGTATGCACTTTTATGGGTGGTCAAAAGGATTAAAGACAGGCAGCTACTACATCCGGACAAAACCCAAGGCCAAAACCCAGCAGTTTACCATTGACCCCGATTTTGCCAAGAAACAACAGGAAAAGAAACCCGCAAACATTGTCTGCACAGAGGAAGTGTGCACAATGTGCAGCGCATAATGGATAAAATTATAAAATGATTGTAATTCTGTTGATTCTTTATACAAAAATTTTAATTTTTATGGATCAATCAAGCACATCCAATAATTATTTCTTTCTTCATAAGAAAAAAGAAATGTCTGCTACACAATTTTATCCTCTAACTGGAACAGTTGGATTAACAGGCCCCTATCTGGGAGTACAAACTATTCAGGGGGGTCTGCGAACACTTGATATTTATACTGATAATATAGGAGCCGGTAATGGTTATATTAACAACATGGCAGCAGATAATATGGTTGTGGGTGGTATTTTAGGAGCGAATGATGCTTACATCAACAACCTATCTGTAGAAAATATTGTTATTGGAGGTATTACGGGTCCTTTTTTTACTGGTTCGACTGGACCATTAGGATTAACGGGCCCAACTGGTATTCCCGGGACAGCTGTCAATACGGGGGCTACTGGACCTACTGGGACATTAGGGCTAACAGGGCCAACTGGTATTCCTGGGACAGCTGTCAATACGGGAGCGACTGGCCCTACTGGGACAACTGGACCTACTGGAATGACTGGTGATATTGGGCTCACAGGATACACTGGGAGCACTGGGGATACTGGGCCAAGCGGACCAACTGGTCTGACTGGATTTACTGGTCCCACTGGACCAGTTGGAATGACTGGACCCACTGGCTATATCGGGTCTACGGGTAATACTGGGAATGTGGGTGATACTGGACCAATAGGGCCAACTGGTCTTACTGGTATGACTGGTGGAACGGGGAATACGGGTGATACTGGACCAATAGGACCAACTGGTCTTACTGGTATGACTGGTGGAACTGGGAATACGGGTGATACTGGGCCAAGTGGATCGATTGGACCTACTGGTTATACAGGCCCCATTGGAATGACTGGCAGCACTGGCAGCACTGGTCAAAGCGGACCAACGGGATCTATAGGCAGAACAGGAAGCACTGGTCCAACAGGCACCATCGGGCAAAGTGGTCCTACTGGACCGACTGGGCATATTGGGGCTACTGGACCGACTGGGCATACCGGGCTTACTGGCTCTACTGGACCTCTTGGGTGGACTGGACCAACTGGTCCTACTGGGCATACTGGTAGGACAGGACCGACTGGTCAAATTGGGTTTACTGGTTCGACTGGACCAACTGGTCCTACTGGGCATACTGGTAGGACGGGACCGACTGGTCGCACGGGTCCTACCGGTTTTATCGGACCTACCGGCACGACAGGTGGGACAGGATCAACAGGAACGACGGGAACAACTGGACCGACTGGTTCCATTGGGCATACAGGTTTTACTGGTATGACTGGACCAACGGGAACCACTGGACCGCTTGGGCGTACAGGCCCTACGGGCCTAACGGGGATGACAGGGACAACCGGTCCAATTGGCACAGGTCCTACTGGGATGACTGGTCCTACAGGAATGACAGGGACGACAGGGACAACAGGTCCAATTGGCACAGGACCTACTGGGATGACTGGAAGCACAGGTGATACTGGAAGCACTGGTGATACAGGCCCTACTGGTAGCACGGGAGGAACTGGATATACTGGTTCTACAGGCACAACGGGAGCTACTGGAAGAACGGGTCCAACAGGCGCCACTGGGAGAACGGGTGCTACTGGGTCGAGTGGTCCAACTGGTGCGACGGGATCGACTGGACCTACTGGTATGACTGGTTTTACAGGACCGACTGGATACACAGGATATACGGGGATGACAGGTCATTCTGGGGCAACGGGTGCGACAGGGCCTCTCGGCACAGGCCCAACTGGAATGACTGGATTTACGGGAACGACGGGTGATACAGGTATGACTGGATTTACAGGAGCGACGGGTGATACGGGTGCGACGGGATCGAGTGGGCCTACAGGTCTTACGGGTGCGACAGGGCCACTTGGCACAGGCCCCACAGGATCGAGTGGGCCTACAGGTCTTACGGGTGCGACAGGGCCATTGGGGACAGGCCCAACGGGAATGACTGGTGATACTGGGTCAACCGGGCCAACGGGAATAATTGGGAACACTGGTCCAACAGGGTGGACTGGACATACAGGAAATACAGGTCTTACGGGTGCGACAGGGCCACTTGGGACAGGTCCTACGGGGGCGACGGGTGATATAGGTGCTACTGGTGATACTGGGTCATCTGGACCTACAGGAATGACGGGTGATACTGGGCAAACCGGAACTACTGGAACCACGGGAGCGACTGGAAGAACTGGACCGACTGGTTCTACTGGATCAACGGGTATGACTGGCGCTACCGGAATCACTGGAATGACGGGACCAACTGGAATAACAGGGGCAACCGGATATACGGGGATGACAGGTGATACGGGGCCAACTGGATGGACTGGACCTACTGGAACCACTGGGATGACTGGTCCAATTGGCACAGGCCCTACGGGAATGACGGGTTCGACTGGACATACTGGACCAATAGGTATGACTGGATATACGGGGATGACAGGTGATACTGGACCAACGGGTATAACGGGGCCTACTGGGATGACAGGTTCGACTGGACCGCTTGGCACAGGCCCTACAGGAATCACGGGTTCGACTGGACAAATTGGACCAACTGGAATGACTGGCGCAACTGGTGGAACAGGATCAACGGGTTCAACAGGAGCTACGGGAATGACTGGACCACAGGGAACCGGTCCAACTGGTCCAACTGGTGATACTGGTGCGACGGGTTCAACAGGTAGTATTGGTATGAGTGGGCCAACAGGAATGACTGGATCGACTGGTTTGACGGGACCCACTGGATTGACTGGACAAACTGGATCAACCGGAAATACTGGTGATACGGGGCAAACTGGGTCAACCGGTAATACAGGACCCACTGGATCAACAGGAATGACTGGAATGACTGGCACAACGGGTTCGACCGGTTCGACTGGTAGGACAGGACCTACTGGTTCTACGGGAACAACGGGAACAACTGGTCCAATTGGCACAGGACCTACGGGAATGACGGGTTCGATTGGGTCGAGTGGGCCAACAGGAGCTACAGGAATGACAGGGCCACTTGGCACAGGTCCTACGGGATATACGGGGATGACAGGTGATACGGGGCAAACGGGAATGACTGGTGCGACAGGGATGACTGGACCAACTGGTTTGACTGGAATGACGGGTGCGACTGGCCCAATTGGCTCAACGGGAATGACTGGAACGACAGGAACAACCGGGCTGACCGGATCGAGTGGGCCAACTGGAATGACAGGATCCACAGGCCCTATTGGGATAACGGGCCCTACAGGTTCAACGGGTGATACTGGAAGAACTGGCGCAACGGGATCTACGGGTTCGACAGGCGCAACGGGGTTTACGGGGATGTCTGGACCAACTGGAATGACTGGTGGAACGGGTCCAACTGGTAGTAGTGGATCGACAGGACCAATTGGGCCAACAGGCACAACGGGGTATACAGGGATGACCGGCCCAACTGGATTAACTGGTGGAACGGGTATGACTGGTTTGACTGGTCCAACTGGAATGACTGGCGGAACGGGTTCAACTGGTTTGACTGGACCAACTGGAATGACTGGGACAACAGGAACAACTGGTCCAATTGGCACAGGACCTACGGGGTATACGGGTACGACAGGACAAACGGGTATGACTGGACCTCTTGGGTGGACCGGTCCAACTGGATCATCAGGCGCGACGGGATTTACGGGATCTACAGGAGGGACAGGGCCAACTGGATTAACTGGAATGACGGGTGATACAGGTATGACTGGAGGGACTGGGGCAACCGGCATAACTGGTCCAACCGGATCGACAGGATTGACAGGAGCAACTGGACCGCTTGGATGGACTGGCCCAACTGGATTGACAGGATTGACGGGAACAACTGGACCGCTTGGATGGAGTGGGCCAACTGGATCAACGGGAGGCACTGGTCTTACGGGGAGCACTGGACCTACTGGAGAAACTGGTCCAACAGGCCCATTGGGAACAGGCCCAACTGGCGACACTGGATATACTGGAAATACTGGTGATACAGGAGCAACTGGAAACACTGGACCTACAGGAGATACAGGCACAACTGGACATACTGGGACAACAGGAAAAACTGGAAACACTGGACCAACTGGAGATACAGGCACAACTGGACATACTGGGACAACAGGAACAACTGGAACAACTGGAACTACCGGGCCTACTGGTGCCACTGGGAGAACGGGTTCAACAGGATCAAGTGGGCCAACTGGTGCGACTGGTCCAACTGGCGGGACTGGAACAACCGGAATGACTGGAATGACTGGAATGACTGGGATGACTGGGCCTATTGGAATAACTGGTTATACAGGATCAACAGGAATAACAGGACCACAGGGCACAGGCCCTACTGGTATGACTGGATACACTGGACAAACTGGACCAATTGGATATACTGGTTTAACTGGATCAATGGGTTCAACAGGACCAAGTGGTTCAACTGGCCCAACTGGGTTAACAGGTTCGACAGGTCCGTTTGGAACGGGCCCTACTGGTTCAACCGGGACTACTGGACCAATTGGGCCAACGGGGATGACTGGTGATACTGGATTAACTGGGTCGACGGGTTCAACAGGATCTACGGGAATGACCGGACCAGATGGCACTGGACCAACTGGCCCAATAGGTGATACTGGTACAACGGGTCCAACAGGTGGTATTGGTATGAGCGGACCAACGGGAATGACTGGTTCAACAGGATTGACGGGACCCACTGGTTTGACTGGGCAAACTGGATCAACTGGTAATACAGGATCAACTGGGCAAACTGGATCAACTGGTAATACTGGACCCACAGGATTGACTGGAACAACTGGTATAACAGGCACAACGGGATCAACGGGATCAACTGGCAAAACTGGGCCTACTGGTTCTACTGGGGCGACAGGAATGACAGGGCCAATTGGAACAGGTCCTACTGGAATGACCGGTCCTACTGGGTATAGTGGGCCAACAGGCACAACTGGTGCGACGGGGCCTTTGGGAACGGGTCCAACTGGAATGACTGGTCATACTGGGTGTAGTGGCCCAACAGGGATGACTGGAACGACCGGATTGACTGGGCCAACTGGGTTGACTGGCCAAACTGGTGCTACTGGACCAATTGGGTTAACAGGAATGACTGGAACGACCGGAACAACTGGTATAACGGGTCCAACTGGATTGACTGGATCAACAGGATCTACAGGACCACTTGGCACTGGCCCTACTGGATCAACTGGTGCTACTGGATCAACTGGTTTGACGGGACAAACTGGACCAACAGGAAATACTGGTGATACTGGGCAAACTGGCCCAACTGGTAATAGCGGACCAACTGGCAGTAGTGGATCTACAGGACAAGTTGGCCCAACTGGTAATACAGGACCAACTGGACTGACTGGTCCTACAGGAATAATCGGTAGAACTGGATATACAGGTTCAACTGGGCAAGTGGGACCAACTGGTTTGACTGGATCAACTGGTTTGACTGGCCCAACTGGATCAATTGGTTTTACGGGTTTTACGGGTGCGACAGGGCCGCTTGGCACAGGTCCAACTGGTTCAACCGGTAATACTGGTTCAACTGGCACAACAGGGCCTCTTGGGTGGAGTGGTCCAACTGGATATACTGGTTCAACTGGAAAAACGGGCCCAACTGGATACACGGGCACAACTGGATTAACGGGAATGACAGGTGGTATAGGCGCAACTGGATATACCGGAACAACTGGTATGAGTGGGCCGACTGGTAGCACAGGTCAAACAGGTATGACAGGACCGCTTGGGTGGAGCGGACCAACTGGTTCAACTGGATTGACGGGCACAACTGGACCACTTGGAGTAAGCGGGCCTACAGGATCAACTGGGCTTACTGGTTCGACTGGAGGGACCGGTCCGACAGGAGAAACTGGCCCGACAGGACCGCTTGGAACAGGCCCTACTGGATATACTGGATATACTGGAAATACTGGTGATACAGGCACAACGGGGGCTACTGGCAACACAGGGCCTACTGGAATGACTGGCACAACTGGTATAACAGGAACAACGGGGGCTACTGGCAACACAGGGCCTACTGGGATGACTGGCACAACTGGTATAACAGGAACAACAGGAGCTACTGGAACGACTGGAAGAACGGGTCCAACTGGTTCTACTGGAACAACAGGGTCAACAGGTCCTACTGGTTCAACTGGTTCAACTGGAATGACTGGCCCAACTGGATCAACTGGTGCGACAGGGCCACTTGGAACAGGTCCATCTGGATCAACAGGCGCAACGGGTTCAACTGGTTGGACTGGACCAACTGGTTTGACTGGTTCAACTGGAGATACTGGCTCCACTGGAACAAGTGGTCCTACAGGAATGACAGGTATGACAGGCCCATTAGGCACGGGCCCTACTGGTACAACTGGTAATACAGGGCCAACAGGAGTGACTGGAACATCTGGAACAACTGGTGCATCTGGACCTACTGGTTCTACAGGATTTACAGGTATGACAGGGCCACTTGGGACTGGTCCTACTGGTTCTACTGGTTTAACAGGATCAACTGGGCCTACTGGTTCTACTGGTTTAACAGGATCAACTGGTCCTATTGGTATAACTGGATATACTGGAATGACTGGACAAACTGGAGCATCTGGTCCAACTGGTGGAACTGGTTCAATAGGTGATACTGGATTAACTGGGCCTACTGGTTCTATTGGATCAACTGGTTCAACTGGATCAACAGGAATGACTGGAATAACTGGTGGAACTGGCAATACTGGACCTACTGGTTCTATTGGATTAACTGGCACTACAGGCAATACAGGCAATACTGGACCCACTGGATTAACTGGAACAACTGGTATAACAGGAACTACAGGCAATACAGGCAATACTGGACCCACAGGATTAACTGGAACAACTGGTATAACAGGAACTACAGGCAATACTGGTACAACCGGCACAACTGGTCCTACTGGAACCACGGGTGCTACAGGGCCTTTGGGAACGGGTCCAACTGGTTCTACTGGAACAACCGGAACAACAGGCCCTCTGGGAACTGGCCCGACTGGTTCTACCGGAATCACTGGATCCACTGGACCTACAGGAATTACTGGCACTACAGGTGCTACAGGCCCACTTGGGACGGGCCCAACTGGTATGACTGGATCAACAGGCAATACGGGTTCTCAGGGGATTGCTGGGATTACCTCTGGGTTGGTATTATATTTAGATACAAACAGTGGTTCAAGCCCTGTCTCTGGAAATCTTCTTCTGATTCCTAATTTGGGGGCACAAACAAATGTCACAACATCTGTCAATAGCAGTTCTGGAACTGTCGTTGGAACATTTGTATCAAATGTGGGTGTCCCTGGTGTAACTGTGGTTGCGGGTGCTAATTGGAATGTATGGATTTATGCAAAAACATCTTCAGTCGATATCTATTTTTGGGCAGTCGTCCAGGAAGTTCAATCAGACGGATCAACTGTCATCCAAACCATTGTAAATGGTAATTACGCAACTGGGACAGCCATATTAACAACTTCGTCTTCTATTTACGATTTTTCCGCATATGTTCCTACCACTACATTATCAAGCACATCTAGTCGTATACGTCTCATATTATATGCCCAATCTGTAACAGGGTCGCCGACTCTAACAACTTATTACCGTGATGGCACAATCTCATATATGATCACCTCAATTAGCGCTAATGTTCAAGGTCCAACAGGTCCTACAGGAACAACAGGTGCCACTGGACCCACGGGAACGACGGGCACAACGGGTGCCACAGGTCCTCTGGGGACGGGACCAACTGGGATGACTGGATCTACAGGAACGACAGGAACAACGGGTGCGACTGGCCCTACGGGAACGACTGGGACAACGGGTGCCACGGGGCCATTGGGAACTGGACCTACTGGAATGACGGGAGCCACAGGAACCACTGGAACCACTGGAACCACTGGTCCTACGGGAACCACGGGGACAACGGGTGCAACAGGGCCATTGGGGACGGGACCTACCGGCACAATTGGAACCACTGGCACAACAGGTCCTACTGGAACGACTGGTACAACTGGAGCGATAGGACCTTTGGGAACGGGCCCTACTGGGATGACTGGACCCACTGGAACAATCGGTGCGACCGGGACAATCGGAGCAACGGGGCCTACGGGAATGACCGGTCCCACTGGCATCAGTGGCATCCCCGCGGGTGGCACCACCAACCAGATCCTGGTCAAGGAGAGCAATGCCGACTATGATACGATGTGGTCTTCCACCTTCACCGGCACGAGCGCTATCCTTTCCTCCTATGTTGATGCCCCCACCATCAATCCTTCTTATACACAGGTGAAGATCGCGACCAATGCGGGATTGACGGGACAGGGGATCGATGCGGTTGCTATTGGAAGCAATGCTGGTTATTCAGCCCAGGGTGCTAATACCATCGCAATAGGATACTCATCTGGCTACACTGGACAGGGACAATATTCGATTGCTCTTGGGGTGGCTGCCGGACAGAGTTATCAGTCGCAGGATTCTATCGCCATCGGCGGGAACTGTGGTCAGGTGGGGCAGGGGATCCGTTCTACTGCTGTGGGGCTTGCTGCTGGGCAAATTACACAGGGATCCCAGAGCACCGCGATTGGTTATGCTGCCGGCTCGAATTCTCAGGGTTCTAATTCGACTGCTGTGGGGGTTGCGGCGGGCCAGTACTCCCAGAGTGGGGGATCGGTTGCGGTCGGTGTTACATCTGGGTTGTACTCACAGGGGTCGAATGCGGTGGCTGTGGGCAACAGTGCTGGGTACACAGGGCAAGGAGGCAACGCGGTGGCGGTGGGGGTCCAATCGGGATACTTCCTCCAGGGTCAAGATTCTGTTGCGATTGGGAATAGTGCGGGGTACACATCACAAGGATTATATTCGGTGGCTGTGGGGGTTTCTGCTGGACAGACAACACAAGGATCATATTCTGTGGCCTTGGGTCGCAATGCTGGCAATTCGTCGCAAGGTGATGGGTCAGTTGCCATTGGTGATCGTTCTGGTGCCACTGGTCAGGGTGCGAGCGCAACTGCTGTGGGTCGCCTTGCCGGAAACCAAGGACAGGGACAATACGCCGTGGCAGTTGGAAACCAGTCAGGTAATTCATACCAAGGAGGCAGTGCGGTGGCTATTGGGTACCTGGCGGGGTACACAGGACAAGGAGGCAGTTCGGTGGCGATTGGAGTGACTGCTGGGTATTTCCTCCAATCAACAAATTCTGTTGCGATTGGAAACAACGCAGGGTTTTCGTCTCAAGGGCAAAATGCTGTCTCAATCGGTGTCCAGTCAGGATATACCGGTCAGGGCAATGCCACTACTGCTGTGGGGTACTACAGTGGTCGTTATTACCAACAATCGGGCGCTTGTTCATTTGGGCAACAAGCAGGAGAAATCAACCAGGGACAAGCTTCTGTGGCAATTGGGTACATATCGGGAAATTCGCTACAGGGTGCCAATGCGGTTGCGATTGGGAATAGTGCTGGCAATACTTCTCAAGGAACGAATGCGGTGGGAGTTGGAGTCAATGCCGGCTATTCATCCCAGGGTGTCAATTCTGTCGCAATTGGGAATGAATCTGGGTACTCATCTCAGGGCAACGAGGCGGTTGCGGTAGGGTACCAATCTGGGCGGACCAGCCAGCAGAATTATTCCACTTCCATCGGTTTTGGTTCTGGCAAGACCAACCAACAGACCAATTCGGTTGCTGTCGGCGCTATTGCCGGGGAGACATCACAGGGGGCCGGTTCCGTGGCTGTCGGTGTTCTTGCTGGGAATACAAACCAGGGGGTAAATACGGTAGCGGTTGGCTACCAATCAGCGGTGTCAGCGCAAGGGACGAATGCGATTGCGATTGGCTATTTGGCGGGTTATACAGGACAACACACCAACACGATTGTCCTCAACGCGTCCGGAGTCCAATTGAATACGGATCGCGCCGACGCATTCTATGTGGCACCCATCCGCAATACGGGGACTGCCAATTACCTCTTCTACAATCCAACAACCGATGAAATAACCTACCAGGGTGGGTTTGCGGGCCCAACGGGTACAACTGGACCGACCGGGGCAACCGGCACAACTGGAACGACAGGGACCACTGGTACTACTGGACCGATAGGAACCACTGGCACAACGGGAACTACAGGGACAACGGGTGCCACGGGTCCTCTGGGGACTGGTCCAACTGGTTTTACCGGAACGACAGGCACAACTGGAACAACGGGCCCTACGGGGACAACAGGGACAACTGGTGCGACTGGTCCTCTGGGAACGGGACCTATTGGGATGACGGGATCCACAGGAACGACAGGGACTACGGGTGCGACTGGTCCTACTGGAACCACTGGGACAACGGGTGCTACTGGTCCTTTGGGGACTGGCCCAACTGGAATGACTGGATCCACAGGAACGACAGGGACTACGGGTGCGACTGGTCCTACTGGAACCACTGGGACAACGGGTGCTACTGGTCCTTTGGGGACTGGCCCAACTGGAATGACAGGATCCACCGGAACGACAGGGACTACGGGTGCGACTGGTCCTACTGGAACCACTGGGACAACGGGTGCTACTGGTCCTTTGGGGACTGGCCCAACTGGAATGACTGGATCCACCGGAACGACAGGCACAACAGGAACCACTGGACCCACGGGAACTATAGGCACAACCGGAGCGACAGGGACAATCGGAACCACTGGGCCTACTGGAATAACCGGTCCCACTGGCATCAGTGGCATCCCCGCTGGTGGCACCACCAACCAGATCCTGGTCAAGGAGAGCAATGCCGACTATGATACGATGTGGTCTTCCACCTTTACCGGCACGAGCGCTATCCTTTCCTCCTATGTGGATGCCCCCACCATCAACCCCTCCTACACACAGGTGAAGATCGCGACCAATGCGGGATTGACGGGACAAGGGACAGATGCGGTGGCGATTGGAGACATGGCAGGGTATTCAAACCAGGGGTCTAGCTCCGTAGCGATAGGGAATACTTCAGGTCACCAGATTCAAGGAACAAATGCCGTGGCGATTGGGAATAGTGCTGGACAAACGTCCCAGGGCAACCATGCTGTCGCCATTGGGAACCAGGCGGGCTTTACCGGGCAGGCGGACGCGGGTGTCGCCATTGGGTACACCTCTGGAACCTACTACCAGCAGCAGTTCGGGGTGGCGGTGGGCTACCAGACAGGCTACATTTTCCAGGGGAATTCTGCAACTGCGGTGGGTCCCAATGCCGGGTACTCGTCCCAGGGGGTGAGTGCTGTGGCCATTGGGAATGCGGCGGGGTACACAGGGCAGGGGACACAATCAGTGGCGATCGGTCTGAATGCGGGACAAAACTACCAGTCGCAGGACAGCGTCGCCATTGGAAACAGTTCGGGTTTTAATGGTCAGGGCACACGGGCGACAGCTGTTGGTTTAGCTTCTGGACAAACATCCCAGGGCGACCAAGCAACTGCGATTGGGTACAATGCTGGGGCATTGGGACAGGGGGGTAATTCGACTGCTGTGGGTATTGCTGCGGGCCAGTACTCCCAGGGTGGTAGCGCTGTTGCGGTCGGTGTTACAGCTGGGTTGTACTCACAGGGGACGAATGCTGTGGCTATTGGGAATGCTGCGGGGTTTACAGGGCAAGGCGGCAACGCGGTGGCGATGGGGGTTCAATCGGGATACTTCCTTCAGGGTCAAGATTCTGTTGCCATTGGTCGTTCCGCGGGGCAAACAACCCAGGGCCCAGAAGCCGTTGCTGTGGGGTGGAATGCCGGGCAAAGTAGTCAGGGTGGTTATACGGTTGCTGTTGGAAGGTATGCTGGGAATATATCACAAAATCAACAAGCCGTGGCAGTTGGAAACCAAGCTGGTAATTCATACCAAGGAGGATCAGCAGTCGCAGTAGGTTATCAGGCGGGATTAACGGGGCAGGGTGGTAGCGCGGTTGCGGTTGGTCCAAGTGCCGGTAATTTCGGCCAAGGTAGCAATGCGGTAGCGGTTGGGAGTCAGGCAGGGCAAAGTAATCAAGGTGGTGGTGCGGTGGCTGTCGGGTACCTAGCGGGGT
>Ga0209288_10000009_pt1 | contig 75468 bp, 51 predicted proteins | sample PPLLaktember2015_4_FD_187261 | JGI IMG/M metagenome (GOLD analysis project Ga0209288, IMG submission 187261) | Freshwater sediment microbial communities from Prairie Pothole Lake near Jamestown, North Dakota, USA - PPLs Lake P8 Core (1) Depth... | ecosystem: Environmental > Aquatic > Freshwater...
TTATTGTCACCTTTAGAGAACGAGGCGTTCAACCAATATTTGTTACTTTTGCACTGAAAATAAAATTTTAATCAATTCTCATCGCTATTTTTTAATCAATTCCCATTGGGAACGGTAAAGATAGAGAATACGTCAAATTGAGTATTAGTTACTAATTGAAAAACGGCGTTTTGCATACATTAACTAATACCCAATTGAGCGTATTCATTAATTTTTTACCGTTCCCAATGGGAATTGATTAAAAAATAGCGATGAGAATTGATTAAAATTTTATTTTCAGTGCAAAAGTAACAAATATTGGTTGAACGCCTCGTTCTCTAAAGGTGACAATAATCCGTTTTTCGGGGTCTTTGGGATTTTTACCTGTCATACCGTTCCCTTTTGGGAATGTAATCTGCTATTCCTATGGAAAAAAACCGGCGGGGATGCCAAAAAGGAATTCATTAAGATAACGTTTGACAAATTAATCCAAAAAAAGGAAAAAAATCTATAACTTTTTTTCAAAAAAACCTTGACTTCTTTCCACAACCGAGCTATAATTACATTATCAAAACTAAACAAAGGGCGGTTTAACATGAAACAACAACACGATTTGGGCACACAACTACTTCTCAGCCATATGTTACTCATCGAATTAAAAGCTATGAGCAACAATTCCACTGAATATGAGGGTTTGGGAGGTGTGACTGAGTTAGTGAAAATTATGACCAAGCAACCACTGCCGGAGGATTATGAGAAGTTTGTGAAGGTCCATGTAGAGCTACAGCAAATGGATTGCGCCATAGGGTTTTTACACCAGGGCGATCCCTTTTTCTATGATCTGGATACCGGTTATCTAGTGATGATTATTGACAATGATGTGACTATGTCAATAACCTTCACACCTGAAGGCACCCAAGCCGTTATGGAAGCCATGACCATCTCGTATTAACCTTTAACTGTGCCCTGTAAGGGGCACAATCACTGACCCCTCCAAAAAAAAGAAAAAAAACCTTGACTTCTGTCCACAACCGAGCTATAATTACATCATCAAAACTAAACAAAGGAAAAGTTGTATGGCAATTAAGGTGTTTGAAATCTCACAACGGCGATTAAAAATCGCACTAGATCAGTATACGAAGGGAAGTAAATTACTGATCCAAGTTACTAGCAAGAATGTGTCGTTAATGGTTGACAAATACGGGATTTGTTTTGAGTATACCGTGCCCTCTTATTATGAAGGTGAAGGTTTTTGGTTAGCGGTCTCCCAAGATACTGTTAAGCGGTTAAAATCCGAAGTTGGTAAAAACAACAAACTTGTCAAATGTTATTATGACGCTCATCCTGCCAACTCGTTGAGTTTCGTATTGTATAACGCAACGGTTGGCGTAAAAGAAACATCGATCTCAAGTCAAGCCCCATATGACACTGAGAGATTTGAACTGTCCACTCCCGGTGCCCCTGTTAAATTGGAGTATGGTTCTCTTTGTAAAGCAGTTGAAAATGTGAAGACAGAGAACGTAACTGAAAAAACCCCCACAGTGGTTTTGCGGCTTTATCCGGATAAAACAACCCTTGGCAGAATGATTGGTGCAGAAGAAGAGTATCTGATACATGGTGATTGTGCTGGTGACAAGTATCCGGGCTTTGTTAGATTGGGTATGCCAAACGCCCCCATCTACTCTATCCATCTTGAGCTTTCTACCCTAACTACCATACTCAAGGCTATGCAACCACTATGTCTAGTGTTTGATAATAATGTGCGGTCTAACAAGATCATCATCAACGGTATCGAAGGTTGTACCTGGTACTTACGATATTAACATCACGCGCCCTGCAAGGGGCGCTTTATCAACCCAAAGAAAGAGGAATTGATGTATGTCTAACACTTTATTTTATACACCCCATACCCTTGACGACAAAGGAAACCTTTTAGTCCACGCTGTGAAAACAGAATGTGGTTATGTAATTACGAAAAAGAATCCCGCAAACGACTACCCGGGTTATATAGAAGAGGTAGCTCTAGAATTGCCGTTGCCAGAACAAATACTAACCTCGTTTGATCTTGGGACTCTCAGACTGGGACTTTTAGATTTATGCGTAGTAACGCATTATCCCCGCTACATAGAGCGGGATCTTCTTACTCAATATCAGAACGAGGTTTTGAACTTTCTGATTCAACAGGTTCAAACCTTAGGTTTAGATTTTAGTGCTCACATGCCCTTGAGAGAGCTCCAATGTTTTCTATACCGGGTCCTTGTGAAATCGGATATGACAATTGACGAGTTTATTGATCACGTGTTGGGTTATATATCTCAATCGCAATTACGCATTTCTCTTTTGCCAACTAAAACGTCAGCCGAATCGACAGAAGTTGAAATGTCGCTTTTTGAATATAGACTCAAACTTATGCGAATCATACACGCGGTGGTTAATGGTTAGTCCATAACAGGTGCGCCCTGAAAGGGGCGCTAGAAAGGAAAACACTCTACAACTTTTTTTTCAAAGACCCTTGACTTCTTTCCATAACCTGGCTATAATTACATTATACAAACTGAACAAAGGAGTAATAAATGAGCAACACGTATGAATTGGCTAGTAAAGCCATGAATGACTTGATCACCATGACGTTGATCGACCCCGAAACTTTTGTTAAACATTTAGATGCCGCCGCTGATAATGCCGCTTCTGGCTTGGTGGATTGTGACTTCATATGGGGTTTAAAAAACGCGGTATTCTTTAAATACCAAGAATGCGTGTATGTACTTGATTTAGATCGTTGGATTTTGTATGCTGTTATTGATGACGGTTTTATCTTGAGTAAGGAGATCCCAGAAGAGGGAATAACGGGCGTTAATGACGAGTTAGAATTACAGTCCTATTAATCAACCGCGCCCTGCAAGGGGCGCTCAATCAATCCAAAGAAAGGAAAAAAATATGTTGTATACAGATCACTTGTTACCAGATAATAACCAAGGCTTGCTCAATATGGCGTTCTTTGCCGGGCTGTTGTTAGTAGATCAGACGAACAGTGATGAGGGGCGTAATAGTTTTCTTAAAATGATGCATGTCCCCATTTACGGCGGTGGCTATAGTGAGGAAGAGGTAACCCATTGGTCAAACCACTTGCATGATGAGTTCCCGTTGTTAGACCGCGGGAATTTCTTAATCACAACAACCGTGAAGTTCCCAACGTTTTACGAACTGGATTCTGGGACGTTGTTTATGGTTGTCATGCCCGGCGTCATGCTAACATTCTTAATCGACCCTGAACCAGCCAAGTTAATTCGTGATAGCCTCAAATAATCAACCGCGCCCTGCAAGGGGCGCTCAATCAATCCAAAGAAAGGAGATAAATGTATGAGCGACAATCGTTATTGGTATAGACCCAACACTATATATGATAATGAAGGAGAAACTTACCGGTTGTTATTCAGTGAATTTCATTCAGGTGATTATTATACCACTACAATGTTGAACAAAAACGGTATTACTGGCAAATTTAGCGATCATTCGTTTACAACAGTACCCTTTGAAAACATCTTGTACCCTGAACATGTATTGACCCCGTATGAGCTTAGTGCCTTAGCAACTGATGATGATTTATGGCTTTCCCCTTACCCAGGATACCTACAACCGAGAGATGTTAATCCTGAATATATGTACTTACTGTTTGACCTTACAAGAATACTTTCTGACTCAACAATAGAATTGCCTATCAATGATGTTGACCGTCTGTTGAAGTTTTTACAAACCACTTCCCCGTTTCGTGATAACTTAGGGGTGCATAATTTTGTTATAGAATTGTTGTTTAACCAACTACGCAACACTAAGATTGAAAGTTATCGTACTGACTTCCCATCTAATGTATGGGCAACGACGAACACTGGTAGTATGTCACTGTTTGATTACATCTTAGTTTTGATGAATGCCTTACGCCCACGGCTTTATGGGTTATCAACAATTAGCGAACGCCCCAAAGAACGCCATATTGAGCCTTTAAACAAACAGCGTGATTTCAAACGTTAATCAACCGCGCCCTGAAAGGGGCGCAAAGAAAGGAGAGAATAAATGTCATTACCTGAAGTAAATCCTATTATGGTATATGGACTTCGTACTTTATTGCACAATTTTCCTAATTGTGTTTCAGGGGTGGATACATCAACACCTGATTATTTTGAAAAAGCCTTGTCTGTAATTGATGAAAACAACAAACAGTTTGTTAATGGGAGTTGGTATATTTCGATAGGAGGTATTTTAGACCTTATTTATAAATTGGGTCATAGTGGTCTCGTAGATTTTTTAAAAGACAAAGGTATCCACCCGTATGGCAACCCACGGTTTAAGATGGAGTTGGTCTTTAATACATTAACATTAACTGCGCCCTGCAATCCAATAAAGAGAGGGAATATGATTGAAGAAGACCGTAAATGAAGTCTTTCTTAAAACAGAAAGAACGTTTGTTTACCCCGGGTCAAAATTTGAAAGACATGCAGAATTGGGAGGCAGAATAAATGGCTCATCTTTTATATAAACCGTACACGTTTTTTAAGGGTGTAAGACTTGTTGAGGCGGTTGGTAATATGGTGACTGCAATTCTAGGAACGGGATGCAAGGTCAAGTTTTATTGCCCAGTCATACCATGCTCGAATTCCTTCATGAATATTGGAGAGGTCATGGCATTACGTGATTTCACCCGTGATTTAGAGTCAGAGGTTTATCCTGATTATATGTGTTATTTTCCATTAGCACATAAGTACCATTTTTTAGAGGTCGGTATAAAAAGAATCATGAGTGATCCCCTGCAGTATCCTATAGAATTAAGTGAGTTACTGTGTTTTGAGGACATACTGTTCAGACTTATTTATGATGGGGGTGATACTCCTGATGAATTGGCTGGGCGGATTCTCAGTGAACTCGAGGGTAACATCATAATGGATTATCTTACTGATGATTTTGTGCCCATACCCATCAACACTTCTGTGTTCAACATGTTGTCGTCTATGATACAAGTCACATACCCACGGGCAAACCCGCGGTATAAGAATCGTGCTCTAAATGGGGCATGGGACATAGGACAGAAGTAAAATCAACCGCGCCCTGAAAGGGGCGCTTTATTAATTCAAGAATGAGGAAAGAAGTTATGTGCTTATCTGTTGCAAAAGAATTACGGTTGTTGATGGTCACTAAGTTTACATTACATGAAGCGGCTGGCATTATCCTAAACAATCGAGTTGAGTATGACGAGTCTTACTCGTGGCTCTTGACTGAATGCTCGCCCCGTAAGAACTGCATTCTGTTTGGGTATAAAACTTGCCTATTCAAATTTGATCTGATGGATGGCTGCTTGATTTTTGAAGGGGATGAACCCGGGTCCACTATGCAGTTATATCTGGACTCAGACCCTCAGATACACCAGCAGTATCTAGATAGATTTATCCCTTATTTAACCTGGCTTCCTTGGCTACGCGATCTATAACGCTGTAAAGTAAAGTAACCTAACCACAACCCGGCAAGTGTTTACGCCGGGTTTTTTTTGCCTGGCTATATGGCATGGGGTATATACGATCGTTCAACCTTGGGGCTCCTAGGGCAATCCAAAGGGAAGGAAAGGATCTTCTTTACCGGGCTAAGTTCAATTACATCTTGTAAGTGTATACTTGTGTTTAGAATTTACCGCCATATAGAGTATACATACAAGTTTATTATGAAAATTATTCCTATCAATCAAGGGCTTACGTGATTTCAGATCACTTAGACTAAATTTTCCTATTATCTCTCTTCTTCAAATTTAAAACTTCTTAAGTTATTGATTATTCACACTTATCTCTCTCAATCTTTTTCGACACTTTGACAGTTTCTTATGACGTATTAAATACCATCCCCTACCCTATACTACGTTAAAGCAATTCAAGGAAATGAAAGGATCTTCTTTACCGGGCTAAGTTCAATTACATCTTGTAAGTGTATACTTGTGTTTAGAATTTACCGCCATATAGAGTATACATACAAGTTTATTATGAAAATTATTCCTATCAATCAAGGGCTTACGTGATTTCAGATCACTTAGACTAAATTTTCCTATTATCTCTCTTCTTCAAATTTAAAACTTCTTAAGTTATTGATTATTCACACTTATCTCTCTCAATCTTTTTCGACACTTTGACAGTTTCTTATGACGTATTAAATACCATCCCCTACCCTATACTACGTTAAAGCAATTCAAGGAAATGAAATAAGATGTTACTACCCTTAAATATATATATATTTTAAATCTTAAACTTTTTTAAAAAATATAATATAAGTGATCTTAAACTATGTAAGCTATTAATATATAAGAAGAATTTTTATAATAAATGGGTATTATACGTCGTATGAAAGATACTTCAATGTAGTAAAATATGGCGGGGTTTGACGTGTTTCAAAGTAAACTTCCAATGTACCTTAAACTGCGCCGTTGACGCGATCTTAAGTTTTCCTAAATAAACAAGCCACTTTCCTCTATAACTTGAATACCCACACTAATAATAAATGTTAATCTTTTTTGACCCTTTGGAAGTGGGGTTATTGCTGGCGATATATTGGGGTTTTGGTTACGTTTTTCCCCTGTTTGTGAAGATTCATCTTCCAATGTCTAAAAAAGTCTGTATCGTTATAAATCAATAACTTAAGCGCGGTCAAAAGTGATACTTTGATTGATGTTTTAGTTACGTTTTTCCCTGTTTGTGAAGATTATCTTTGGCTGCGCTTCTGCCCTAATCAACCTTTCTTCTTTTATTGGATTGATTTTGCCCTACAACGTCCTAATCGCCCCACCCTTAAACGATTACATCCCTAGGCATAATGATCCGGCTTAACTGAGATCTCTTTACCACGGGGCTATTACACCCCTTCTTTATGATTTGAGGGGGCGTGGGCATTTTTAGAATTTTTTTGATACAGGACTAAGGCAGGCGTATTCACGCATTTGAAGGAGGGGGGGGGTGTAGTATCGTTCCCATCGCTCGTTTGGAGGGTAAGTCGCCCTCATTCCAATTCCCACTACGTAGTAGGAGGTTAACATTACGATAGTGGTAAGTCGCCCTCATTCCAATTCCCATTCCATAATGAAATTGCCCTACGAAAGTACCGTTGGTCGGACCTTTGGCTACACTCAGGGGAATACCGCTGGTATTCTAAAGGGGAGTGGTTTATACTATTATTAATGAGGGGAAGAAAACATAAACTAACATTTACTTAAACAGGAGACATAAAGCATGATTACTGCATACAAACGCGCTTGGGTCAAAGATATGACCAAAATGATTAAAGAGGTCTTGGAAAGCCTAGACCCAAATAAGTTACCCTTGACAGGGTATGATGCCGAGGTGCATATTGATGTTCTCAAGTTAGTTGAGACTTTACGTGGCATTGAACCGTTGTTACCAGCGTTAGAGTCAAAACACCTCATCCGACGCCATGCAAAGAACATTGTAGCTGCATTGAATGTTTGTTTTGATGAGGATGTTGATGTGGAAACCAGATTGCTTCACGCAAGTTTAGTTTACGCGTTATTGAAGTTAATTCCCGTGTCTGGCTCTGAGGATACCGACGAGTCAACTTAACAATAATGAAAAAGGGGCACCGCCCCTTTTTTCTGGAGGTTGCTTATGCAATATGATGTAATACATTATCCAGGGTTTTCACTTGTTAGACGCGAGCTTTATGATGAATATGTGACTGGGGAAAAGGGGCTAACGCAGATAGACTTAGAACCCGAATACATGCTAATCAAAGATGGGTCTGTAACCCCGATTCCCCAGTTATTTGAAGAGGCGTTGAGACTGGGGTTGGACACTTATCTTAGCGGTGGGAATCGTCCCGGGACTACATTCTCTTCTTTGGTTGCTGGGTTTAATTCCTGGAATGCCTTGACTCAGGGCAGCTTAACTGACATGAAGGATGTGCTTTATGATACCGACTAATGACAAATTAGTGTATTTAACATCTAATCGTGAAGATGATGTTTTCAGAAAATTATACAACACCATGATCGACGATCGTTGGCATCCTGGTGAAGTTGGGCGCTTAAACATAAACGCAAGTATTCCCAATCCAACATTGAAAGAGGATGTGATAAAAACTGTCGCCTTGTTAAATGCGTTTGATATGATCGCGGCTATTGGACATTCAAAACTGTTGTTGTTAGGGGATAACTGTAGAGTCACTGGGAATTATGTAATGGCTGTAACTGAGGCGGCATCATCTGAAGCGGTTCACGCCGAATCTTATCGTGAAATTTTAACCCGTATGGAGTTAGACCCTGATCAGCGAGATGCTGCGTTATTAGATGCTTTAACCAATTCAAAACACGAGCCCATTTTAAACTTCATTCTCAATGAAGACCATTTTTGGATCAGAATGATTGTTTGGGAATATGTAATCTTCCCAATGTTTTTCTCTAAATTTCTCAGATTGGATACCCCGGGACTGATTTTAGTCAATCATATGTTTAGTTTGATTATGCGCGATGAAGCTAATCACAGTATTTTACAACGCGTTCAATTCAAACGTTGTAAAGACCATTTTGAATATAACACCCCCAAGGTGATAAAAGGTTTAATCCCAGAGGTTGTTGAATTTTTACGAATTGAGGGTTTTACAGGAAATGACGATCATGATTTCATCATGGGTAGATTCGGCAATTTGTTAGGGGAAAAGTCTAACCGATTTGCTGTACTTGAGAAGATTTTGAGAGATTGGTTGCGCCCGCTTAAAACCAACATTATGGAAAGGACAACTTCTAATTATGTCACTAAATAAGATACTTTCGGATGCTTCCCGATTCTTATTTAAGAATTTGAAAGGAAACGGGGAGTTAATAATTTGTGATGACGGGACTGAATTTGTACTCCATAAAATAATATTTGACCAAGGGATAACCAGGTTGAAAGTTTCAAGTAAGACAGAGTTAATCCCGGGATCTGTTTACACATACAAAAGAAATCACTTGACAGTGGATTCAAGATCAAGTTATAATACAAACGATTGGTACACCGGCGAATTAATACACAGTATACAACACCCAAAGAAAGGCATAACATCATGATCAAACCATCTTTAGAACCTGCACACAGAGAAGTAAGCGATCCCACACAGGTTAAATATACCAGCGTTTTTATGTCGTTTAACCCAAAGCTCTCAACAATTCTAGGAGGGGTTAATCGAGTTCTCCCGACAAATTATCCAGTTGAGATGACCGACGATGACCGGATTATACTCAAGCCGTCGGCTTTGATTCTCAAGCCTTACTTTGTAGGTATTGGTCAATGGAAACTAGCGGCAAACCAAAAGGTGTTTAACGACAAATCAAAGGTTTTTATAAGTGGGGTTTTGCATGATTCACAAGGCGTTCCCATTTACAGAGACCCTATCTTGACAACAGAGTTGATGCTCCCTTTAACCCAAGCACAGGATGCTTTATTCTTGTTACGATTGGTGGGAGCAATCCAAAAAGATATGGGATATTACCCATCTTTCTTGTATACCTTGTCTAAGGCAGACACCGCTTGGAAAACTGAGAATTTTGAGTTGTTGTGGGAAGGGTATCAACGAGGCGGCATTCATACCGCTTTGCAAATGGGAGTTAAGCGCTTGAAAGGGGCTTCTGTAAATGAGCGCCCAATGGATATATCGGCTTTAACACTAACGCCTTCGGTTGGTAAAGTGCCAACTGAAATTAACCCAATTATTGCGGAGAATGTTAAGAATCGGATTGACTACCTTACAAACAAATGTGGCTCTACTTTAAGCCATCACGTATTTTTTGCTAATCTCGGAGGTTAGATGACAAGTTTGGAATATCATGTAGGGTTAAAAAACTACATTGTAGACATTTTATCCCATATGCCCAGATCTTCAATTTTACATTATGTAGATGGGCAAGTAACAACTGAGTTGATCGGAGTTGAGGGTGAAAAGCCGTATATTGAAGTTACAGTTGTGCCCTTTTTCACAATAGAAAAATCAGATCAGCAATGTTATTTTTCAGTTGAGTCGATTTTGCAAGTTCATTTCATAGGAGATGCAGAACAAACGATATATTCGTATTTGACCCCGAATAAAGAATTCCCTATTGAAGTGGAGATGTTTAGACGCATCTCTTCTTTGAATGGGGTAACTAATTTGAAATCACAACGGGGCTTTAAAAACTCCACCTTACCTAACCTCATAGAATATGTATGGCAAGTTCCTAATTTAAGTCCATAGCCTTGACGGAACGGCTATATTGATAATTCGGTAGCCGTTCTTTTTTTCTCTTTTTAAGAAGGAGTTAAGATGAAAAGAGTATTATATAACCCCACGAAATTACATCACGCAATTAACGCGTTGCTAGAGTCTGTCAACTTACTCCATTTAGGCGATTCTTGGTTTAACCAAGTGGATTCTAGAATACAGCTCACAGAGGGGTCCATTACTTCCCGTCCCTTTATTGAAATGATGATTGAGGAAGTTTTGCCGCCTAGTTTATCGACTCGCTATTTTGTATATAAACAAAATCGTGATTTTTTGAAAGGTTTCCAAACTTTACAAGAGATTGCTACGTTTTTCGAGATAGAACTTGACCCCGATGTAGATGCCTCAACTAAGGTGTTTCCTAAACACAAAGATTTGATGATTTTCCTACAAAGCTCGTCTCATATAGAGGGGTTATACTTTATGCGAACCTTGCTCAAATATGCAGAAATAAACAATCTTTCTTTGCATAATTACAAAGAATGGACTACTGTAGATCATCATCTCTTAAGTATCTTTTCTTTTGAAGGTTTGGAGTTGCTTCATAGACGATATTTAATAACCCACGCTGATTATAGTTTAGAGACTGTTATTGAATTTTTAACAAGGATTTACGGGACTGTAGATGAAAATTTTAAATTCACGCATATATTTTCAACACCCATCATGAGAAACAACGGGCATTTAGGACCTGAATATACAGCAGCCTGTGCAATGATTGAGGTCGGGGATTCTATGGTTGATATTTTTGAAGCGGCAAAGGAAGTGGCAAATTGCACAATCCATAACGCAGGAATTGGGTTGAATTTAAGTAGATTGAGACCCAACCAATCTCCCGTGGGTAACAAGTTCTTAGGGTTGAAAACCTTAGGTCTCCCACCGGTAATCAATATGTTTAGGTCTGTAGTTAATTTGTTGAATCAGCCTCAACGCGGCTCTGCTGTGACTTATTATTTACCTGTTGTACACCCTGATATTGAGGCATATTTAAATTTGAGGTATCGTGTATCTGTAGATGGGCAGTTAGGTCCCAGAGAACATATGTGTGTGGTAATGACTGGTGATTTTATGGAGGCGGCAAAAGATAAAACAGCATACACATTAAGATGGTCAGACGATTACCTGAATCATAAAAATTACGTAGGGGGCAATTTCTATGGGCGCATGTCAGCGGATGATGTTTTATCAAAAATAGCAACGTTGATTTTAAGTACAGGAGAACCGTTTATTTTATTCAGGGATAATGCGAATGATTTCGTTCCTAATAAAGTCACAACTAACCCGATCAACTTTGGGAATTTGTGCACAGAATTTTTCGTTCCTCATTCCAGTCACAAGCCCGGGAAACCGGACCCAACATCGTTTTGTTTTTTAGGCTCCATTGTATTACCTAGTATGATGACCGCTCAAGGATATATTGATTTTAATTTGTTAGAGGAGACGATTAAGAAAACTTTTTCAAAACTGAAAACGTTGTCGATTAATTTTTCGAGACAGACCAACACCCTTTATCCCGTCGGCGTTGGTTTATGTGGGTTTTGGGACGCTTATTTTGTGTCAAATGAAATGTACACTCGCAGCACATTTACTATCGCTGTATTTGAGTTTATTCACCGCGTACTTCGTGATAATTATCCAGATCATTTCTTCAATTTCATGGTTGCCCCAACGTCGTCAGCTTCTCGCATCGCAAATGTATTGCCAGGAATAGATCCCCCTTGGGGGGTTGTGGAGGAAACTGTCACAAACGACGGTCGCTTCACAAAGCCTAACCCATTAAGTAAGTCCGAAAAGTTTTTTACAGTTGATGAGTTGAGTTTAGAAGAGCAAATTGCGTTAATGGCTATTCGAGAGCGATATGTGAACGGGGCAAGCAATACTCTTTATTTGAAAACTGAAGACCAAACAGTAGAGAGAGTCAAGTGGGCAATTATGGAGTGTTGGCTAAAGGGAATTAAGAGTTTATACTATTGGCGATTGAAAACCGTTGTTGATGAGGATTTGTTTGACGACCCTTTATGTACCGGCGGGGCTTGTGAGGTCTAATGGAAATTTATGTGGACCGCCACGGCAAAGCGTGGAAAACAACATTGTTAAAGATCTCCAAGGCTGCTAAAAAGAGATCGTTGTTAAACCTATCACTTTGGTTGAAAGATCGGGTCCCTGTCAGAACCGGGAGGTTACGGGACTCAATTGAACCTGATTACGCGAGGCGTTCTTTACGCATGGTGTATTACGGTCCCGAGGTTATTAGACGAAGGGGGTTGATGGGTCAATTAAGAATGGAGAGAGTGTATAATTTTTAATCCAAGAAAACATAAACAAATTCTTCTTCCTTTTTTGGATTATATTTCAACAATATCGAGGCAACTATGAGAATTAAATTACCCGAAACCGTGTTTTCACTTTTGAACTATGTGACGGCGTTGAGAATTAACAACGAGACTAAGCAATTAATCAACACTCATCGGTGGGGATTACAGGATTACTTCTATTTTAAGAGAATAGGACCGTTGATACCAGCACCTGTGAGTCTCAGTTTAACTATCCATATGCCAAACGATCGTTATAAAAGTGTCAACCCGTTTATTTTTTCAAAAACTTTGATTGACGTTTTGCAAGGTCGTCTTTACCGAAACGATAAAGATGTTTTTCACTTAGAAGTTCACATAGATGACACAACTGAGAACGAACTATATGTTGACATTGAGGGAAGTCCTTTCGTTCCTAAGAGTCATCGTTTGGATGGGTTAGATGTATTGCCGTTGTCACACACAGTAAATAAGTTGTATAAAGTGTCTGGAGGAGAACACCCTCATATTTATCGAGATCGGACGGTGTCTTATGGGAAAATTGATCTCCCGTTTTCAGACACAATTTATTTTTTATTCCCTGATACAGCTCGCCCAGATATAGATAGCGTTCCTTATGTTTTTTGTGGGGACTGGAAAAACTATAACTTGCGTCATGTCTATGCTACTAAAGATTCTCAAGTTCCTCAGCATACGTTTTGTTATGGACTGAATAACCCATGTTGAATTTTACATATAGTCCTGCTGTGGGTAAACTATTGGATGCGTTTGACGATGAGCATCACAATTTACAAATTCTTTTTTCCAAAATCATCTTAGCAGTTACGGCTGGGTATCAAGATAGTTCACTACTACCAATTTGGTTGGAACTAAAAACTGTAGCAACTCAAATTATGGATGGGAATTTTGAAGATTCATTTACTCCTATGGCTGTTGCGATAGTTTATGACATGATTTTGTCTATGCAGGTGAAAAGCCCAGCCTTAGAATACATGTACACCTTGACGTCCGAGCCCGAGGGGTCTGTATGAAGTTTATACCCGTCTTATGTGATAACCCGCCTTATAATGTGATGATTGTGGGGGATGGTTTTGGGGATGTTGCAGTTTGTACACTTTGGAGCGAGCCCAGTCTAGTTTGGAAAATTTTACAGCACAAAGCCCCCGACATTGCCAAACGAATTTGCGTGTTGGGAATGTTGAGGGGTGTGGGATTACCGATCATAGAAAGCAACTTGTTGTACAACCCTCAAATCAAGTATTTATTGGTTTGTGGGACTAACATGGGAAAACTCACAGAAAAAGATTTTGAAAGTTTACCGGTAGAAACAATATTCATAGGAGAGTTGTCAATGTTGAATGTGCCTATGTTGAGACCGTTACAGGACAGCGATGAACCTAGAGTTAATAAAGTCCCTTTTGGGAATTATGAAGTAAAGGAACGGGATCATAACATCCCTGGACATTTAATAAGAGGGGATAACATTCGTGTTGTTTTGACTGAATTGAACAACTTGATAGTTAAATTTGGGACTCGAGAAACCAATGATAAAGGTGAGTTGAGGTTTGAAGTTTCAAATGTGACAACAGTGATTAAAAGCCCTGAATCAAATTTGAAATTTACAGATTATCACCTAAACTTAATGAGTAAACATGTACCGGATGGGATTAAATATACATACGGTAATAGATTGGGTGGTTTTATCCAGCAAGTTACCACAACCTTGAAGGATAACCCACGTAGTAGGAAGTCGTTTCATTCATTGTGGAATAATTTTGTAGACGGGAAAGATAGTTCACCATGTTTAGTGTCGCTGATGTTTGTGATAAGAAACTCTAAATTGAGGTTAACCGCTGTATTCAGGACCCATAATTTAAACATGGCTTACGAATACAATGTCAGCGGACTAAGTTTTCTTATGGAGCAGGTAGCCAACGGTGTGGGGGTAGAGGTAGGAGAGTTGATTATAACGTCCTTGGTTTTGACTTCACAGGTCCCTCTACAGTATATCAAACCAAAGGGGTATGTTATGGATCCCGCAGATAGTCTAGTTGTTTCCGGTAAATATCACGCTACTGGAAACCGCGGGAGATTTACTGCAGATTCGGCAAGTGAATTAATCCAAAAGTTAGAAGCTGCGGGAAGTGTATCTACTATTGGGCATGTTATATATTTACTTAATGAATTGGGAGTATAAATATGGGGATACTCAAACCATTTACAAGGTGGGGTGGGGGAAAAACAATGTGGATGAAGCAAATTGTACCTTACTTCCCGCCAAAAATTAATTATTACATAGAACCGTTTGTTGGGGCGGGAGGATCCTTACTTTACGTGATTGAAAATTATCATCCTGATAGAGTGTGTATTTCAGATTTAAATGCTGATTTAATTAGATGTTATGAGGTTATTCGAGACACGCCTACTGAGTTATGTGAGGTGTTGGAGTGGTGGCAAAATTTTGAAATGGATAAGGATAGTTTCTTAAATTTACGTAAACTATTTAACGATCGCAACTCATCTAAAATTGAGATGGCGGCTTACGTCATCGTATTAGGACGCAGAAGTTATTATGGTTTACTGCGTATAAATAAAGAAGGGTTGTATACAAATACATACGGCGATGCGAAAAACTATAAATTATATAGTTCTGTGAATATACATGGGCTTTCTAAGTTGTTTCAAAACATTGATATAACCCACGGGTCTTACAAAGATTGTTTGACAAATATAGATCCCAACAGTTTCATTTATTTTGACCCACCCTATAGACCCACAAGTAAAACTGCTAAGTTCACAAGCTACAATAAAGAACCTTTTTTAATCAATGAACAAATTGAACTAGCAGAATTTTGTCTTGCCTTAGATTGTGATTGGGCAGTTAGCAATTCCTATATAAATGAGGATGACGATTTTTATCAAACTAATTACAAAGACTGTAAAATTAACATTATCGAGGTTTTTAGGGGACATGGTACGGGTCTTAAGCGTATGAAAGAGGTTGTTATTACCCCTAAGTATAGGTAGGTTGTTATTGACTTTTGATTTAAAGCTATGATACAATGGTTTCATCTTAACAAACGAGGTAACAACAAAATGAAATACCATATTATATGGGCAATGATATCGGCAATGCTATTTAGTGTAAGTGTTAACGCAGGGATCTCAGGAATTGCTGATGATGTTCCCCCGGGCATCTACCGGCTTTTGATAGATATAGACAAGCAACGGATGTATGTCGAGTTTGACCGCGTGATCATTAACGACTTCCCGGTGTCTACAGGTAAGGGAGGAACTAGCGATCGTCATGGTAGTCATGGCACGCCTACAGGCGTGTTTCAGATTAAGCAAAAGGTTGGGGCGGGTGCCAAAATTTTAACCCGGTTTAAAGGGTTGAAAAATGTGGGTATGGCAAAGCTAAATCAACCCGGGGATGCTATTACAACACGGGTAATGACTTTAAAGGACGCCCCTGGCAACCGTAGTAATGTCGAATCACGGCGTATTTATATTCACGGCACTTCAGATGAACTCAATATTGGAAAACCAGTTTCAATGGGTTGCATACGAATGTTAAACAAGGATGTTGTTTGGTTATTTGACCGTGTTAAAGTTGGCACCACCGTGATCATTCAACAGAGTGTAATTGTAGAGGGGGTCGGATGAGAGGGTTCTTAGGACTTGTATTGTTGTTTATGACACTCAACTCATATGGGGTTGGACCTCCTTTTAAGTTAGTAGATACTGTCAGTGACGATTTTTATGAAATATCTTCTGTTTGCTTGGATTTGTTAGGGTTTAACGGTCCCACTAACCCTAATTATGATATAGCCCCTTTGTTTAACGAAATACGACACTTAGAGCAGGAAGTTCTAAGCAAATATGTTACACGTGAACCAGGTATAGAAATGTTGAGGTTAAAGTTGGCTTGTTGGGCAATTGAACACGAACTTGTTGTTAGTAGACAAAATTGGGAGCATATAGTAGGATTAATTCATCAGGAGAGTCTCAACCGTACTACAGCTGTATCTAGGGTTGGCGCTATGGGATTGACTCAAGTGATGCCAGGTACCCACTTCAGCTATTGTCAAACAGACAATGAGTATAAGAAAACTAAGAAGTGGACTATCCAACAATACAAGGTAGAGTTGTTGTTGCATACCGTAAACAAGGAGAGACCGAAATATGTGGGAACTGGTAAAAATCGTAAGGTATATAAGATCCCAAAAGATTTTACAGTGTTGAAAGGTGATTACAAGCTGAAGGTTGCACAGTGCGGTGTATATTATTTACTGCGTATTTTGCCTAGAGAGATCACCATTATGCCCAATTCATCACATCTTTCTGCTGCGTTTAACGGTGGACCTGGCAAAGCAAAGTTTGTATTACTCAATGGTGATTGGACGGCTTTACATGATGAAACAGTCAACTACGTTATAAAAGTTAAGGAACATACAGCTCGTTTAACCGATAATGTCCCGACATTATCGGGCATGAAAGGGATGGCGCAAGACGGTTATTTTGCAGAACTTAACCGGTTGGGTACCGTTGATCACCCGTATAAACCATGGTATACACGGTTTATGTGTAACCCAAATCCAAATACATACAGGGAGTTCATAAGGAATTATGGAATTGATAACCCGTTTATGGTACATATAGGAAACGATCCGTTTTTGCATAGTAATCACGTAAATTGTTTACAAGAATCATCGACATTGGCATGCAGTGTGTTGAGGGAAGCGATGAAATCAGGGAACCCGGTATGTAAATAAGCACTAACAACCTGCCCCGCCTAAGGGGCAGGAGAAAAGGACCATGATACTAAACTCGGTAATCCTACCCCTAATTATAGCATACTTGATAATTAGGTTTAAAATGTTCTTGACTTTGTTTGGTTTATTAGCTATAATTTCTTTGTATATTCAAGGAGGAATTGAACTGTGTGGTTTCCTAAATTTTCTACCCTGGAACTTATTTTAATTTTAATTGTGGTGATACTCATCATCTAACATAATAGAGGTCAATTGTATATGTATGACAGAGCAGAGCTTGCGTTATTCGGGCATAGTCATTATCGTCATCTGGATAAACCCTTTTTCTCATTAGGAGAGATATTAACTACTTGTTATTGGCGGGGTAGTGTTGAGGATGCCTTAAATAAGATTGACTCAGAAAACGTAATGTGCTTACCTGGACTAAAGTGGTATGTTAGTGTAGAGGGCGTTATTGAGTTAGCACATTCATCTTCAAATTTGCGGTTAAACCTCTTTGAATATCGCACTATGTCCAACGTAGATTCTCTAGGGGTTGAAATTATGTTGTGGGATATTTTTAAGAAAGCGTTCCCTTATTTCAAATTTGTCCTTCACCCGTCCCCCGAGATGGGATTACCTGACATAATGTGCTCGTATCAAGGAAAAGATGTTGTGGGGATTGTATTCCTGAAGCATCACCTTGACGCCTCTCTAGTGTTTTTTCGTGAAAAGGCAATCCGCGAGCGGTTTTCGGATATTGAGGTAGATAAGTTACACTTATATGAAGCCTCTCTGGATTTTTACTTAACACAATACTTGAGAAATGTTGCGTTTGTCCTGTCTAAACGAATCAACATGAGTTACGATGAGTTTTTCAAAACCCATTTAAGATTGGAGGCAATATGTTAAATTTTAAAACAAACGATGTTCGGTTGATTATGATTTCTATCCTGATAATGGTTGTGAGTTTTTTGTCTGCTATCTCAATACCCATATGGGTAGTTTTTTTTCTTGGAATAGTTTTAATTTTTGGTATGGCGATGGGTATGTTATTTATGGTAGAAAAACCCCATCCGGTAACACTCGGCGCTGTCATTACTGCGATGATGTTTGTAACAAACATGATTGTTTCATTACTAATCCCAGCCTTTAGTTAAACCCTTCAACTGCCGGCTTAAGCCGGCAGGAGGTAAAATATGTTAGAATTAGTGTTGCTTATTGCATTGCACGTTCCTGCCAACACGATATACGATACCCAAAATAACACGAATGCGCAAAATATGATCGCAATTCGTCGTATGATTGGAAAACTACACAGTTGTTTGAAGAATCCCAAATGTCCATATTTGCATCAAGCTAGATTGTTCAACATTTTTGACGGTAACCCCACACCGACGTCATGGCGTGTGTTTGTGGCTTCTGCAACTAGGGGAGCCCCTAACAATTTGGTAAAGGCAATACGCAAATGTGATGAGTTAAAAGCCGAATATACCGGTTGTCTCAATGGAGGTGTGCAGCAATGCGACACATTGCAAAAAGGGCTCTACTAATCTTCATCATTTTGCAAACATCTTGTACGGTAGTTGTTTCAAATAAGGAACAGCTACCTCCTATAGAACCCTTGTATCAAGAGCATGTAGAATGTGTTTTTAACTCAATACAAGCGGTCCTTCCTAATGTACGGGCAAGGATGGTTGTTGATGGTAGTGGACAAATGGGAAGTCAAGTAAGAGTAAATGAGCGCTTGATAATTATTAACCGGGGATTGATACACAAACCCGTGAATCAGTTAGCCGGGGTTATAGCTCACGAATTTGCACATTTAGCCATGCGTGATGAAAAGTTCTTGTCCGATTACTCGGGTTTATATGGGCGTAGGTTAAATGAGTTGTGGGCTGACAAACTGGCTGTGATGATAGTTCAGTGGGCGGGGTTTGACCCTTATGGGCTTAGTGACTACATTACTAGCTGGGGTCCTGATTCAATCCCTGAATTCGCATCTACACATCCATCTAATATGAGGAGGGTACAGAATATACATTTTAAGATAGGGCAGGTTAAAGTGCCTGTTATTCGACAACATAACTGCGGGAGCTTAAATGACTTTTGAACAATTTCATTATTACAGTCACCTTTGGGTGACCGTATTTATACTTGTGGTAACCCTTTTTGGCGTTGGGAAGACGATTATAACAAGGAAAGAATATGTTTACCCACAATGGTTGGGTGTTGCAAATGGAATAGCGTCATTATATGCTATCGTTTTACTGTGGATGGCATTGCCTATGATAGCACAGGTTTATGGATTATGATCTACAATAATCAAGAAACAGGGGGGAGATTTAAACTCACAGAACACCATAACTCGGGGGATATAAAGCCTGTCCAGATTTTTGACAACGGCTCCTTTAACATTTTAGGAGACCCCATAGAACCTGTATATGCCCAGGTTAGGGTATTTGTCCTGTTTACCCCAAGTTGGCAAGTAGACAGTTATAGTGCGCTACATGACCCTCAATCAGGATTGTTTTTCATGACAGAGCGGATGAGGTCTGTTGGAGATGGGACTAACAGCGCCTCTATATTTACCGCGGCTGTAAATGGGGAAGAGGTCATGCTTCAACCCTTACACTTTGATATACACGGATTTCTAATTTTAGGAGGAATAACCGATGAGCTATCAAGCGTTATCAGATTTAATTGACCAACTTCTATACACCTTAACTGTGTTGATTGAACAATCGATTAGTTATGTTGATGAAGGTGAGCTCAATCTTGAGGATTTTAGACTGCTGCTGTTAGAGGGTCTTACAAATTTAAAGAATGATGTTAAGCGAGAGGTATTACAATGACCCCCGCAACAGCTTACTTTATATTGGACGAAATAGACCAAGCGTATATAGAATTTTTAACAACTTACGATGAGGAATATCCATTACCTCCAGAGGTAATATGTACTTTGTTGTTAGAACCTCTTGACGAAGCTATAGATACTGTAAATCACTGGAATCTATCTTAACATCATAACAATCCAGGAAAAGAAGAAATCATTCCCTTCCTTTCTTGGATTTTTTTTAAAAAGGATTAGGTAGAATGAACTTTGAGATTAAAGTAAAAGGGGTGGGATCAAAGATAATCATTGATTCTACCAACCCAAAATGGAACCTCCTTAGTAGTCCCAAGTATACCCACCCAGCATACACATATAGACTTTTTAAGGCAAACGGGGAAAGCACATGCGATTTGTCGGTATTATTAACCTCTAATGACAAACTCTTGTTATACCGTTATTCTAAAGGCTTTGAAAGCAGTGTGTATGAAGGTGTTCATCCGGGTTTATATGCCGAGGTAGAAGCCAGAGTAGGATCTGTGCCCACTATTAAGGTTGGGGAAACAATTTCAAAACCCGTAGGGGAGCCCTCCCATAACCATCAACTATTACATTGCCCAAACTCGATCCCTGAATCGGTGGTAGCGGATTTTAAGAAAAGAGGGGTTCCCTTAAGGTTGTTGGTTGAACTAGGGTATTATCTGATTGAGAAACGGCTTTATACACCTGCCTATATTATCGAAACGGGGGAGCTTTGTCCTTTTGTTTGTAGAGATCCTGGAAACGATAAACATCACAAACGTACTTTAAAAGGGAGTAAATTTGCGTCCTTTGCCTGGATAAAGTCTTCTGTTGAGGAGTGCGAAACCTTAATCGTTTGTGAGGGAATAATGACGGCTCTAGCAATTGCTAATTATTTTCCCAACCAACATGTAGTTTCAGTAGGAGCCCATAACAATTACCCTAACCTTATTAACGATACCGCTTTAAGTAGATATTTTCCTGAGGTAACCACGGTAGTCATAGTTCCCGATGTGGATTCTAATCATCATTCAACGGATAGTATTTCTAAACTCACTATAAATTCAGAAAAAGTGAGACTGGCTATTTTTCCTATGAACCCGTCGACTTTGAAAGGGGATTTTGGTGATTTGAAAAGTAAGACTGCCCAGAGGGTTGCAGCTGCCTTGTTTGAGTTTATTGCCTTTGCATCAGGGAAAACTTTAGCAAACCGTCTTTACTATGAACGTAAAGTCACACCTTGCACTTTGAATAACAACCCCGGGGATTTACCCATGATTCAAGGGAGCAAAACCACTTCGTTTTTAGAGCCCATGGGGTTTTTAAATAATTTTTTAAGGTTAGGTCCCAAGTCATTCTATTGCGTTCCTCATCAATTAGTAGTGAGCTTAGAGCAACTAACTTCTTTAATTGAATCACCAGCAACAATGATTCCTTATACCAGTGCATTAACCGATCTTATGGGAAACGAGCCTAAGGGTAGTGCCGTGTATAAAGAAGCACAAGCAGTTCTAGATAAAATCAAAAGATGGTCTACTGACACACTAATAAGTAACATACCTAATCATCCATTGCTTAGACTGGATATGTACGGTTTTGCATTTAAGAATGGGTACTTTATGCATGATGGTAGCAATCATTGGTTTGTTACAGATAACAAAACACGTCCAGCTGCCGTGAATTTACGATACCCACCCATTCACTTAGAGTACGTTCCTGAAGCTATCGACGACATAGCTAAACAAGAAGTTGAGTTTGTTTTGGGTCACTGTATGTGTGGAGGGAGTCGTAAGTCAAAAGAATCTGTGGCGCGTATGTTGAGGTCATTGTTTTTTGGCAATGAAGACCATATAGCAACCCATGCAAGATCTATATATGTTGTTGAAGGCACGGGCGGGATTGGTAAATCGCAGCTAGGGTTATTAATAAAATCAATGGACCCTTATGCGGGTGACATTAACCCCATGAGTGTGGCTTCTAAAAACAAGTCTCAATTTCATTTCACACATGAGGATGCGTTAAAATCAATAAAGATTTTAGATGATGCACCTCCTATATTTGGGGATGTTAGCTTTCTCAAAACCAGTGCTACCGGTGGTGAAATGCGAACAGAAGGCAAATTCCAGAATCCGGTATATGTAGAAACATGTGCCTCAATGGTATTTGTTTATAATGAAACTCCTAAATTTGACAATGACACTGGATTAGAGCGTCGGTTGAGATATGTAACATTAGAGGGAAAACGTAACAATTCGATTAAAGTAGATACTTTGGGAACGCTGTCTAAACACTTACCAGCCGTTTTCAACTGGATTTGCGAAAACATCAACACCGTGGTGTCTGATGAGGATTTTTATCGCAGCACCAAAACAGAAGTTCCCGCTGATGTTATGGCGTTTGCAGAAGCCGTATTTACACCGTCATTTAATTCCAATCCGGCACTATCAACTTCTGAACTCATGTTTTTCAAACGAGTTTTCATTCAGGACGAGAACGAATGTAAAAAATTAAAGCCTAAGGAAAGGACAACACTTTGGCAAAATACCAATCGCAAACAAGAACCTCAATATTCTCTATTCGACGGCTATAAGCGAACCTTAGGGTTGAAGAATAATATATCGCACAGTCAATTTGAAGATAAATTACGAATTGCTCTGTCGTATAGACAAGTACAACAACAGTTTTTGGGAGTTGAACCCACGCAGTCCCTGTATAATTACAGGGAATTGTTTTTCACTGTAAACTCCAAAACTCAATATGTGCGAATGAGATTAGAGCAAATTCATGAAAACCCAGATGACCAGGATCCTGTAACACCACCTCCTGAAAAACAGAATAAGGATATCGTTCCTATAAATCAAGTGAGTCCCGTCCCACAAAAACCTGTTATTGATGGGTATTTCCAGGGAGAGGACAGTTTCTTAGATATAGTTTGGCACCTTCAGAATTTTAAAGAGTGGGAGAGATCTGAAGATTTACTTTGGATTGTGTATAATCCAAACAAGGACAAAGAATTTGAAGGATTTTTAAAGACTAACTATCACGGGGATGAATTAACCAACTTACTTCGGTTGTTGAGAATGTATAGAGAGCCTCTTGTTGCTGTAAAATCAAACAACTTCCTCTCACCTGAATTACATACTGCTGTGTTGGATGACTTTGAATTCGCAACCCTCACGGATATGTTTCCTGAAAAATTATCTGAATTGAGTGATTTGAAAGATAAGGTCTTAAAAGCCAATCTCTTGTATGACCGCTGTTATGCACACTCGGATGTTAGTATTTTGAGTTTAGCCAATGACGCTGATAAAGCCGCAGCCCGGGAATTATCGAATTACATAACACCCCCACATAAGAGAGCAAAGTTTATCCCTTTCTTGGATAGCCTTAAGTTAGATGTGTCCCCCACTTTTGAGGAGTTGCCAACTGATGATGAGCATATGACGGTTTTGAAATTATATGCCCCATATGTGCCCAACACGGAAGAATATCTAATATCCCAAGGTCGTAAAGTTGATAATTTGGCACGCCAACGGATCGACGATGTTGAGGGGGTAGTTTGTTTAAAGCCAACCGGAGAATCTCGTATTAACTTTGATGAAGTTCCTACACGGGTCACAAAGGGACTTACCGGAGTTGCGCCGAATAGAGCAATTCATGGGATAATTGAGGATTGTATTCTCCCTCAACCTAAAGATATTACATTGATGTATCTTAGTGGTGAATACCCAACTGATAAAAATGCATATCCTGAAATTCCAGGTAATTGCCCTAATCCTTCTTCAACTCTATACATGCGCGGACCTCGCCCTATTGGAGATATTTGTGAAGCTGTTGGAGATGAATATCAACCCGAAAAAAGTGACCGGTTTTTTGATCCTATAAAGGAGCACGTTCCTTATATGAAAGCCGCTTATTTAGAAGCTAAGACTGTAACCAATACTATTGAAAATCCAGGTAAGTCGGCGATTGCTAAAATGGCAATTAGTGAGACAGCTTGTTATCACGGGTTAAGTTGGATGCATCATAACGACCGACTTCGTGAGTTCATGATTTCATTGGCTGCCCCCTTCATCACTGCTCGTGAGGCATATAATCGTGGTGAATATGATCACCCGTTTCTTGTGGATTATGTGTATCCTTATGGTGAATTAACTGACAGTTTAGCCGAAGGGTTATTACAAAAGGAAGGGGAAGAATCTGTAGGGCAACTTATGGATATTTTGACTGGATTTAACCAAGCCCAAGCCATGGCAAATAAGTTAGAATCAGAACCCCAGCGGTTTGAAAAAGTGGTAAGCGATCTTAAAGCTAAGGATTATTTTTGGAAACGTGCCAATTTCATATCTGGAAAAGGTAGACGCTTCAGAATCATCAACCATGTTAAGTATCTCGAAGGAGAACAAAATAAATGAGCTTATTCCCAGAATTCGGTTTGACTGTTCAGACCGTTGAACCCACAACTAAAAGTTCATCTGAAGATGACGGGAAGCCCACTAAATCGGGGAAGAACAAAGATTTGTTTGACGGGGGATTTTCAAACATGAACCTAATTCAAGAAGAAGAGAATACAGGGGACTTTCCACTATATACTTACGATCCTGATAAACAATTCAAACACCCTTGTAATTGTGTGGAGATAACGTTTGAGAATCAGGTGTTTAATTGGGCATCTCCTAGTAATAAAAAGGTAGGGGTTGATTTTTCTAAAGGTGCTACACGCACAATACGGTTAACCCTGCCCAGCGAGGTCCCTATTGTTATACCTGAATCTGAGGATATTCGTGAAGTATTAGATCATGGGGTGCCTGATCTTTACCTTAGCAAACCCACTCTTGTATCTAAGGGTAAAGAATCACGTCGTAACATCCGGGGAGATTTAAGTAATTATGAGTAGAGTAGTGTTATATGACATTGAGGTGTTTCCTAACGCCGCGTTTATGGTATTTTGTATTGACGGGGTGTATTATTACCGAGACTTACTTAAACTGACTCACGACGATCATTTTTTCAAATATGCAATGTGTCCAATGACAACATATTTAGGGTATAACTCGTTTCATTATGATAACATTGTGATCAACCGAGTTGTTGGAAAAGGTTTAACTTACTCACAGATCAAGGAATTGAGTGACTCCATTATTAAGGGTAATTTTAAGGATGAGAATTACCTGTTATTAGGAGGTGAGAAATTCACCAATGTAGCTGACTTTGCAGCGGTTATGAGATTACAACAAGTTTTTGGAAAAAAACGGTATCCTATCGGATTAAAAACAGTAGCGGAACTTGAACTCGGTCTCATTTATGACAGTCCTTTGAGTTTCAACTCTTTAATTGAAACAGAGAGCCATAAAAGAGCTGCAATCACATATTGCTACACGGATGTTAAAGTGATGTATGAGATATTAGCAGGTAAAGGGGATTTGTTAGCACAAAATCTGTTTTGGTTTATGAAAACCAAAGGCGAAAATGCGTGGCTAAAACATAATGCTGGAATTACAAATAACCTATTTAGAAATGAATTGAAAAAGCCCAATTCATTAAGAGCTAATCCTAATGAAAATCTCCTGATTCCTTTGCCAGGTGTAAATTCAGTATTGGGCAAGGCAATATTGAACAATGGGTTGAAAAAGGATATTGAATTACCGGTACCATATGGGGTTTTAATGTTTGGGGTGGGCGGGGTTCATTTAAATTATACACAACCCATTTGTTTTAACGGGCGAATTTTAGTAGCGGATATCAAAAGTTTTTACCCGTCTATGTTAGTACACCTCAGAAGCATGCCTGGGGGCTTGACTGCATTTGTGAAAATTTTAGGGGAGATGCTTGATCATAAACGAAGCGCCGAGATGAGCATTCCCAAAAAATCAACAGAATTTCAAAAGTTGGTTGTGAATTCTGCGTACGGTTTGTTGTTAGATAAGAACTCGGTAATTTTTTCTGTAGGTACCGCTAACAATATGATTTTTTGTTGTTTCTTATTAGTTGCGGAGGTGTTTTCAGATTTGACAGACGCGGGTTACCCTCCTATTTATGTAAATACGGACGGCTTTTTCATTCCTAGTCGGGGGGTTCGTGATGACGTTTATATTAAACAAGTTATTAAAAGCACTTGTGAACGATTAACAGGGAAGGACGCAATTCAATGGAGTTACAAAACCTACAAAGGAGGTTACATAAAGGACACGTCTAATTACATTTTGAACACTCAAGAAGAACATTGGGCATTTGTTGCTAAAGGGTGTTTTGAAGGACCTAGTGTTTACCGATTGAATGGCAAGTGGCTTAACTTGTTAGCTGTAAATAATTTTCCCGGGGAGGTTACCGGGGAAAAACTGAAGGCGTTTTTTCTAGGGAATCCAAAAGAGCGATATAAATACTTTGTGCGTCAAGCAAATGCTGACTGGTTTGGCAATGGTAATGAATCAAAAACGTATATCTTTACTAAGAGTACCGATTTAGTAACATCTATTAGGAGAACACAAAAGGGGATCCAGAGAATTACTAATTGGGTTTTGCAAGGTGCCGTTCCTTTAGGAAAAATTGATTTTACAGGGTATGCCGACTTGCCTATCGACTTCGATCGTTATGCAAAGGAAGTTAATGATTTAGTTGATAGAGAAAATTTAATATACCTTGATTGGTGAAATGTAAATTTACTCCTTCCTGGATTATTTTTTTTTTGTTATTATTAATATGGGAGGTTGCGTGAAATACAATCCTGTAAAATATGGAGAATATATTGCTAAAAAATTCGGAGACACACTAGACCCTTGGCAACGTGAAGAGTTGACTCGTTTTGGTAGAGTTTTAAACGGGGAGATACCTAACTTGAGAATCTCGTTGCCCGCAGCGCATGGGGTAGGAAAAACGTTTTTAGCAAGCCTAATAATTACTTACGCCTTATCGGTTGTCCCACGTATAGCGGGAGTTGCCACATCTAATACCCGGCAACAATTAATCACTAAATTAGTGAGAGAAATTCAGAAAGTCATTCCTTATAATCCCGGTTTAAAATGCACCACTTACGGAGTTAGGAGGATTACAAAACCGTCTAACGTAGTCTCTTTTGTGACGTTTGATCCCACAATGCCCGAGAGTTTTCAGGGGCTACATGAAGAATTTGTTCTTATTGTTATAGACGAGGCATCTGGATTACCGGATGATTTGTTTAGGGTATTAGAAGGCGCATTATCCGGGGGAAGATTTTATTACTTGTTGTTGGGTAATCCCACTAAATTAGGGACGTATTTTCATAAAACAGTGACTGATTACAAACATATATGGCTAAGTCGTCCTATTTCTTGTTTTGATTCTCACAGAGTGTCTCCCTCATATTCTGAAAATATGGATACGCTGTATGGAAAAGACTCGGATATGTATAGAGTTAGGGTGTTGGGGTTGTTTCCAAAAATCTCAGGGGGTGATAGTAACCTTTTCAAAACTTCAGATTTTAAAAACGTGTTTGAAGAAAAGTTTGAAGGTTGTCTAGACGGTGAACGTAGCTTAGGAATGGACGTAGGCGCGGGGGGTGATAAAACGGTATTGGTTGATGTTACAGTCAATAAAGAATTAAAAATAATTTCGATAAATTCCATAAACCCTTACGGAGAGGCGGATTTAGTTAAAGTGGCAAGATTGCCTATTGATTATATGCGGGATATTGATTTTTTTGACTTTGATTTGAATATGGATAGCACAGGATTAGGGGCAGGGGTTTCTCATATGTTAGCAGAAATAATACGCAACAACAACCTATCGACTCGTTTAAACCCGTTTAACTTTTCATCAAAACCAATATACTTAGACGACCCCTATAATGCTAAAAATATTCGCACGATGTTATACACTAACTTGAAAAAACTACTTGTCCTAGGGTGGCGGATTTATGGAATGCCAGAAGATTTGGTGAAGTTGCTCTTGACAATTGTGTTTAGATCTGATACACTGTATTTAGAAATTGTGAATAAGTCTAAAGACCAAAATCATGACGCTTTAGACGCCTTACTGTTAAGTATAATATTTGTTTGATTAGGTGATTAATGTGAGTATAATCGAGTTTTTTAGATCCGAGGGGCTACCCACTAAAAATGGGTGTGTTAAATGGACGTCATTACATCAATACTTCGGATTTGCATCAAAGAAGGCAGCGAACAAACCCCACGTGGCAGACATACCATCCCGGTATGGAATTAACCGAGAAAACGTCATTACCTTCTCGAATGACAAAGGGCATTGGATAACTGAGCACGGGATCGCCGAACTTTGTTATAGGTCAAGAAACAAAACGGCAGTTTTACTTTGGGAAAACTATTTCGACAAAGGAAACAAAAAGTTAAATTTAGCTTTTGAGGAATTGTGTAATGCAGGGGTTAACACTCAAGGTCATTTGTTGAGGGCATTAGACGTGCAATCATTCTTTAGGATTCGCAATAATCCCACTTACGATTTGACTCAATTAGGAATACCCTACGTTTTGGTTAAAGATGGGATACACCCTAACAATTTACCTGCCACTTATTTTGCCTTGGATTATTTGCCCAGATATTTGGGAGCGCGGCGTAACAAGTTAGTGTATGACTTTGTCCAAAACTACGAGTTGTCGACTACAATAATGCCTATTGAAGTTGCTATTATATCTGAGTTAGAACGGGAGTTTCCTGATCTATGCTTTCAAAGGCAATACCGGATTGGTAAGTATCGGGTAGACGCTGTAATTTTACAGGAGTCTATTCCAGTTATTGCTATCGAAATTGATGAATATCAACATAAGCGAACGAGAAGCAGTGAGTATGATAAATTGCGTGAAAATTACATCATCACGGCATATCCGGATCTGGTTATTTTGAGAATAGACACAACTGCCAAAGAGTTCTCTTTGGCACCGTACTTCAACATCATACAGGAGCTTTGCAAATGACAACCCTAACATTTACCCCAGTTTTTCTTCACAAGTTGTTGCATCAACATCGGTACAGTGCTAAAGAGAATGGTGTGTTGTTCAAATTGGAGGACCATGTATTGCAAGTAGTGTCTACCAATAACCGACTTTTGACAGTTACAAAACTCACCATGCCTGAAATTGACACTACGTTAAACGCAACCATTCATAACCGTGGAGTGATGTTTATCAAAGGGTATCTGCGTAAGCTAAAAGGCTTGGTTTCCTTATCGTTTTCTGAGAGTTATGTCGATTTGAAGCAAGGCGAATCTCAAATCGACAGAAATTATTTGGTCGGGGAAACATATCCCGATTATACAGCGGTAATTCAAAAGGAGGTAGGATACCAGATTTGGGTTAGATATTCCTCTTTCAAGGATGCCGTTCAAAGTCAAGAAAATGAGCTGATTTTGAAAGAGTACCAACACCGTCTTTTGATCAATCAACATTCAATGTCCATTTACGACAGTCGATATGCTGAGGGTAATGCTGTTAAATTGTCAACGGCACCAATCCCCCTAGACACCGATTTATTAATGGGGGCTGTACTTTCCCTAAATGCTTTGCCCAACAAACATTTGATTTTGTCCTTTTATGAGGATAGTATAAACGTAGGGCTTGAATTAGAAGGACGCCCTGAAACTAAGGTTATAATAGCCGCCAACCATTAATTACAAAAAAAACCCCCAACTGTATTTGTTGGGGGTAGGAGGAATAACATGAATAACAATATCAATCAAGCGGGAACTCTAATATTTATAGCTGTTATGCTGTGGTTAGTTACTCTTTTACTACCGCCGGATGCTTTTCACTTCCCTTGGTGGTAATCTCTCAGAAGCCTTGGGCGCCCCAATTTTATTGGTAGCAACCAAGGTTTTTATTTGCACATCTAATTGCCGTTCTAACAAATTTTCTACCTTATTCAAGTTTAGGTTATCGCCCGGCTGATTGACTTTCATAGGTTCAACCTTAATGCCATATTTACGTAGGACCTCAGAAGATTTAGGATCTACAATAATCTCCCCTTTATGAATTTCGGCTACTTGGTTTTCTGCAACATAGCTAGTTCCTACCTCATAACTCCCCATTGCCTTTAAGCGCTTTTCAAGCTCGGCTATATATACGTTATTCTTTTCACGAGCTTCGACAGACCCTCCGAATAACGTTTTTCCATAACGCTGGGCACGGTCTAACTCATTCTTTAAAGCAGCAACATCAGTTTGGATACTCTTTGGTATCTGTACTTGTGAACTCATAACTGCGGGTTGTACCGGGGTAACCTTAGGAGCTACCGCTGTAGAGGTTTGTTGTATTGATGCAACCTTAGTGACTGCCGCTATAGAGGTTTGTTGTATTGATGCAACCTTAGTGACTGCTTCTGTAGGGATTGTTGCATTGACATTTATGATAGGTGATTTATCTGCAATAACCTTTAACAACGTTGTCATTTCACGCAATTGAGTTAATTGAGATAAATCCGCCGGCGTTTCTCTCAATATAGCGTTCTCCACAACTCTTCCAAAATTATCAGGTAATAAATTAATTGATTGAGTTGTCTCTTTGGCAGTAGTTATAAGACTCTCAAAATAACCCTGATTTAGCAACAATATATTGGTGTTATCGATTTGAGCTTGCAATTTCAACAACTCTAAATCGTAAACCTTTTTACTCTCTCCCAATAATAAATTTAACTCCCTGTCCGTTTCTAACTTTAAAACACTCTCTTGTCTTTCTTGGTTTTCTCTGGTCTGATCCCGTAAAGTTATTAGTTCAGTTTTTAAGATTTCATTAAGCCTAGCTTCCTCAACTTTCAAGCTCTCATCTAAGGCGGCTAAGGCTGCAACCAAGGCATCTTTTTCAGTTTGAACCTCCAACTTAACCTCATCCATTTTGACGCCCATATGAGCCGTGCCGTTAATTAATTCACGCAAAGAAATTAACTGGGCAGCGTAAGCTTCATTTGCTTCCATTTTTTTAGCTTCTGCTAAAGTCACATCCCCGCTTAATTTAGTAACATTGTCCGCACTAGCTTGAACATTTTCTAATTCTCTTAAGCGGGCAATATTTGAATGAAACGCCTCTATGTACTTATCTCCGCTGGCATAACCCTCCCGCATCAACCCATTATACTCTTGAATAAAGTCTATCTCCTTAGAATAGTCTTTGTTAGCACGGGCTGTTTGAATTTCACTCTTAATATAAGCTTCACGCTCTCCAAAACTTAAAGCCGCGTCTTCACTCATTGTCATGTTGTGAATTGTCTCTTTGGCTTTAGCCGCTATATCCTCAAGCATTTGTTTGTAATCGTCAAGGGCTTGTTGCTTAGCTGATAACTCCTCATCAATCATCGCTAATTTCTCTTCATGTTCTTTCTGAAGAATGTTATAGTACTCACTATAATTTTCCTCTATGATGTTGGAATCCGATATATTTTGAATTGAACTCTTCAAAGCTTGATAAGCAGTATCTTTTGAAGGTTGCTGATTTCTCAATTCCATAATCTGTCTTGTCAAATCCTTGGTCTTTCCCGCAAACGAATCTAAGATAGACCGAATGTTTTCCATTTCTTGTTCTAATATGGCGATTTTAGAGTCACTTGCGTTTTGCAAAGTTTCCTTTTCTTTTTCAAGTCCCTTTTGGAAGTCTGCAAGATTATCATCACGAATTTTCTTTAGATTATCCACAGGTGACAATACAGGATCTAACTCGTTAATTGCGTTATTTATGGAATCCATAACCTCTTTGTTTTTATTAACTAAGTCAGTATAGGCATCCATTAAGGATTGAGCTTTATCTTCAATCGCCTTAAACGGATTACTATCTGGAGTATTGTTCAAGGTTTTCAAATGTCCCTCTATTACGCCCCGTGTATTCTCATATGAACTCGTCAATTCATCAATTTTTGCTTTAAGTTTCTCTAAATCTAATTTAATATTCTCTAAGAATCGTATGGGGTTTTCTAGATAGCTAGGCTTGACTTCTTCTTTGGTAACGTTGGTTATTGAACTCCGTAAATCATTTATTTCTTGGGTTAATCTTTCAATTTCGCCAACTCTCTCGGACAAATCTATTTTCTTTGGCGCTGTGTAACTTTCAATAGTAGATATTAAGGTAGTGTTTTCCTCTGCTAATTCTACCCATGGCTTAAGCAACTCTTCAACGCCTAACTTTATCTGAGTACTATCCAGCCCATCTTTACTCATAGAATTGATAATTCCATTCAAATCGAAATTATTCTTACTTGTGTAGCTTTTATACATCGTGATATCAGGGGTTTGAGGTTTGATTAAAGCGTCTGTAACAAGCCCATTCATTTCTTCAAACCAACTTTTTGTCGATTCAATGGATGACTTAACAGTGTCTAAACTCACGTTGTATTTTTCGCTTAAATTAACAATATCCGAATATTCAAGAAACTTTATGTCTTTTAGTTTGCTTGGGTCAATTAACTCTTCTGAAGTTTTGAGAGATTTCAACCACTCAACGTGCCCTTTCTTAACTTCCAATATTTGTTGCCATTCTTGGAATTCTTCATTAGATGGCAGCGCCCCGTTAATCCAAGAAAGGAAAGTATTTTTAAAGCCTATGCCTATCAATTTTGGGTCGGTTGTGTCAAATTTAACCTCGTCGTTTATAAACCCTGCAAAGGAGTCTGTCACTGCACTTTTTATTTCATTGAATCTGTCTTTAGTGCGTGAAATTTCAGTCTGAACTTCCTCAATTGTTAAGTTTAACGTCTCGGCTAAATGATGGATTCTTTCAATAGACAGATCACCAAAATCACGAACCGATTGGATAACCAAGTTATCATCTCCTGTTGACAACATGTCCTTTTTCCAGTTCTCAAATTCAACATTGAAAGAAAACGCTTCTGTAAGTTTATCAATTTCAGATTGAGTCGGCAGGTTATTTCTGAACTCAGTGGCTTTAGCTAAGAGGGCGTCTTTATCCAAAAGGGTGTATGTGTTAAACGCGTCATCCCCTTTAAACTCCTTAACAGCCTCATCTAAAGATTTAGTAGTGTCTAGCAGCCAAGTCAAATATGTATCGGTGGCAGAGCTCAAATCGTCTAAATTAGCATTTCCAAATTTTTCAATTACGTCAGTACCTTTCAAACTTTCAAGGCGATTTCGCATTTTGTCAACTGAGGTTATCCCCTCATTTCTGAAATACGTTTCAACTTCTGGGGGCTTATCACCCTTAAGTTTTTCTATTGATGTCGTTAAGAAGTCGTCAAATTGTTTTTGTCTTTCTAAAGCAACTTTAGCCTTATCTTGGATAAAATCATAAACCTCAACAGGAGTCTTCTCTAATGAATTGGCTAAATCGATTAACCCTAGCTCACTCAAAGACAGCGCATCTTTGAGAACTGTGAACCCGCCGCGCATATCCCAAGTCTCATCTAAAGATATTTTCCCATGGTCTTTCATTGATTTACGCAAATCGATTAAATCTTGGAAAGAAGCAATTTGTGTAGATGCTACCTCTTCTAAACTACTTTTCGCATTTTCGAGTTCAGTGGTTATGTTTTCTAGAGATATTCCATAAGTATCTGAAACATATTTTATTTGTTCTAATGTAATAGTATTAAGTCTTTCCAAACTTGTGTAATCAAAATCGAATAATAGATTACTCACTTCAATCGGCTTTGGCTTTTTAAGGTTATCCAGTTTATTTTGTAAATCTTCTAATTCTGAATTATAATCCTTAACCACATTAATGACTGTAGTTGGGTCCAAACCTTTAGCAAGTAAAATGTTTAGGTTATCTGCAGTTGCTTCCCAGTTCAAACCTAATTCTTTTAAAGCGTCATCAATAACAGGAGGCTCTGTTTTTCTAAGTTCGTCTTGAATTTTTAACAGAGACAACTCAATAGGTTCTTTAAAATCTTCAAGTAATTTACCCCCTAACAAATCACTAAGTTTACCTTTATCAACAAAAGAAGAAGATTCTATGTAATCAGTAATATTGTCAAATGATAGGTTGTCCTTGATCTGATAATAATAAGTTTCCATATCCGATTCTAATTTTTTAACATCACGATTTTCAAATACCGAATTCAATTGAGTATAAGTTTCCTTCACAACTCCCACAAGCTCGCTTAATTCTCCACTATAATTTGAATCTATTTTGAACTGCTCCCATTCAACCAATGACCAATCAGTCAACATACTTTGGAGTTGAGGAAGCCCTAAAGTTAGACTAAATTTAGGAGTGCCAAGTTTGCTATCGTCAATGACTTTCTGAGTGTCTTTAATCCAAGCATTCTTATCGTCTACAGCTGCGTTAAATCTTTCAATGTCACTGTTATAAAAATCTTTTAAAGTAGCCAACGCATCCAAGTTAAGGAATTGTGAAGATGTTAAATTCTTTAAAGGATCTATCTCTTCTTTCTTGGGTTGAATTGACACTTTGCTTAAATCTGTATTCTTCAACACTTCTGTAAGTGATGCAACATCATTATTGTAAACTTTCAACAACTCTGAGAAAGTCTCGTATGTCTTAGCATTACTCCATTTATTCAATAAATCTACCGGTAATACAACCGGCTCTTTAACCTCTGCAAAAATATCAGCTAAGGGATTATTAGTTAACAACTCCATATTATTTTTAGATGCCAACATGAATGCTTCAAAATTATCAATCGTTTTGTTGGTTGTGAACTCAAATAATTCTTTATAAGGTACTTCCTCAGTAACACTATCGCTTAATAATTTGTCTACCTCTTGTAAAGAGTCTTTAAACGTTCCCAGCACGGCATAATTGTCAAGAGTTTTATCTCTCATAAATGTGATCAAAGGTGACACATCCATCACTTTAGATTTGTTATATGCTAACCATTCTTGATTAACACCCATTATTTTGTTGCTAGCATCCGAGATAAATGAACTAACATCTTCATAGGGAATTATGCCTTCATACATCAAATTGGTTAAGTTTAGAGCATCATTTGCTAGGAAAGATTCTAACTCGGTTAAAGATTTAGATTCAGTCCATTGAGATCCCTTTAAAACACCTGTCTTTGAATCGCCGATATCAACTCTAGCCTTTTCTAAAGAAGCGTCTATTTCTTTCATTTGTTTGATAAAATCACCCAATTGTGTATTGAATTCCTCTAAGCTCACACTAACATCAACTTGCTCAATCTCGTCAACTTTAGCTACAACATTTTTGTTTGCTTTTAACCAATCTTCAAAAGTTGACATATCTACCGCCTCAGGCATGGCAACAGAAAATTCATTCCAGAATTCACCAAACCCTGCCAACACCACACTTTGATGTAAATTCAACTCTTTAATTTTCTTATTGTTCTCGTCTATCATTGCAAACTGGGAGTTATAATCACTTATGGAAAATTCCTTAATTTGTTCAATGTGTTCAGTACCATAAGGAGTTTTTGTGACTTGTGTCATCCCACCCGTAGCCCGAGCTTTCTCAATCGTTTCATTTATAGATGCATTTTGACTTTCTAGTCTAACTCTGCGTGCTTTAATTACTTCGGCTTCTTTCTGTAAAGGACTTAAATCGCGTCCTTGTATTGTAGTATTATTACCTTCTTCTTTACGTGCGGCTTCTTGTAATTTTTTAAAATTAGATGACCAAGTGTTAACCAGAGGGGTTAATCCTGCTGACAAATCTATGGTTGGTCTCAATTGTTCCCAAAACTTTCTTTGTTGATTAACACCGGCATTCGTTATTTCTTTAAACGCGTTGATAAAAGCCTCATGATCGCTCTTAAGACGATCCGCTTCTTCTTTAGCCCGTGTTGCAGCGTCCTCTCTAGCTTGTTGGTCAGCTTCAGCCTGTTGTTGTCTCGCATCTTCAGCAGCTTCTCTAGCCTCTTCAGCCCGTTGTGTATCAGCCTCTGCCATATCAGATTGGTTAGACGCGGCTTGAGCTTCATCTAATTGTTTACGAGTACGGGCATCTATTCCCACACTTGTAGCTACGGGGCGTAAATCATCCTTAATTGATGACACAGTTGTCGCAAATTCTAACATTTGCTTTTGAACTTCAGGGTCGTTTAAAACTTGTTGCGTTATACTAATTACCCCTTTAACTTGGTCTACAATTGATGCCAGAGAATTAGCAGCGGCTAAACCACCTGTTGTTAAAGCAGTCCCAGCAACCTGTCCACCCATCATCATATCGATATTACTACTCATCAACGGACTAATGAAATTATCTTGTATTATAGTAGATATTTGTTCAACACCTGCATTGAATATAGCCTGATTCATTTGTTGCGTTATAGCCTCTGGACCTGATTCTTCCCAGTTTGTTAACATCGCACCCCAATCTAAATTAGAAAGTGAAGATTGCATATTTGCAGTTAACTTTTGAGAAGTGGTACCATATTCACTTAAGGCATTAGTCAACCCTGGAGTCAAGGAGGACAATTCTTTGAATTCTAAAGATAATTGATTCCAGTCAGACAGAGAATCTATACTGAAGTCTTGTCCTGTAAATGCTTCTGCTAAATTTTCATATTGTGTTAAAATTGAAGACGATGTTAAATTATCCTTAACTCCTAATTCACTCAAGTTTGCATAAAATTGTTCAACATGATCGGCGGCGTTTATTAGCGAGTTTTGTCCGGTCTCATCTAAAGAGTTAAACACGTCTATAAACCCTGCCTTTGTTAAAGGTAACGATTGACCCAATGAAGAGAATAAGTCACTCAAATCTTGGAACGGTTTAATATTGTCGGTTGTTTTGAATACATCAATGAACTTATTTAATTTTTCAGTCCCAAAATTATCTAGATCCCCGGTTTCAAAATCACGGTTGAAATTGGTAGATTGATTGATCTCTTTCAACATATTCATTGATTCAAAATACTGTTTTAATTCTGTACCTGCGTTAATAAGATTTTCTCTACCATCTGTAATTGTCTCAAAGAAACGACTCACATCCCCTATGCTCTTTGGTAACTCTTCACCAGCATCTTCAAAAATATCAGCTACAACTTTGTTGCTACGTGTATAATTTACATCCCCAGATTTACCCACAAGCTCTAAAAAATCAGTTAAGTTTTGTCCAGTGTCAATATCATCTGGATTTATGTCTCCCATAGTTAACCCAATCTTTTGATAAAATTTACCTAAGTCCACAAGTCCTTTCAATTTCTCTTGCATGTCCTCTGCAGTCATCATTTCATCGTCAATCAAAGTTAGAGAATCGGTTATTGTTTTGTCGATTATTTTCTTTAACCCTGCGTCCATTATGTCGTATTCCCCACTTGTTAGGGATTCTGTTATAATAGCACGGCTAGTTTCTAATTGTTTAACAATAATCTCGGCAGTCTCTTGTCCTATATCACTATAACCAGCAGTTTTCATGGCTGCAATTACCGAGTCCACATTAACCTCAGTTAAACCACCCAAGGCAGAGGAAAACTTCTGAACTAAGGCTTCGCCACGGGGCATCTTGGACAAGGCACCATCCCAAACTGACATTCTATTTTTGATTCCTAAAGTACCATCATTTAACTGTTGAGCAATGACGTTATATGTGTCAACCATACCGTTAGTCATATTCTCACCAGCAACAGTCAAGTTATTGAAGTAATAGCTCAAAGCTGTAGCTTTAGATAATTCCTCCATTTTGTTATTCCAGGCGTCCTGCTCACTACCACGATCATACATAGATGAGATTGTGAACGTATGCCCTTTTAACTTCTCATTAGCCTCACTGTAGCCTCCAATTAAAGATGAACCGAACTCCTCAATAGATTTTTTGAGAGCCTCAAATGACTTGTTAAGCTCTCTCATTTGCGCCCCAGATAACTCTTCATATTCCTCTTTTGTCTTTGTGCCTCCCAGTCCTTTTTTGCTCATTCGATTTACTGTCCGAGCAGTAACACCTTCGTCTGAAATTGTTTTCTCAGTCCATGAGGCTTCCTTCTCATATTTGGCTCCTAATTTTCCTAATAACGCATTACCTAAAATTTGAATTGCAGGACCCGCTATTTCTTTAATTCCAGGCGGTAACATTGTTGCAGCAGCAGTACTTAAACCTGCAACAGCAATACCTCCAAATTTTTGAGTATTACTGGCTCCAGATTGAGTGATAGATGATAATGCACCCAATGCAAAGTTTTGCCAAGCTCTTTTAACGTCTTCACCTCTTTGTAAGGATGCTGCTATTTCAGCATCTTGAGCTTGCTTAGATAATTCAGAATGTGTCAATGTACTTTCCAAGAAATTAGCATTCGCCTCACTGTGTGCCTCTAACACCGATTCTAAAGCCTTACCTTGATCCTGACCTACCTTATACAAAACCTCGTCTGATTTTTTCTTTTGGTCTTCTATCAGTTTCAACTGGTCATTCATTAAACTAGCTTGTTGCTCACCAGCCTCTCCTATACCTTTCATTTGTTCTTTGAACGGTGTTAAATCAACGTTTTTAAATGCGTCTATTGTGGGATCATTTACAGCTTTAACCATTGGATTGACAACAAACAACTTATTCTTTTCTTGTGCTTTCATCCAATCTTCTAAATCTGTTTTAATAACTCCCTTCTTAGAAGAAGAAGACTCCGTAACCATCAATTTATTTGTAACTGCATCTTTAATGACCATGACAATGTGGTCAATATCTTTATCAATGTTGCTCCCTGCACGGGCACGACCCCGGCTATAAGCTCTATCACCATTGTCAATTCCTATAATGTCGCCTTCTTTAAGTGTATTAGTTAAACTAGCATGTTGTCCCACATCGCTAATTTTAACATTACCTGTTGCGTCAGCAATATTTTGAATGATACCATGAGCTGAATCTTTTACTGCTTTAAAATCCTCAGGTCCAAACACCGTTTTCCCTGCTTGTGAATTAATAGTCTCAAAGCTCTTTTGTGCCAGCAAAGATACCCAACCACTGCAATCAATTTTCTTAACTTCTAATAGCTTCTCCATACTTTCGGGTTTGCTATAATTAGAAATAGCATTCTTACCTGCGTTGATAAAATAACCAACTTTAGCAGACATCGCTTTATCGACTTCTCCACTTAAGTTGTCTAACAATGCTGTTTTGGTATTGGTTACCACAACAGGAGCTGCCGTTTGTATTGCCCCAACTGATTCTTTTAAGCCTGCCTCGTATTTCTTGAATTCGATAGGAACGGGCAATTTTTCCCATTTACCGCCCCATGATTTTAACCAAGCGTCAGATAAAGCTCTAAGGTCACTCCCATACCCCAACTTATTTTGTTTCAAATATGCGGCGGGTATGTTTTTTATTAGATATTCTTTGGGCACTTTTCCTGTTCTACCCATTAATAAATTTACAATATTTTTAAATCCTCCAGGACCTTGGTTGTGCATTCCCCAAGCCATTTGACCTTCTTTAATCCCCAAATTTCTAGCTTCAGACATCGTCTTTGTGCCAACTGTTTTTTGATTTTTGAAGTAATATTTCATGGCAGCTTCTGCACTTTTGTAAGGATCATACCGCCCACCGGCAAAGTCTCTCATGCCTACTTCTTCCCAAGCTGGTTTTCCCATTTGATACACACCATAATAACTACCCTTGCCACCCCCACTTCGTGCTTTTTTATTAAAACTAGATTCCAAAGATGCCTTTCTTGCAAATTCAATAGGATTGATTCCATAAGCCAATGAAACTTTTTCTATAGCTTTAATTACTTCAGGATCTATTCCTGATTTATAAACCACCTTACCTGTAATCCCAGCAACAGGTCCTCCTTGTGGTGTAAATTCACTATCACTTGATTCAGAACTTGATCCAGAGTAAGATGATGAAGAATTAGCTACATTAATAACCGCGTTTTGTATGTCAAAAGTTTTTGGTTTATTTCTTTCAATCTCTTCTAAAGTTTTTATCATTTCATCTAAAGGATCAACTATATCAGCCGGTTTCATTTCTTCTAAAGGAGCTAAATATTTCTCTGTGTTTTTCAAAGGCTCCATTATAGCCTTATCGATTAAGTCCTTCACACCGCCAGTAGCTGCCCCAAAAGCATTTTTGATTGATGTTACATCTGGGTTAGCTTGTAATAATTTGGTAGCCTCGGCAATAACATCTTCTTGACCATTACCGAATTCTTTAAACCGCTTTTCGATTTCTGTGATGTTAAATTTAACCTTTTCCAAAGTCTTTGTGTTCAACGGGTTACCTTCAAATATCGCAACGTTTTTAAGTCTCTCTTCTATTACCTTTTTAGCACCTTCACTTGACGTTTCCAGGGCTTTACTTATAGATGTTAAGTCTGGATAAGCTGACATAATGTCATTTACTTCTTTTGTCAAGGCATCACTACCTTTAGCAACGTTTGTAAGTTCCGTTTTTGTTTTCTCAATTGGGTCTAATAAATTCGATTTCAAAACGTCTTGTAATTCTTTTGATGCTTTTGGTAAATTGTCAGTCATTGTTTTCATTGTGCCGTTTTCACTCAAAAACTTATTAGCTTCCTCAACAAGAGTCTTATTATCACCAGCTACCTTTTGAATAATTTGATTCACAACCCCGGTGTTTACTTTTAAAGTCTCAATATCCTTAGGCTTGAGTAATGACGTGAATTCTTTAGTATCAAATATCTTGTTAAAATCAATATCCATTTTGACTTGACCGGTTTCAATATTACCCAACTTAGATATATTGTTTTCTAATACTGACTTCATGTGTGCTGTTTGATTCTTTAAAGTTTCTAGCATAGCCGCTTGTTGGTCTTTTAGGGGATTTATGAAACTATCCTCCAATCCTTTATTACCTGCCTTTAAAGCTGCATTACCGGCGCTTGCAATCTGTTCTCGTTCTTTAGTGAAACTGGTTAGAATTTTCTCACTACCTTGGTCACTAACTCCCTTCAAAGTAAGAAGTTGAGCATTGATAAACTCGGTACTTTTTTCATTCAACGTTGTCAAATAATTCTGAAAATTAACTCGGTTTGTTTCAATCTCATTGGTAATTTCTTGTCCTCCGGACACATCGTAAATTACAGGTTTCAATTGTTTCATCAAACCTTCTAACAAAAATGCGTTAAATTGTTTTTTGGTAAAATCATGAATAACTTTAACAGCGTCATCAAAATTACCTGTGTCTAATAAGGTAGAGAAAAATGAAGAAACCGCTTCTGTAACTGAGTCAATCCAAGATCTGAACGATTCAATTCTACTTCCTAAGGAATTATCTAACTCTGTGTTAAATTCTGCCCACGATTTAGTTAACTCATTTAACTTATTAAGGTCTTCACTTATGCTAGGGGCATGTTTTTTCTTGTTTTCATCTAATTTTTCAAATTCGTCTGTGTACTCTTTCATCTTATTTCTAACATCTTTCACTGTTGCTGATTTACGCTCCGGTCTATCATCTGTTATATCCTTAACCGTTTTGAATATGTTAAGAGTATCCACTTCATTTACACCGGCTTTTAAGTCTTTCAACCCTTTGACAACATTCTTAACCTCGTCCCCATAAACTCGTGGGGCTTCCGGTTTGAATATTTCTGTGTTAAGTCTACCCATTCTAGACTTAAGCTGTTCAAATACATTCCCTATGTCTTCATCATTTTTACCTACATTCTTCAATTCTCGGATTAAATCAATCGTTTGTGTGATCTTGTCAACATCACCATCAACCTCAATTTTATAACTGAAAACGCGATCACTAAGCTCAAATATATCTTCTTCTTTAGTCATCCGTTTATTAGTAGCCTTCAAATGATCCTTCATTTTCTTGTATTCTTCAGATTGCCAACGCAACTGGTCATCCCACTTTTTAGACTCAAATTTCTCAGTATCTTTGAGTTCAGTCAACAGAGATTTTCTCTTCTCATATTGCGCTGTAATTTGAGTTAAAGTGTTATACTGACGGGTCAATATTTCTGCAGACTGCTTTTGGGCTTCGTTTAACTTAGATAAATCAACGTTGGGACCGAATAGTTGGGAGGATGTTTTTTCCCCATCGCGACTTTTACCGCTTAAATTTTGCTTCATATCCTCTAAAGAATTTTTTAAATTACCGCGCTCGGATATAAACTGGTCTATAAAGTTAGTTTCATTTTTTGCTAATGAGATCGTTTGGTTATTTAAGTATTCAGTTAACTCTATACGCTTTGAACTCAACTCATTAATCTCTTCTAATCGTGTCTTTTCCTTTTCCAGGATTTTGGTTTTCTTCTCTGCAACATCTAAAGCTTGCTGTTGGCTTGCTGTCAGAAGCTCTCTGTTCAAAGCCATATCTCTAAGAATACCGGCGCCCTTCTCTTCTTCTCTACTAACAGCTAGGGCTCCTAATTCCCCCTGTGAAATCAAACCGGCTTTAAATCCTTGGTTTAAGTTAGTACCAACAGTATCTATAGGTTTAACTAACTCCTCTTGAAAAGCAGCTTTTTGTTTTAACAAATCGACGTCTTTAGTGCGAGCTTTATAATTTTGCAAAATTGCTTCTCGCTCTTCTTTGGTAGCCTTTACTAAATCAAGTTGGTAATTTAATTCTCCGGCTTTTGTAGATAACCTTGCCTCCAATTCTGCTTTATCAAAACCAACGTCATTCAACTCGGCGATCATACCCACACTCCCGCCTTTCAAAGTGAGAATTTTGGTAAGTGAAGATCCTACTTCTGCTAAATTAAATTTCAACTCCTTAGCATACGAATTCTCTGCCTCGGACAACATAATCAATTGTTCAGTCTCTTCTTTTTTGGTTTGAATTGCTCTTATCTCCTCCTTAGATAAATTCAATCTGCCTGCCACTAACTCTAATAAAGCCCCTTCTCTTCCTAGTTGAACGGCTGTTAATTTGTCAGTCTCTTCATTTAACATTTCTTGATAAATGACATTGCGAGCGTTATCGTCAACTGATAATTTAGGACTATTAAGTAGCGGCTTAAGATACTCTTGACTAACAGTTCTACCTAAAGAGGTTGTGGTAGACTGCTTATTTTCTAAATCCACAACTGACTTTAAAAATGACAACTCATCTTCTCTCAACTTAGCAGTTTGAATCAATTCTTCTGTTTTTTCCTTAGATAAATTCAAAGAATTAGCTTCAAATTTAATTAATCCAGTCAAAGAAGAAGTCATCGTTTTATACAAAACATTTGAGTGCTCTAATTCCTTTGTCCGTTCATAACTTTCAACATCAACAACCCCACTCTTAACCAAACCTGTCAGTTCATTCCCAACACCCTCGAAAATGTCAAAGTTTTTGAGTTTGGTTTGATATGCCTCTCTTAAATCCGCCTGATAAGATGATACTATTTCTTGAATCTCGTTTGCATCTTTTCCAAAGTTTGTTAACATGAGTTTTAATTTATCTAATTCACTCATTTTGTCGAAAACTTCAGATTTTATAGCGTTTCTCAATGTGGTCAGTTTATTTTGAATAATGGTATTCTCTAATCCCGCGGCTTCGTCAGTAGATAAACCAGAATCTCCAATTGTATCTTTGTACAGAAAACTAGCTTTGACACTTTCATCACCAATGTAGTCGTATTCGCTATGCTTGAACTTGTTTGTTAGTTCGTATAACTCTTTTAATTTACCTTGAGACTCAATTTTTTGTTTAATTAAGTCAACTTCTTCTCTTGAAAACTTTAGTCGTTTAAAAATTAAGTCGTTAATGTTTGATTCGTTTGAAATGTAAGTTTTATAAGCATCTGCCGCCGACTCAATCATCATTGCCGAGCTTAAATCATATTTCAAACTTTCCCGTTCCTCATCGCTAAATATGTCCTTGTTTGTTAATTGGTTAGCTATGTTCAGTTTATCATTGTCAGATTCAACACGTTCTCGACTCATGTTTTTAGTTTTGTTTTTTAGTGTCATCATAGACCCTAAACTAAAAGCTTTAATTAAGCTATTCCTAAGCTCTTCCCCTTCCTTTTCAGTTCGGACCACCATATCCTTCATTTTTTCTGCTAAGAATTTCTCTTGCTCAGTGAGTCCCTCCATAACTTTCGATTGAATATGTTCAATCCCTATTTGCTGAGTTTTTTCGTATACCTTATAAACATCTTTGATATTTGTCAATGACGAGGGATCGACTTTAAACGTGGGTCTTAATACTAGATTCTCAGATAAAGATGTAATCTCCAGTTTGAAGAACTCCTTAACCGACTTTATTTTACCCAACATTTCGGCATGCACACCACCGGTCTCTCTTTTACCTACCCAATTATTTAAAAATTTAGTGATTGGGTTGCTTTTGACTACTTCTGCCAGTTTTTCCAATTCCTTTTCAGAATCTTTTATCAACGTTGAACCGATCACTTGTTGAGAAGCCAATAATGCTCGCTTTGTTTCAAGTTGTTTTAACTCCATTTGCTCTTCAATACTGTATTGCACACCTTTATATTCAATCACTTCTTTGAGATTTAAAATTTCGTCGTCTAACATCATTGTCATTTTCGCAACATTATCAACCCCCATCTTTGCTATTTTTAAAGATGCCGTGGGATCTATTTTAATCAAATCCTTTGCACTGGAGAATGAACTTGCTATTTTAGATTGAATATCTCCCATTACACCTAAAGAGAACTCTGTAGCACTTTCTAGTTTTTTCATCCCGTCTTCAATGCCCAAAAAACCAACAACTTCCTCAACTGTTTTCCTGGATTGTAACTCAGTTAACTTAGCAGTTTGACTTTGAGTTTTTCTGCCCATAGAGGCAGTTTTTTTCAAAATAGCGTCTATCTCAAAATTGATTAAATTCTCCTGCTTTGTTATGGCATCCGCTGCATCATTTAAATCTTTGTACACTTTATCATCAAATCTTAAACCTGTTTTGATCATATAGGTTAAGGTAACGTCAGTTTCTATTTGATTGACTTCACTAGCAGTCAACTGAGACCCTGCTTTTTTGATTGCCAATGAAACATCACTATTGATAGACTTAAGGATATCCTCTACTTTCTTTTTTGTATCTCCTAAAAGAGTGTCAGCACTGAAATCACCATCTTTTAATGCTTCGTTAAATGCCTTTATGTCTATATCCGGTTGAATAGCATACTTAACTTTCATACCTTCATTAGCTAACTTACCTGCGACATACCCCTCATCTTTACTGAATAGTCTTGTAAAGAAATTACCACTATCCTTAGTATTCACTTTAGTGTTGTGCTTTTGTAATTCAGAAGTTGCATTTGTAATATCCAAGAGTTTTGTCTTTCTCAGAAAATTATCCGTTATTCTAACAGACGTACTTAGATTGTTTAAATCGAGCTTAGCATGATCCTTTTGAATGACCGTTTCTAATTTTCCCAACGTGGCTGCAGATATACGATCATACTCGTCCAACAAAGACGTCATACTCAAATTGCCAACTTTTATAGCCTCTTGTTTAAGCACTCCCAACAGAGCTTGGTAACGTTTAGGTTCCTCAGTTTTAAGTTTGTCAATGTCAATATCAAAATCAATAGCAACCCCCACACTAGCCCCAGTCTTTGCGTATCGTGTATTAAGTTGGTTTTGAGTTTGGGTCATAGAGTCTCTAACTTGCTTAAACTCGCTTTCCTTACCTAAAATTTTACTTACAAGATTGGGATCTAACTTACTAATGTAGTTGTTAACCTCTGCTTTTAAGTTAGACTCTACAGCCTTCTCTTTTTTGAACTCGGTCGCAAGGTTAATGAACTCTTTAGCATCATCATTACTTTTGCTGATTTCTTCTAAGAAAAAATCTTTAAACTGTAAGACAGCTTTAGTTCTCAACATGCTCAAATTTTTATTAACATCTTCTTGTTTTAAATCCAGCCCTTCCCCACTCATGGGACTTTTCATTCTCTTTAATTGAGTATTTAGTAAATGGTCGGCACTCTTAAACTTCTCAAACATCAATGTGTAAAATTCATCATTACTTATATCTAAAGATTTAACAAACCCTTTGATTAAATTGTTGTTGACTTCGTAAGCAATTTTAGGATTTAAATCTAGACCAACTCCTTTTGCTTGCTTAGTCACCAAATCCCGCTCGTCCTTTAAAGATCTAATTTGTCGTGTTGTGTCTATGCTTGCTTTGGTGTTTAAATACCCTGCTTTAATAAAATCCTCTAACTTGGTCAATTGGTCTGTTAGTTTAGTATATTGCTCAGTATATTCAACTCTTTTTATCCCTTGGACTTCTTCCTGTTTAGAAGCTTTCATTTTATTGTTGAGTTGGTATATGTCCTCAAATTGGTTTCTAGATTTTACAGGAGGTTCAACACTCACATCTACAGTTTTAACAAGTTGAGGTTCAACCAAAATTTCATAGCGCTTTTTTAGCATTTCTTTTTTAAGAATTGTGTCGTCTGCTATTAAGGTCACTGTTTGTGGAATGGGCTCCTCAAAATAAGACATGACGGCATTATAACCGCTGTATTCAAGGATTAAATTTTTTAAAGCTTCGCCATATTTTCCTAAACTTTCTGTTAATTGGTCAAACGACATATCCTCAATAACTTTAATAAAACTGTAAAATGCGGAGGCAACAGCTAAAACCAAAGTGGGTAATGTGGTTAACATGGTAAATAATTTGTTTCCCTTTTGAAAACCTACCATGGTTTTGTGCAAGAGAATAACAGCGGCAGTTAAAGCAGCCAGCAACATTAACACATTGGGAGTGTCTTTTAAGAATATTCCTGTAATTGCCCCTACAATCAAAAATATCATTTTGTATTTACCAAACATGACAGAGAGGTACCCACTTTGGGCAATGGTTAGTAAAGATAAACCCATGATCACTAACGATAAATTGTCTACCTGTTTGGCAAAATTAACAATTAAAGGGGACATAACAGAAAACAGAGCGGCTATGATTCCCAAAGGATTGCTCACTTTAAAAAAAGCCATTCCCACTACAGTGATAACTGACACTATATCCAAGAAACCTATATTTAAACTTTTGATTTTGTTGCTGATTGTGTCAAATAATTGCCCTACTCTTTCGAGCATAGTAACGTCTAAATTTTCTAAATCTACAGTTACAGTTTCCTGTAAATTATAAGAAACGTATTTGTTAACTTCCTCTATAATTTGTGCACTATTCTTTTTATCTTTGAATTGTTGGTAATTCCTTAGTCCCATGTCCACGACACTATTGCCAGGGGCTGCACTTACAAATCCCAATTCAGAAGCATGGGCTTTATTCATTGTAGACTCTAAAGATAACCATCCCGTCATTACAGCTGCAATCCCCAATGTCCATTTAGCAAACGGGTTTAACGCTCCTAAACTCACAAAGGAAGATTTAACACTTCCCATTATTTGCACTATATAGGTTAAGGCAGAAATCAATGGGGTGAATTTCAATCCCACGGTCGAAAACGTCATGCTCATTATGAGACCCAATACTTTTAGCACAGCTGTTAATTGAGATATTACTCCCATTAAACTTTTAGAATGTTGGGTGATTAGAACAATAGATTTCAAGAAATTCAAATGAATAGCATTGCGTATAATCAAGAACACTTGCGCTAAACTTTTACCTTGTCTTATCAGTGAATACGTTTGAAATGAAATTGTAGCAAAGAATAACATTAGTACCGCGATAGGCAGCGATTTCTCAAAACTGAGAACGGCTGTAACAAGCAATCCAATAGCAGACACTAAGGCTAATAAAGGCAACATTGTTGATAACATCCCTATTTTCAGTAATGCTAGGGCGGCGGTTAAAAATCCAATGTAAGTTAAAGATTGTGACCACGAATTATTCAAAAGGATGATGACGTTCACAACTGCCAACACTGGACTTATGAATGCTGATAACACGATCAAAGCTAACGTCATACTGGGAATTACAGCGTTCATAATGGTTGACGCCAACGCCTTTAAAATCTCAACAATGGGTCCCATCATATACATCACAGCCCCCATGATTGCGATAGAAACCATTTGACTTTTTACCATTCCCAAAATACCACTGGTTGCTGTAACAACCGATTGTCCAAATCCTTTAACTACAGCTCCGACTTGTGCAACAGCCCCTGAAAACACCCCAGTTGTTTTCACACTGTTTCCTATTGTGGAGTTGTATCTTTCTTGGACTTTGGAGTTTTCTTCTAATATTTTTCGCTCTTCTAACATAGACGCTAATTTAGCTTGTTGTGCCGCTATACTAGCCTTACCCTCATTGGTCTTTGGATCACTCACGTCTTTAGTAGCTGTTAAAACGCTGGTTTGCAATTTAATATCTAAAGATTTTTGCAATAACTCCGCTTTGTAGTCTCTATAAAAATTAGCATTAAACTTTCCTGCTGTATCTCTAACAGAAGTCAGCGATTCTCCCGTAAGTGTTTTGAATGCATCCCTGATTATTTTAGGGTCTGTTAACAGTTTTATATCTCTACCGAATTCTTTGGACAACCCCTTCATTATTTTGTCTACATTCTTTGGGTTGTCTGCCATAACTTTGTCATAAACGTTTTGTGGAATTTTATAAAATTCCTTAAGAGAATTAGCTATTTTATTAACATCTTTCTCCGGGTATTGCCATATAGGTTTCCCTTGTCTGTCAAGACCTACATGAGGATGGATAGACCCTATTAGAGACTGAATTTTAGTCATGTCACCCTTGTAATTCAAAAGGTCTTTTGTTAATGCTGCCAATTTACTATTATCAGGTCCTTTTAAAAATTCTCCTGCTTTAGCCTGCCCGCCAATAATATCCCTGTAACTGCCGGTCGAGGGCATAAGGATTGAACGTTGTGTCTCAAACGATTTATTAACCTTCTCAATATTAGCTGCACTGAATGAAGCTAATATTTTTTGACCCATTTCCCGTCGGTTATCTTCTAATGTCTTAGCTAATAACGTATTTCCTGATTTATTAGCTGCGTTAATTTTGCTGGTAATATCTTTGTAATATGCCTCCATTCCCAAAGTTTTTATAGAAACTGAAGGGATGCTAGAACTGAGAGCAGTTTTTAGCCCTATTGCACCTTTGTGGGTTTTTAGCAACGCCTGTCCTAACATTGCCAACGCTGCTATTAAAATGGTGATTGAGAGCGTAAAATTGTTATCTACAAATGAAGCAATGCCCTCTATTACATTGAATATGCTATTAAAAAAGCTTATTAAGGGACCGATGTAAGTGCTCACCTTTGCTACAATGGCTGCTAGGGAATCCAACAAAAACACAATGATATTTGAAACGTCAGACAACCGCTTATGGAAAATTTCTACCACCTCAGCAGGTAACAAATTAGTATAAAAATCTTCAAAACTATCCGCTTTCTGATATAGGTCATTCATCCATAACGCTACGTATGTTAATACGGGAACGATTAAGGATTTTAAACCAAACCCAAACTTCATCAACGCGGCAATGTACAACATTAATGACGTAAAGGCATTATTATCTATAAACTCCAGTTTACCTAAATCTTTTAAAACAAACAGCCCTACCAAAAGGGTTTTGTACATGTTTGCAAATGTTAACACCGGCTTTAAGAAACTAACAAAACGCCCCAATAACGTTATGGCAGGGGGTGTTACAGTTGTCATTTTGATGAATATCCCAGCCACTATTAAGATGTATGCCCTGAAGTTCGTAAATCCTTCATAAAACCAAATCTGAAAATCTCTCAAGCCCGTGGTCAAACCACTAATACCTTGGTTTATTCTGTAGATAGCTCCCACGGTTTGACCTAATAACATAGCTGGAGCTGATAGTGCTTTTCCACTAAGGGTAAAGAGTGTTTTTAATAACGCAGTTGTGGCAATCAATGAATTGCTTCCTGTCGATAACACAGTGTTTAACTCCCTAAACATGTTCATTATCACAGAGCCTAAAGCCTCAAGGGTATATACATCTTCGCCCATTGAGCTCAAATAACTAATGTTGGTTACCAACCCTCCCACGAGCAAAGAAGCGCCCCGAACATAACCTCCAAAATGTAACATTGCCACCCCGAGCAACGCCATTTTAGCAGGCAATCCTTCAAGAGCGTCACCATAATCCAATATACTAGATACAAAAAACATAGATATGCCGGTTGATGAAAAGGATGAGCTTATAATAAACAACCGTGTTAATGACGCTGCCAGCTCGTCAGATACTTTAATTACAAATAAAGATAGTCCTTTAGTATCTAACGCTTCGATACTTTTAATTAAACTGACGGGACCCCCTAACGCATTTAGCACGTCTATTGCTAATTTTTGAAAATTAGTTGATACAGACTCGACATCTGCCTTGAGACCTTCCTTATCTTCTTTTAACATTAGGGTTGTATACAGCCCCCCGCGCAACAATGCTCTGGTATTGCTAAACACTACTCCTAAAAATTTCAGTTGTAGTGTTAAACTTTTTAAATCCTCTTCCGGAAACCACTTATCCACTGTAATAGGAGGATCTTTTAAGTTTGTCGAATATACCCCATGTAAAGATTTAATACTTAAGTCTACAGTAGACAAAATAAACGCTGTCTGTTTCGTGGCTTTGGACAAATTGTTAAATAACAACGTGTATAACGTCAACTTTTTTAAACTTTCCACAGGGACCGTCACATTAGGATCGTAAGTTATAGCCCCTTGAACAGTATGTAGCTTTTTAAACTCAGAAAACAAAACGTTAATACCATCTGTGACCAATTTAGTATATGATAACACTAGGTCTACCACAAACTTGTAAAACATCTCAATTTCAACAAATAGCGACAAAACGGTAGTTAAATTAAGCAGTTGTATAACTGTCGCAATCATCGCCCCGTAAGATAATATAGTATGAAGAGGTAGTGCGATTTTCGATAATGCTGTGAAACTACCTTGAATTTTAGTAATAACCGCAACAATATGTTGCCCCGACAATTTAATTTTAAAAATCATCATGGTCAAATTATCATAAAACTGTTGATTTGCCTCCCTATTATGGTTTAACGCTTGATTATAAGAATTAGTTTGAGTTATAACAGCTGCTATAATTGAAGGAAGCCGCTCTGCAAATACAGTCCCTAACTTAACATCAAATACCATCAACATTGAAGCAAATAATGAAGTTGCCCCTAACTTTGCTAAATTAAAAGCTTTTATTACGGGCATAAACCCGGCTAACCATGTAGATATAATAGCAACATCAAATGTTGATTTAAATTCCCCAAATTCAATTCCCAACAGTAAGAAATCAGTTATTAATGAGGATAATATAACACGTAGCAATATGAAATTTGTAAATATTTCATTCAGTGCCACTACTTCTTGTTTTGAATTACGCATAAAAACGATAGGGGTTGCGTTAATCTTTTTGGCATTCTCTAAGATGTTGCCTTGAGCTAGTATCACTTTCAAAAAAGGACCTACATAATTGTCTTCACTAAGATAGTTATTAAGTCTCATTAAGGTAAAAAACATTTTGATCTTTGACAAAACAACCATCATCAAAGCTGCTAACTTTGACATTTGCACACCCATCAACACTAAGAGTGAAACAGATGTTTTTTGGGAATGTATGATTTGGAGCCAGATTGTAACAATCGCAACTTTTTCATAAAATAGAAACATCGTTGACGACAAATCTAAGACACTCAAATGTAACAAATTTAATTGATGAAACAAATAAACTATGTTGTTATACATAGCATTGTTTAATACCAAAATTTTTGCAGTTGCACCCGGTATTGTGTAATAGAATAACACCAATTTACCGATAGTTGTTAAAGTGTTACCTACCCCAATTCCCAACTTTCTAAAATAGGTTTCAATACCGTCAGTTCGTCTGTAAAGTAAGTCCACCTTTTGCAATGCTGTAACATACGCTTGTAAATGGGTATTCATAGTTGAGGCATTAATAACCCAATTATCGATTAACGTCATAGTCAGAAATCTGTTAATTCCAGTTTTGAAAATCTCTAAAGAATTATTCAATGACTCCAAACTTGATTTAACCCTATTTAAAGTTCTAGCCATCAAAAACGTAGCATATATTGTATAGGTTCCTATGTTTTTCAACAACGTAACTATCATCAACCCTACTTGTCTAGCATCATTAGTAACCCCTCTCAAAATGATGGAAATAATCCCATATTGGTGTTTAATAGGGTTTATAAATCCTGCAAAAAAAATCTTTGCGTCATTTTGAAGTCTGAGCATTGTTTTTTCACTAGCCGACAGATTAACCCCGATGGGATTTTCTTCAAAATAATTTTCAATTACATCATTCAAGGCTTTGAGAGTATTCACATCAATCGGCATAACTCTTGGTAATAATCTGATTCCATAATCTTTAATATTAGTTTTGAATTGTTGGTATTCATCCCGCTTTGTACTTTTAGATTCCCGACTCCGTATATAGTCTACCTTATCCTCTAATTCATCCCAGTCAATAGGGTTAAAAAAACTTTTCTTAGTTGTCGATCGGTACTCTTCAATTAATTCCTTCAACCCTCCTTGGTAGTCATTAACAGATTTACCCGCCTTAAGCATATGATCCGTGAGACCCTCTACTTCATTATTGATTTTCTTTAAATCCGCGGATTGTTCTCTCAAATTAGTTAAATACGCCGTGATTAAGTCAGCATCAAAACCCAACGTATATGCCTTCATGAAATGTTCTTTGTTACGAACGTTTTCATCTTTTAAAATTAACATCAATAGTCTAAATTCTTTGATGTGCTCAGATGCAACGTTTATACTCCTCACTATGGAGTCATCTAAGTATGATGAGTTTTTTACGGTTTCTCTAATAGAATACCCAAAAGTCTTACTAAATGTACTCAACTCTTTAATATATTCCCCTATATCCCCAACACTATCCTCAACTCTTAAATCGGTTGTTAACTCTTTGATGATGTCCGCATACGACATGCCTGTTTTGGACTTAATCTGGTCTACTAAATCTACAATAACACTACGTTCTTTTTGGTATATTTTCGCAAGTTTGTCAATTTCTTTGTGTATATCAAAAAATCCCAAAGCCTCTACCGAGGGTGACATCAATTGGGTTAAAGATTTTTTAGCATTTTTCAACGCTGTTAAATCAAAATCAAATTTTATTTTAAACTCATTATCAAAGATAGACGACAAAGACTTGCCGATTTTATCAAGCCCTCGCTCCTCAAAATTAAGCCTTACACTTTCGGTTATTAACATAAAATTAGCCTCCTTCTTAATCCAAGAAAAGAAAAAAAATATTATACATAGTTTTTAGCATCAACCGACAATTCTAGTTTGTTGATGTTGTCTCCTGTCACTGTCAATTTACGAGACTTTATGACACCGTAGAGATAAGGGGATACAAATATTCGCTTTCCTACATTCAATTCAGGGACGTTCATGATAACAACATCCACATCCAAAATAATCACGGTCATCTCATTTTTCCAGGCTAGAATTCGGTAATCATACATTGTCGATTCAGACCAGTCCTGGTGTAAATTGAAATCAGGTTCGTAATATCCCACATAAGGCAACTCAAGCATGTATTCTACTGAAAACATCGGACCCGTGCTCTCTAAATCATAACCCCCTAATTGAGACTCATTAACATTCAAAAATTTAGCAGTCTTGCTCTTTTCCATAGGAAACATTGAAAATGGAAAAAAGAACAATGGGACCGTATAATTACCGGGTCTTGGTTTATCTGCTATCGCATAAATTTTACCGTTTATCATATTAAATACCTAACCATTTTGTAAGTCATATCTCTTGTGAATGGGTTCATTGAATAACCCGTAACATCATAATATTCCCCACCCGCCCCCTCAACATGCCAAGTCAACTCATAAGGTTCGTATAACGGGTTTATCATTTTACAGGTATAATGTTTAGCTGGAGCATAATAACTAAAAGCTGTACTACTTGCACTACCACCGTGTGTAATTTCATTAGCCGGGGTTGTTACTGTTGAAATATCCCTCGGTGTGAGAGTTACCGTGGCAGTATCCGCGCGTTCTTTTTCCATAACCAACGTATTTATAGATGAATACTTAGCGTCGGTATTTATTGTATATCTGACATATCGTTTTGTGAGTGTCCAATGTGATTGAGTTCCTACAGGTATACTTGTTGCTAATGTTGAGGGTGAAGTATTTGCATAATAACTGACTGCTAAAATGCTTTTATACCCCTCGTTTAAATGTACTAGCTTGATGTAAGGCGCGTCAGTTATACCTGTGGGACGCGTAACTTTTCTGCATGTATAAAAATGTATACCATAGAACGAACTTATAGGAACCCTGTAGACTGCCGAAACCAACCCATGAAGGTAAAGTTGAGAAACTTTAGCCAAAGCTAACATTTTATGTCGGGTTGAGTTTATAATCTCTAACACGTTGGTTGTTTCTCTATATATGTTGTTACGGAGATAATGGCTGTCTTCGTTAACGATAAACGCGGTATCCATTTCTGTAATTCGCTTTATGAAATCCCAATCTTTAGAGGGATGATTTTTAAGTAAGTAGGCTTTAAGTGCAATAAAATTGTCGATTTTGGTAGGAATTTCATATCGATACACACTATTATAAGTCGCCGAATTTGAAGAAGCCCCCTCAACAGAACACAATAAATAATTTATGTAAAGAGAAGATAACCCTGATAAAAAGGTTGTTAACCCGGTGCCACTCCCACTCGTAAAGCTATAAATTTTATTGACCCCTAATGTAAGGTCCCAATAATACGCCTCTCCGGCGGTAACCCACCCTGCTAAAATTTCCATCCTCCCTGATAAAACAGCGGTTGCTGTCGTGTAGTTATTCTCTCCTTTAGCCCAATTCAAGGGACTAACCAGTAAATACTCCCTACTATTAAACCCCGCACCAGCAGGACTTCTAAGAGCTTGTAATTCAGGGGTTACTTTTATAACTCTTCCACCGGGTTTAAGAAAATTGTCTGATGAATTTCCCGGAATATACGCTGTTTCATAACCAGAACAAGCGGTATACGAAACCGTTCCAGCGGGTTTACTATAAAGACTTATTTGATAAGCGTTTATCTTCAGCCAACCGGTAGACGCAGAGGAAAGCTTAATGCCATTATCATATACACATAAAGCCTTATCGTGGTTCGTAGAACCTGGTATACATCCATACCAACTAATGGTACCTTCTGGAAAATCAAAAGAATAAACATATCGCCCCCCCGTTATTCCCACATATTTTGCCTCATGAACCTGGTGCCCTGATAAATAAGCTAACTCTGGAAAGTTTTGATTATAAACTTCTAAAGAAGGCAACAACTCTAGAGTGTACTCGGCATTTTCAGTGCCTAAATCATCACTGGACAACCCCTGTATTAAATAAAACCGTTCATAATTCATCATATAATGACTGGGATACTCACACCTTCTGAAACCCTCATTTACAGGATAATAATGAAACTGATTTTTTTGCACAAAGTCAAAAGGAAACCTATTATTAGATTGCCATAACGAATTCGATAAATTTACATAACTTCTGTAGTTGTTTGAGTCTCCAATAATACCTAACGGTAAAGGATTATACCAATAGTTATATGTAGTTACGGTTCCGCCATCATAAGGATTACCATAATCCACAAATTTAAAGCCCAACCCAAAGTTTTCCTTTGATAACTCAAAATTGGGGATTTTAGACTCGAAAGTAATCGAAAATCCTGAATATGTCACTGCCCGAGTTTCAGGATCCATGTAATTATAACTTTCCTCCCCATTTACACTCAATAACACCCCTAAAGTGTAGGGAACGTTTATCGAATTTACAGTGGTGTTTTTAGCTCTATAGCTAGCATCTGTTGCAATTCTGAAATTGACAAACGTTGAGGTGTGTACCAAAGTATCAATGTCATACGTGCGGGGAATACTAGGGGTGCCTCTAATAATCAAGTCCACAAAACAAGGGCATCTGACATTGTCAGTAGTTGTGTCATAACAATTTAAACGGGGAGATATAAACCCCTCGTTTCCCAGCCGCTTTTGAAAAAAGATTGTGGTCTCAATCAACCCGTTGAAATTGTCATTATGAAGCGAGCCTGCTTTAAACCCCCGAAAAAAATATTTAACTCCTGTTGTTGGATGAGTCCATTCCCTATATTGAATTGACACTCGAAAACCCATCCATAGATCTTGTAATTGCCAATATGTAAGTAAACAGGTAACATCTAACCTCTGCTCCCCACAACGTGGATTCTCACCTAAATCACTCACCTCTTCTTTCAAAATAATCATGGTTTTGCAATCTCCCCTATGACAGATTCCGGATGAAGTTTATCCACTAAAATATTCCCCCCTTTATCTCCTAACAAAAAAACAACAACTAATACTAAACCATACCTTTTGAATGTAGTTAACTCCTCTTTTAAACTCCTGATTTCATAAGTCATTCCCTCGAGTTTACTTCTAATGTCCCTATGATCCTGAAGAAGACTATCCACTGTATCTGACAATTCTTTAACTGTTAAGTTTCCCATGGCACTTCCTTAGTTATATAATAACGTGGTTGTAGATATTGGGCGTCATATTCTCTCACGTCTAAATGGACCCAAGTCGGGGATAACTCTCTAGGCTCTACAGATTTCATATTGCGCTTTCCCCACCCTATTTGACAATTACACTTAGAAATAATAGTCTCCCTATTTTTAGCGACAAAATCAACAGCGTTACCCATATGATTTGTTGTGCGACGTCCGTGTTTTTTGTTGTTTAATTTACATCTATAACCCGACGTGATTATAACATCCCCCACATAAAACTGAATTGCTTTTAAAGTGTAAATCAAAACCTCGTGAATACCCTTACCATCAAACCCTCCACACGAACAGTTAGGGCATTTTAACTTCTCAAAATCAACGGGATATTTTGTTATGAACTCACACATCGCGGCTTTAGTCTTAGGTCCCGCAACACCATCAGGATGTTCATCTCCCATGTAATCATGTTGAAACTGTTTGATTTGTTTTATTGTTTTCGGTCCCATAACACCATCCCAGGTTGTCCCGCCAAACCCTGCTAAAATTATTTGTATTCTTTCCACATTCATGAATTCCACTCCTCTGGAAAATTAATCCAAGAAAAGGGAATATTTATCTTTTCTTGGATCGGGTGTAAAATTACTTATTCTTGTCCATACTTCTCTTAATCTCCTTAGAGATCGGTTGATCTAGTTGGCGATCTAAGTTAAACAAAACCTCAACAACACTCAATTTGTTAAAGTAACTTGCCCATGGGGCAATGTCAACCAAGCGGATGAAAGCGTCGATAGGAACCGGGTTGAAATGGGCACCCCATTCACCTAAAATAATTGGATATGAGGATCGTGCCATTGAATATAAATTCAAAACCAAGACGTCAAAAAAAGCCAAGTCATGAGTTTTGGACTCAAGAGCTTGGCTTTGGGTTTTCAATTCAGGTGGTAGCTCTAGTCCGCTTTCTGTATAGAAATTTATAGCGTCTTGAATAAGGCTTAAATCTGAACCGCCTCCTGTATATGTTTTAACAACCTGTTCATTCACAGCCTCGATATTGAGATAGTCTCGAATATTGAGCTTTGTGTTTTCACTTCCTAAAGTTGACACTCGGTCTCTAAACACGTCGTCATCCTTTAAAAATGGAATTAGCTCCTCGGGGGCTGTGAATTCTCCGCCTTCAATTCTAATGAGCAAACTCAAGGCTTCTTCATACGAAACCCCTTCCTGCAATGCTTCCTGGAAAAAGGGGTTATCAAAAGAGGATACCGAAAAACGAATTAATCCAGTTTTTTTTGGGCTAAATAGTAACGATCCGTTGAACTAAATGACGAGATTAAGGGGTATAGGTTATCGTGCTGACTTAGAGCCAACTTTAGACCTGGTTTGTCTTTGATCGTCAATTCTTGACCTTGATAATGAATGCCGGATGACATGTCAACAATCAGATGGTCTACCATCATGTCAATTTGATGGCTGCGGGATTCTTCTGCACTTGGGAGTTTCACTCCCGCATTGGTTGACGATCCTGATAAACCTCGTTTCTTTGAACCTTTGTCATCATTGATAATTCGCTGCGTGTAAAAATTTTGAATCCCATCTCGATATGGTTGATAACTAACATGACGCAGAATAAACCAAGGTAACTCGGAAGCTAACTGATTAGCCTCTTCAGAAGATCCCATTGATTTGACTAAGTCCTCATATGAACAAAGATCAAGATCGCGTTCTGCTTGACCATCATATTCGACAGCCACGAGATATCCCTTTACTCCCTCAACTAATAGTTGTTTGGAGATATACATCGTTTCCACATCTTTGTTGGGTTTTCCATATTTAGCCATTGCGTTTTCCTCTTTTAGTGGTAGTTGAGACCTTAGTCTCTGTTGGTTGAACAGGTGGGGTAATGAGCTCTAATGCTGCCTTCTGAAAATCTCGATAAAACATTCTACTGAACGTTTCATTATCAGATACAACATACTCTCGTTTAACCGCACGGGCGGACGGTGTGTTGGTTTCATTGGGCTTAACCAAATCCCAAGAAATGGGTTTGGCATAATAAACGACTAATGGGTCTACAATTTCAGTAATGGCAACCAGCACATTGTGTTTCATAGCTGAATATAAACGATGATGCCCATCGGCAACATACAAATCACCATTTGAATTACGTTCGCAAACAACGGGAATTCTAACAACCCCGTTTATAATTTCAATTCGATTCGACATTAACTCCAAAGGACTGTTAACACAAATATTGTCCCAAAATTCCAGTTTTCGATTATCTAAATAGAACTGGGTCGGTCTTACGTTCTCTTTTATTTCACGGGAATTGTAAAGAGATGTTGTTATGCGCCGTCCTTTGTAGGGTTTGATATCCGGATAATCTTTTAACCCCACATTTTGTAAAAAGGCAATTAAAGAAGTCACTTCAGTTTATTCTCCATGTTGAATTTGAATTGAGGGTAAATATAGAGGTGGACAGGTCTATTGAAAACTCTCCAAACCCATCCACAACATCGGTACACGCATATTTAATGCCTAGCTGGACATTGAACAGCCCTGTTGAGGGGGGCACAGGTCCTATGCCGCTAATTGAATATTCGTAAGTTTCAACTCCTTTCACAATAGAAGTTGTCGAGTCGAAATTTGTAACCTGTGAATATATGTTTTTTTTAACAAACGAAAATTCAGTAACAAAATAATTTTTTGGGAATGTCAGCTTATAAAAGCCATCCTCAAGTTGAATATATCCATTTCTAACAACGCCACTACGATCAATTATCTCTCTAGTGGAATTGTTTGAAATATACTTTATTCTTTCCAGGACGCGGTTTGAGCTTTGATCCCAAGAATACCCAATCTCATTTATGTGGGCATCTTCAAATGTATATTTGACAATAGATCGGGATACTCCTGGAATAACATGCTCGTTTAATGTGTAAAGACTTAAGGTCAGTCCGCTATTAAAAAATACATCGGGGTTAAAATGGATATTTTCTACAGTTAAAGCATACCTTGGGAACTGCCTAACAACTCTATCAGTTTTCCCTAATGTAACATCAATATAACCTTCATTTGCAAGACCTGTTAAATCGTGAACCTCAGTCCTTATTGGACACCATACTGAACTATTACTCTGTAATGGTGATAGAAATACGGATCTTCGTGAGATTAGCCGCACCCCCCACCCCAAACCGTGCGGGACACTTTCGCGTCACACGGCTTTCAAAGTCTTATGGCTAGGTTCTGTGACCTATGCCAACATTCAGTTCTATTTGGAAGTCAAGAAGTGTCATTTTGTCCATAGGCACCTCCTTTATTAAGTTAAGTTTTACATCTGAATTGATCTTAACTTCCAATTTTCCCTAAATGCTCTAAATAAAGTTGTTTGCAAATACTCAACATGTTTTCGAGCCTTTTTAATTAAGCCCGGTGTAAATTGCCATTTCTTACGAGGATCGTAAGCTCTGACGGCTTTTTTACTCACCTTGGTATCCAAAGTTTATTCTTTATCTAGATAGACTCCTAGCGTACTTCTGCCCCTAACTCCCTTGGGTCGTTGCGTTTCTGTCTGCCAACGTATTGTTCGTCGTCCCTTACTCGCATATTATTACGCCTCTGTGAGATTAAGGTTAACTCTCTATAAAGTTGATCTACCTTGACCTAATCTTAACCTCATCCCTAATTTTGATTAATCCGAATATATTAACTGATTTAGACTGAGACTTTACCCCTTACACTTTTAGATGATTATGCAGTTGTATGCACTGTTGCATATAAGTGTCTTAACTCTGTTGGGATTTAGAGGCTTCAATCGTCTCTTCGCATATTGCTAGTCATGTCAGTTTCTGCTCAGGCTAAGGTTTTAAACAGAGTTTCCTAATTCCTTAAATACGCCCTTTTGTCCCTTCGCTATACACCCTGATCCTGTTATAGCAAGTCAGAGGTCTGAAGGTAAGCACACCACGTCTCATCAGTGGCGAGGGAATTGCACCCCATTTCAGATTATCTTTCGTAACCATTTGAGTTGGCTACTTATTTAGGCACACGCATACATCCCAAACATAACAGTATAACCCATATTAGATTTACCGGCTGAGAACTCAACATTAACAGCTGTTGGGGTATTAAGAGCGGGGTTATCATCGTTTGCAATCAATGTTACAGAGGGCAAATGAATAGTCAAATATTGAGTTTTCCCGTTTGAACCTTCGCAACCCTTAACACTTTGCAAAACCACAAATAGATTTGCCACACAAGAATTAGCCGACGCCATAATCAATCTTAAAGTTTTGTCATCTAAAAAGCTCTTAAAAGTCCCACCGATTTGTGATAAGTTGTTCACGCTTATTTTGTTAGGATATAGAGCGTCATTGTGTTCTTCAGAAGTTCTCCCTGATTTTTCAACCATATATGTTTCCCCTGTCTTCAATGTAAACTCAGACACGGGGTACACCTTCCCATTGAGATAGAGAAAAGACTTAGACCCAATGAACGGCAATCCGATACTGTTATCTTTAACCAGCTTTGAATAGGGGGGCGTTCCTATCTCGGTAGGATCCGTTGTGGTTGGGCTGATATAAAAGTCGCCTCCACATAACGCGCCAAAATTCATAGTGACTAATTCATTGGATGGGGATGATAAATCAAGCGAGTGAATTACAGCCCCTCGTAAACCTTTGTAATATTTCAATGCCTCGTTTGCAACAACCAAGTTAAATGAGCTGACTTTTGTACCATTCTTAACAGTGTCAAACATATCAAGTGACCAAGAAGACAGGTCTGTCACTTCAAAATTTCGAGTTGTTTTGAAAGTAAAATTATTGACTCCCACGGAATCAACATAAAAGATTCCGCTAGTTGCAAGTTTTTGAGAAGTTCCTTTGATGATAAATGGCTGCCCTACTTCCATAGACGAGCCACCTGTAAAAGTGTAAGTGTATAGGTTAGTTAGAGGATCAAACAATTTAGACCCTGTAAACCCAGTTACATTTAGAGTTGACCCATATTTAACTTCCCCGTGTAATACAGAAGCTATAGCATTCTTTGCAAAATCAGTCCCTGTGTAATTTGTTTCTAGAGTAGTGGTTACAGTGAACCCTGTGATTTGCTTATTAGCTACCTGCCCATCATCACTTAAACAAACAGCTTCCGCCGATTCGGCAGCCCGTTGAATTCCTCCTGCCTTGAAGCAAATTTGTGTAAATTCAGGGAGAATGTACCACTCAGAATAGTTACCTGCTAAAGCCGCAACTAAATCAATGTTAGTAGACGGTGTCAATAATGCACTAAAGCTCCCATTCGTCTCGGTAATAATAGAATCAAAACCGAATTCATAATCCACACCATTTACTTTAACCCACACAGGTTGCCCAACAGAATATGTTGAAAAAATTTCTTTGTCAGTTATCCGTTTTAGCTTGACTTTATCAGCTGACATTTCTAAGGTATTAACTGGAGTGACTCGATATCGTTCATAAGGCGGCTCCCCAAAAATTTCTTCAGATGCATACCCCATACTTACGTTACTATTTACTAATGTTGGCATATGTTTATTCCTCTCTTGTTATAGTGTTAAAACAATCCAAAAAAAATAAAAGATTAATTTATCTCTCCCGTTTTCTTGGATTGGTTTGGTTTTTTTTATCCTTTCCAGTAATTTAAACTATATGTGTAATCGTATAATGGGGAATAAGCGGCACTATATTCCATTGTGACAGCCGTTGGGGTGTTTGATGCCGGGTTATCAACTGTAGCTACAACCGTTACATTGGGAATATGAATCAAGAATTCATCACGGATATTTGAACCATCGTTTAAGCATGTAGCTGCACTAGACCCCCTTAAAATCAAACTGCCGGTGCAATTATTGTTAAACTTTTCAATTTGTTGAATCATCGATTGAGACAAGAATCCCTTAGTACTCCCACTGACTCCACTAAAAGAATTCAAGTTGACAATCCCCGGGTATTCTCCGCTGGTATCTGTTAAATCGTCTGAACCTGCATTTACGTAATCGGTAGCAACTAAATCGCCCGTTCTGAAACTGAATTCGCTAACTGGGAATACCTTGCCATTCAAATAAATGATGGAATTAGACCCCGTAAAGGAATGATTAAACCCTGAATCAATTAAGGTTGAATGATAGGGGTGTGGGGTGGGGTCTGTTAAACTTGGATTAGACTCATAACCCCCAACACCATCTACAGTCGTGTTGAGACTCATCATTTCGGTGAGGTTTGATGTAATTTCAAACGACTTGGTTAAGCAGCCGGGCAATCGAATGTAATAACCAATTCCTGTATTTACTTGGGTTAGTGTATAAGGAATAACATCCTTTCCATTATGTACGTGCGCCATCACTTTAATATTCATTAAAACTGTTATTGTTGAAGACGGCACACTAGCAAGGTGGGAAAAACGGATGCCCCCACTCGTCCCGGTACATAAAAGAGGTTTATTTGCGATTTTGGTATTAGGATAATCGCTAATCATAAAAAACACGCCCTTCGTAACCCCTGGAATCGGATATGGAATTAAATAATCAAATAACCCTGTGGTAGAATTTTGACCTAAATTAGTCAATTGAGCAGTTATAGCCACTGACGATTGGGAACTCCAAGTCGACCTACTCGCACTGGACAACATTAATAATGCAGGGTCGGATAAAGATAGAAACATATTTACTGTCGTGGCTAAACTATACCGAGTTCTGATCTTGGGACCGACCTGTCCCTCAATAGTCATACAAGGCTGTTCTACCGCTTCAGGCGTTCTTTGAATACCGCCATCTTTATAACAAATCTTAGTAAATGAGGGATAAACTTTTAACTCACCTGCTAAAACAGTCACGGGCTCTGTAGACCCATCCGACCGAACGTATTGATCATCTCCAACTTTAATAAACTCAATTCCCGCGGCGTCTAAAGATGAGCCCACGGGCAAATTCTTGAGTAACTCTAAGTCTGGCTCCCCAAAGCTAAATAAGCCTTGCGGTGGGGTTACAGTTTCAAATGTCACATTTACTTTCTGAATAGGGCTTGGGATGAAAACCCCTTGGGTAATATCTTCAAGTGCACTCACTGTGAAGGTCAGTGGGTTTACAACTGTAACGGCAAAACCAGATTCCTCAAGTTTAGACTTAACTTTATCTTTAAAATTAGTATACGTATTCCCTTGAGTTAAATACACATAACGAGTCAAACCGTCTTTTGAATCGTCTTGATATGTGGATGTGACAATAAAGTCATAACCAACACCCCCTCTCACAAAACGCAATCGATCTCCGTCTGAAATATTAATATTCTCTAGGATATCTTGATTCTCAAAGCTTAAAGTGCGACGGCGGCTTACAGGTAACGCCCCTTCAATTATAACAGCATTCTCACTTAAAAGCTCTAACCGAGTTGGGTTGTAAGCTTTGGCTGTGATTACAAATTTACTATTGGGAGTATCGATTGTAGTCGTGTAATCAGTCAATATTAAATTCATTTTAGCCACAAGATTAGGTTTGTAATCCACTCCATCATCATAAGAGTAATACACCCGTGTTAATGGGTTGTCGGGCGGAGGTGGTAACGTGGTGCTTGTGTTGAATTGGTAGGTATTACCGTCTAAAGCAATGTCAATAGGATTATGCCAATCAAAGGTCTGTTGTTCATATACCCCGGGCACTGCCGGGACGTCAATAATGTCTGCCCACCAACTACTACTTTGAAACAGAGTACCCGATCCTGGCACAAAATCGTAAAGTTTGAGTTCAATGGTGTTGTCGTCTGTATAGGTGTAAGGTCCGGAAGTAATCTCAACATTATCAACTAAATCTTTGAGTGTCCAAATGCCGGATGTGTTATTATGAGGTCCCATCCCTGAAATAGACCCCACATAAAGCTCATCAACATCCGCCCACTCACTTCTGAAAATTTTACCTACAACTGCAATTCCATTTAAAAGTCCAGGTGTGATGTTAATTGTCGCCTTCGTATATTCCAATTCATTTGCCGCAGTGTAAGTGAACTGGTTAGATGCCCCTGTAATAATCACGGGGATTGTGTTGGGTGTGCCAAACAAAGTTTCAGGTCCGTTGATAGCTAAACTTACATTTGAACTTAATCCCGTAAAATTATAATTATCTGCCATAATAAATTATCCTCGGTAGACGCGGGTTGTATAGCCCCCGTATTTTTCACACAAAAGACCTTCAATTTGTAACAATCGTCTAACATAATTGGACAAATAGGTCTCGTCCTTATAAGACACTGAAAAAGAGTCATTAAGAGTCACAGAGGAGGCGTCTCTCTCAATTTCAGAAATGTTTGAACGTGTATCCAAGATACTTAATAATGTGGTGTGGGATGACCACACAACAAGTCTATGTATAATCATGCTTATGAGGCGTTTGACTTTAGTCTCGTATTCTTCTTGTGTCAATTGCGCAGGTTTAGGGCAAAGACTTTCCAGGATCAACCCCTCTGTAAACTCAGTTAAATTATTGAAAAGTTCGGACATTACCCAAAAACAACAATAATTTTCTGAGCTTGTTGATGAGGAAAACAACAGCTCGCCTTTAAAATAAACTTCATATACATATCTGTTTGTGGCGTCAAAGGTTACAAAGTTATGTGTAAAGTCCCAAGTGTACCCTTCGTCTATGTAAGTTTCAAGATCTGGACTAGATTTGAAGGTTAATTGACTCACGAGACAATTCCCCGTCTAACAAAATAGAGGCTGCTATAAACCAATACACCCGGTCTCCCAATTCAACAACTCCAAGCTCTGTCACAGGCGATGTGATTGGTGCCATGGTAAGAGGTAACTTTGTGAGTTGATTTTGAACCTTAAGCAACATTTTATCTTCATGATTAGTGAGATATATCATCACCTTATCTAAAATTTTCATCAGGGTAGCCATGGCTTCTGAATCTGTGATTGTGGGGGTTAATTTTTCAGTTCTAGTCACCCCATTTGGATTGAAAAAGGTTTGACCTTCAGGCAACACTTCTTCAACCGAAGCTAAATTGTTGTTGATCAGAAAGTTTAAACCTGCTCGGACACAATCGAATACATACCCTTTAGGTTGTCCAATTCCTGAAGTCACCTCTAAACTCGTGCTATCTGTAAATGACGATGGTACTGTTGCAGGAGTTCCCCCATTCAGATAAACAACTCGAGTGTCTTGACTGACATTAAAAATTACAGGATTTACAAGAAATTTAATCACGTTATAGTCTCCTTTATCCACCGATGATTTGGATAGCAGGTTGAACTGCCACAATACCATAAAAAACATCTAAGGCTAATATCTTCTTAGCTGAATCAGGATCCATATATTCACGCAATCGCAAACTTAATCCTGTCTTAGGATCGCTGACTGTGCTCATAATGCCACCGCCATAACCTTGATCTACAACTGGCGGGACCATAGTGGCATAAACCAAGGACGTTTTGGAATAAAACAGGCTGCGGTTGCCGCCATAATCTTGTACCATAACCACATCATTTAACACTAGATCATCTTGTAAAGGAGGATTAATAGTTAAGCCTCGATACCCGGTAGTTGGTGATGTTACATTTGTAATGGTGTGCCAACTATCTGATTTAGGAACGTAAATAGAATCTCCATTTACCAATGTGGTGTTGTTGGCATTATAAATGACAAGAAAAGTAGAACCCTTAGTTAAAATACTCCCGTATAGGTTAGAAGCTGTCCACGTTGGGATAACAGTAGTTCCTTTCGTTTTAACAGGAATATTGTGAGACCGCGTAACCTCAAATCCCAAAGTTTGTCCAATTGAACCGGTGCGCAATGCTTCTTGAGTTTGTGCATTAGCAAATCCTAAAATATTAGCCGAATTCATTAAGCTCATATGCGCTGTAGATAATGTGCAATACATAGGATGAGCTTCTTGACTATAGCCCATCTTTTCCATAGCATTCATTCCTGTAATCATATCTTGAAAACTGAATTCAGTAGAAACTTTAGTTGCATATTGAATTGGAGTTTGACACATAACAGCCACGGCATCATCTTCAATTTTTGAAGCAATTGCGGAAACCGCAGGCTTTAAATGTGAGTCTAAAAGTTCTGCCATTGAATAATCAGTTGCTAAACTAGACGCTCCGATTCTCACAGAAGCATATTTGTTTATTTGACCCTCAACAGCATTAGGTTGTAGATCCTGAACCGTCGGGGCATTAATATCATATACAATAATGTTGTTAGGAATTGGAATTGGAAAACGATTAGTTCCTTGTGGAAACACCCCTGCTGTGGTTGATCTTTGTAAGATAGGAGTTCTGGTCTCGAGCTCGAGAAGCAAATTCCACATTATAACTTTTAAGGCTAGTGGTTGACTACCTGAATTGAAATAATTAACTTGTTTGATAGCTGGCATAGATTATACTCCCTTTACTAGGTTTTTAAATTCTTCATACGTTTTTGGCTCGGGGCTCGCTTCTTCAACAACAGGCTCTTCAGCTTTTGGGGTCAAGGTTTGTAAAAAAGTGGTAAGTACAGCGACCGGGACTTTGAGACTTAACTCCCCACCCGTTTGATAAAATCCCTCATAATCGATATATTGAGCAAACGGATCTTTGTGAGCTCCCAACTCTAACTCTCCAAGTCTCATGATTGCAGCTCTAAATTTTTCAGGGACTTCACTACTAGGAGGCACAGACACTTCTGCATCGGCTGTAAGCAGCGGTGGGGGAATAACTGACGCCGAGGGATCAACGACCACCGGGGCGGGCAATTCTTCCACAACAGGGGCAACCGACTCAATAACTTCCTCAATGTTAGTTACAATACCATCAGGGGGAACGTCAACCACTACAACCTCTTCATTTGAAGTTGGAGGGACAATACCTTCCTCAATAAGCTTCTTTTCTTCTTCTTCGTCATTTGTTACTATGTTAGTGGTATCAACCATTTTGAATTCTCCTTTTTAAGGTTAAATTTCTTTTACTAAAGACATGACTTTCTCAACCTTGTCATATTCGTTTTCGATTAACTCGCATCTCAACACATTTGCGATATCCGTGGCTAGTCTAAAAATACGAGACTGTTGACTATTGTGACTGACCAAAGTTGTGATTGCCCCTTGATTCGACTCCAAACCTCCCGGCAGCAACAACCCCAACTCTTCAAAGATGCTATCTTTATGATTTTTGATGATAGTCTCCGTCACCATCAACAGATTACCATCATGAGTAACCCAACTGACCTCACCTTCACCTCTAAACTCAAATACCGTCGTTGGGGATAATGTAAAATCTTCGGTTGATAATCCTTTACGGGTAAACATTGGGAACGATGAAATGGTAAGGGATAAGTTGTGTGTTGATGCGATTGTATAATACGAAGCAATTGTTGCTAAATACTTGGAAAACACTGATCTTGTTGGAGTTAAAAAACTTTCTCCCTCATACGCAATAAATCGCAAGTAATCCCGTTCCCATAAATTGATAATTTGTTGTTTATTTTTTGGATTAACATCCATAAGAAATATATCTGAAGAAACAACGTCATTCCCAACTAAATAAACACTCCCTGAAATCATGATTTCTTTCACGATCCCAGCAATGTATTTAGATGAGACCACGGACCCATCATCACGTTTGAACGTAAACGAATTTAACATATAATCGACGCGGTTGTTAATCACGGTTGCTATGATGTTAGGTGCCACAAGTACACTTAACCGACCCCGATAAGTTTTTTGATCTTCATCCTCGAACGGAGGACACAGGTATAATAACGTGTCTAAACAAATCCCATCTTGATATATCATTCTTACAATGTCATTCCCACCGTGCTGGTTTGTAGTAAATGTGATCATTAAATTCTCTCCTCTATATAATAAATATACCACACTCCCCTTTAGAATACCAGCGGTATTCCCCTGAGTGTAGCCAAAGGTCCGACCAACGGTACTTTCGTAGGGCAATTTCATTATGGAATGGGAATTGGAATGAGGGCGACTTACCACTATCGTAATGTTAACCTCCTACTACGTAGTGGGAATTGGAATGAGGGCGACTTACCCTCCAAACGAGCGATGGGAACGATACTACACCCCCCCCCTCCTTCAAATGCGTGAATACGCCTGCCTTAGTCCTGTATCAAAAAAATTCTAAAAATGCCCACGCCCCCTCAAATCATAAAGAAGGGGTGTAATAGCCCCGTGGTAAAGAGATCTCAGTTAAGCCGGATCATTATGCCTAGGGATGTAATCGTTTAAGGGTGGGGCGATTAGGACGTTGTAGGGCAAAATCAATCCAATAAAAGAAGAAAGGTTGATTAGGGCAGAAGCGCAGCCAAAGATAATCTTCACAAACAGGGAAAAACGTAACTAAAACATCAATCAAAGTATCACTTTTGACCGCGCTTAAGTTATTGATTTATAACGATACAGACTTTTTTAGACATTGGAAGATGAATCTTCACAAACAGGGGAAAAACGTAACCAAAACCCCAATATATCGCCAGCAATAACCCCACTTCCAAAGGGTCAAAAAAGATTAACATTTATTATTAGTGTGGGTATTCAAGTTATAGAGGAAAGTGGCTTGTTTATTTAGGAAAACTTAAGATCGCGTCAACGGCGCAGTTTAAGGTACATTGGAAGTTTACTTTGAAACACGTCAAACCCCGCCATATTTTACTACATTGAAGTATCTTTCATACGACGTATAATACCCATTTATTATAAAAATTCTTCTTATATATTAATAGCTTACATAGTTTAAGATCACTTATATTATATTTTTTAAAAAAGTTTAAGATTTAAAATATATATATATTTAAGGGTAGTAACATCTTATTTCATTTCCTTGAATTGCTTTAACGTAGTATAGGGTAGGGGATGGTATTTAATACGTCATAAGAAACTGTCAAAGTGTCGAAAAAGATTGAGAGAGATAAGTGTGAATAATCAATAACTTAAGAAGTTTTAAATTTGAAGAAGAGAGATAATAGGAAAATTTAGTCTAAGTGATCTGAAATCACGTAAGCCCTTGATTGATAGGAATAATTTTCATAATAAACTTGTATGTATACTCTATATGGCGGTAAATTCTAAACACAAGTATACACTTACAAGATGTAATTGAACTTAGCCCGGTAAAGAAGATCCTTTCATTTCCTTGAATTGCTTTAACGTAGTATAGGGTAGGGGATGGTATTTAATACGTCATAAGAAACTGTCAAAGTGTCGAAAAAGATTGAGAGAGATAAGTGTGAATAATCAATAACTTAAGAAGTTTTAAATTTGAAGAAGAGAGATAATAGGAAAATTTAGTCTAAGTGATCTGAAATCACGTAAGCCCTTGATTGATAGGAATAATTTTCATAATAAACTTGTATGTATACTCTATATGGCGGTAAATTCTAAACACAAGTATACACTTACAAGATGTAATTGAACTTAGCCCGGTAAAGAAGATCCTTTCCTTCCCTTTGGATTGCCCTAGGAGCCCCAAGGTTGAACGATCGTATATACCCCATGCCATATAGCCAGGCAAAAAAAACCCGGCGTAAACACTTGCCGGGTTGTGGTTAGGTTACTTTACTTTACAGCGTTATAGATCGCGTAGCCAAGGAAGCCAGGTTAAATAAGGGATAAATCTATCTAGATACTGCTGGTGTATCTGAGGGTCTGAGTCCAGATATAACTGCATAGTGGACCCGGGTTCATCCCCTTCAAAAATCAAGCAGCCATCCATCAGATCAAATTTGAATAGGCAAGTTTTATACCCAAACAGAATGCAGTTCTTACGGGGCGAGCATTCAGTCAAGAGCCACGAGTAAGACTCGTCATACTCAACTCGATTGTTTAGGATAATGCCAGCCGCTTCATGTAATGTAAACTTAGTGACCATCAACAACCGTAATTCTTTTGCAACAGATAAGCACATAACTTCTTTCCTCATTCTTGAATTAATAAAGCGCCCCTTTCAGGGCGCGGTTGATTTTACTTCTGTCCTATGTCCCATGCCCCATTTAGAGCACGATTCTTATACCGCGGGTTTGCCCGTGGGTATGTGACTTGTATCATAGACGACAACATGTTGAACACAGAAGTGTTGATGGGTATGGGCACAAAATCATCAGTAAGATAATCCATTATGATGTTACCCTCGAGTTCACTGAGAATCCGCCCAGCCAATTCATCAGGAGTATCACCCCCATCATAAATAAGTCTGAACAGTATGTCCTCAAAACACAGTAACTCACTTAATTCTATAGGATACTGCAGGGGATCACTCATGATTCTTTTTATACCGACCTCTAAAAAATGGTACTTATGTGCTAATGGAAAATAACACATATAATCAGGATAAACCTCTGACTCTAAATCACGGGTGAAATCACGTAATGCCATGACCTCTCCAATATTCATGAAGGAATTCGAGCATGGTATGACTGGGCAATAAAACTTGACCTTGCATCCCGTTCCTAGAATTGCAGTCACCATATTACCAACCGCCTCAACAAGTCTTACACCCTTAAAAAACGTGTACGGTTTATATAAAAGATGAGCCATTTATTCTGCCTCCCAATTCTGCATGTCTTTCAAATTTTGACCCGGGGTAAACAAACGTTCTTTCTGTTTTAAGAAAGACTTCATTTACGGTCTTCTTCAATCATATTCCCTCTCTTTATTGGATTGCAGGGCGCAGTTAATGTTAATGTATTAAAGACCAACTCCATCTTAAACCGTGGGTTGCCATACGGGTGGATACCTTTGTCTTTTAAAAAATCTACGAGACCACTATGACCCAATTTATAAATAAGGTCTAAAATACCTCCTATCGAAATATACCAACTCCCATTAACAAACTGTTTGTTGTTTTCATCAATTACAGACAAGGCTTTTTCAAAATAATCAGGTGTTGATGTATCCACCCCTGAAACACAATTAGGAAAATTGTGCAATAAAGTACGAAGTCCATATACCATAATAGGATTTACTTCAGGTAATGACATTTATTCTCTCCTTTCTTTGCGCCCCTTTCAGGGCGCGGTTGATTAACGTTTGAAATCACGCTGTTTGTTTAAAGGCTCAATATGGCGTTCTTTGGGGCGTTCGCTAATTGTTGATAACCCATAAAGCCGTGGGCGTAAGGCATTCATCAAAACTAAGATGTAATCAAACAGTGACATACTACCAGTGTTCGTCGTTGCCCATACATTAGATGGGAAGTCAGTACGATAACTTTCAATCTTAGTGTTGCGTAGTTGGTTAAACAACAATTCTATAACAAAATTATGCACCCCTAAGTTATCACGAAACGGGGAAGTGGTTTGTAAAAACTTCAACAGACGGTCAACATCATTGATAGGCAATTCTATTGTTGAGTCAGAAAGTATTCTTGTAAGGTCAAACAGTAAGTACATATATTCAGGATTAACATCTCTCGGTTGTAGGTATCCTGGGTAAGGGGAAAGCCATAAATCATCATCAGTTGCTAAGGCACTAAGCTCATACGGGGTCAATACATGTTCAGGGTACAAGATGTTTTCAAAGGGTACTGTTGTAAACGAATGATCGCTAAATTTGCCAGTAATACCGTTTTTGTTCAACATTGTAGTGGTATAATAATCACCTGAATGAAATTCACTGAATAACAACCGGTAAGTTTCTCCTTCATTATCATATATAGTGTTGGGTCTATACCAATAACGATTGTCGCTCATACATTTATCTCCTTTCTTTGGATTGATTGAGCGCCCCTTGCAGGGCGCGGTTGATTATTTGAGGCTATCACGAATTAACTTGGCTGGTTCAGGGTCGATTAAGAATGTTAGCATGACGCCGGGCATGACAACCATAAACAACGTCCCAGAATCCAGTTCGTAAAACGTTGGGAACTTCACGGTTGTTGTGATTAAGAAATTCCCGCGGTCTAACAACGGGAACTCATCATGCAAGTGGTTTGACCAATGGGTTACCTCTTCCTCACTATAGCCACCGCCGTAAATGGGGACATGCATCATTTTAAGAAAACTATTACGCCCCTCATCACTGTTCGTCTGATCTACTAACAACAGCCCGGCAAAGAACGCCATATTGAGCAAGCCTTGGTTATTATCTGGTAACAAGTGATCTGTATACAACATATTTTTTTCCTTTCTTTGGATTGATTGAGCGCCCCTTGCAGGGCGCGGTTGATTAATAGGACTGTAATTCTAACTCGTCATTAACGCCCGTTATTCCCTCTTCTGGGATCTCCTTACTCAAGATAAAACCGTCATCAATAACAGCATACAAAATCCAACGATCTAAATCAAGTACATACACGCATTCTTGGTATTTAAAGAATACCGCGTTTTTTAAACCCCATATGAAGTCACAATCCACCAAGCCAGAAGCGGCATTATCAGCGGCGGCATCTAAATGTTTAACAAAAGTTTCGGGGTCGATCAACGTCATGGTGATCAAGTCATTCATGGCTTTACTAGCCAATTCATACGTGTTGCTCATTTATTACTCCTTTGTTCAGTTTGTATAATGTAATTATAGCCAGGTTATGGAAAGAAGTCAAGGGTCTTTGAAAAAAAAGTTGTAGAGTGTTTTCCTTTCTAGCGCCCCTTTCAGGGCGCACCTGTTATGGACTAACCATTAACCACCGCGTGTATGATTCGCATAAGTTTGAGTCTATATTCAAAAAGCGACATTTCAACTTCTGTCGATTCGGCTGACGTTTTAGTTGGCAAAAGAGAAATGCGTAATTGCGATTGAGATATATAACCCAACACGTGATCAATAAACTCGTCAATTGTCATATCCGATTTCACAAGGACCCGGTATAGAAAACATTGGAGCTCTCTCAAGGGCATGTGAGCACTAAAATCTAAACCTAAGGTTTGAACCTGTTGAATCAGAAAGTTCAAAACCTCGTTCTGATATTGAGTAAGAAGATCCCGCTCTATGTAGCGGGGATAATGCGTTACTACGCATAAATCTAAAAGTCCCAGTCTGAGAGTCCCAAGATCAAACGAGGTTAGTATTTGTTCTGGCAACGGCAATTCTAGAGCTACCTCTTCTATATAACCCGGGTAGTCGTTTGCGGGATTCTTTTTCGTAATTACATAACCACATTCTGTTTTCACAGCGTGGACTAAAAGGTTTCCTTTGTCGTCAAGGGTATGGGGTGTATAAAATAAAGTGTTAGACATACATCAATTCCTCTTTCTTTGGGTTGATAAAGCGCCCCTTGCAGGGCGCGTGATGTTAATATCGTAAGTACCAGGTACAACCTTCGATACCGTTGATGATGATCTTGTTAGACCGCACATTATTATCAAACACTAGACATAGTGGTTGCATAGCCTTGAGTATGGTAGTTAGGGTAGAAAGCTCAAGATGGATAGAGTAGATGGGGGCGTTTGGCATACCCAATCTAACAAAGCCCGGATACTTGTCACCAGCACAATCACCATGTATCAGATACTCTTCTTCTGCACCAATCATTCTGCCAAGGGTTGTTTTATCCGGATAAAGCCGCAAAACCACTGTGGGGGTTTTTTCAGTTACGTTCTCTGTCTTCACATTTTCAACTGCTTTACAAAGAGAACCATACTCCAATTTAACAGGGGCACCGGGAGTGGACAGTTCAAATCTCTCAGTGTCATATGGGGCTTGACTTGAGATCGATGTTTCTTTTACGCCAACCGTTGCGTTATACAATACGAAACTCAACGAGTTGGCAGGATGAGCGTCATAATAACATTTGACAAGTTTGTTGTTTTTACCAACTTCGGATTTTAACCGCTTAACAGTATCTTGGGAGACCGCTAACCAAAAACCTTCACCTTCATAATAAGAGGGCACGGTATACTCAAAACAAATCCCGTATTTGTCAACCATTAACGACACATTCTTGCTAGTAACTTGGATCAGTAATTTACTTCCCTTCGTATACTGATCTAGTGCGATTTTTAATCGCCGTTGTGAGATTTCAAACACCTTAATTGCCATACAACTTTTCCTTTGTTTAGTTTTGATGATGTAATTATAGCTCGGTTGTGGACAGAAGTCAAGGTTTTTTTTCTTTTTTTTGGAGGGGTCAGTGATTGTGCCCCTTACAGGGCACAGTTAAAGGTTAATACGAGATGGTCATGGCTTCCATAACGGCTTGGGTGCCTTCAGGTGTGAAGGTTATTGACATAGTCACATCATTGTCAATAATCATCACTAGATAACCGGTATCCAGATCATAGAAAAAGGGATCGCCCTGGTGTAAAAACCCTATGGCGCAATCCATTTGCTGTAGCTCTACATGGACCTTCACAAACTTCTCATAATCCTCCGGCAGTGGTTGCTTGGTCATAATTTTCACTAACTCAGTCACACCTCCCAAACCCTCATATTCAGTGGAATTGTTGCTCATAGCTTTTAATTCGATGAGTAACATATGGCTGAGAAGTAGTTGTGTGCCCAAATCGTGTTGTTGTTTCATGTTAAACCGCCCTTTGTTTAGTTTTGATAATGTAATTATAGCTCGGTTGTGGAAAGAAGTCAAGGTTTTTTTGAAAAAAAGTTATAGATTTTTTTCCTTTTTTTGGATTAATTTGTCAAACGTTATCTTAATGAATTCCTTTTTGGCATCCCCGCCGGTTTTTTTCCATAGGAATAGCAGATTACATTCCCAAAAGGGAACGGTATGACAGGTAAAAATCCCAAAGACCCCGAAAAACGGATTATTGTCACCTTTAGAGAACGAGGCGTTCAACCAATATTTGTTACTTTTGCACTGAAAATAAAATTTTAATCAATTCTCATCGCTATTTTTTAATCAATTCCCATTGGGAACGGTAAAAAATTAATGAATACGCTCAATTGGGTATTAGTTAATGTATGCAAAACGCCGTTTTTCAATTAGTAACTAATACTCAATTTGACGTATTCTCTATCTTTACCGTTCCCAATGGGAATTGATTAAAAAATAGCGATGAGAATTGATTAAAATTTTATTTTCAGTGCAAAAGTAACAAATATTGGTTGAACGCCTCGTTCTCTAAAGGTGACAATAA
>Ga0209288_10000010_pt1 | contig 71431 bp, 101 predicted proteins | sample PPLLaktember2015_4_FD_187261 | JGI IMG/M metagenome (GOLD analysis project Ga0209288, IMG submission 187261) | Freshwater sediment microbial communities from Prairie Pothole Lake near Jamestown, North Dakota, USA - PPLs Lake P8 Core (1) Depth... | ecosystem: Environmental > Aquatic >...
GACGAAGAAATCTACGACAGTGGTGGGTAAAAATATCAGACAAGATGGGTTATGTATCTTCAGTAGAAGATGCTCGTAAGAATCTTGAAGATCTCTATAAAGATAATAGTAATAAAAGTAACTAAGCTACAGTGTCATCTTCATCCTTAGCAAAGCGATTCTACCTATATTCGGAGGTTTTGTCAAGCCTCTAAGAAGTGTGTTATAATTGATATAAAGTTTATTAATAAAAAGAGACCGATGTTATGTCCAAGAAAAAACCTGAACATTATGTAAATAACAAAGAGTTATTGGATGCTCTTATAATTTATAGGGAAAGAGTAGAAAAAGATTTTTTTAGTAAAAATTCTAGAAACCCTACAAGAGAAGATAGATCAAAGCATTGGCAAGGTAAACCTCCAATTCCAAATTATCTCGGAGAATGTTTTCTAAAGATTGCGACTCATTTATCTTATAAACCAAACTTTGTAAATTATATGTTCCGTGAAGATATGATTTCTGACGGAATTGAAAATTGTGTTCAGTATATTCATAACTTTGATCCAGAAAAATCTAAAAATCCTTTTGCTTACTTCACTCAAATTATTCATTACGCATTTTTGAGAAGAATTCAAAAAGAGAAAAAGCAGTTGGATATTAAAACCAAAATTATTGAGAAATCAGGTTTTGATGAAGTGATGATGGTTGATGACAGCTTGCTTTCTGGGCATAGTTCGGAGTATAATAGTATTAAAGACGCCATCCAATACCGCAATAAATGAAGGTAGCAATCATCACCGATACTCATTATGGTGCTCGAAAGGGTTCTAAGTATCTTCACGATTATTTTGAACTGTTTTATAAGAATGTATTTTTCCCTTCTCTTAAAGAAAACAACGTAAACACTGTTATTCATATGGGAGATGCCTTTGATAGCCGTAAATCTATTGATTATCAAAGTCTTGAGTGGTCGAAACGGGTTGTATTTGATCCTCTTAAAAAATATAATGTGCATATGATTATTGGTAATCATGATACTTATTATAAGAATACCAATAATGTAAATTCCCCAGAACTACTTCTTCAAACATATTCTAATGTTAAGACTTATAGTGATTCTACAGAAGTTAATATTGGTGGTTTGAATATTTTATTAATACCTTGGATTAATCAAGAAAATGAAGCAAAAACTTTAAAAATGATTGGAGAATCCAAAAGCAAATGTGCCATGGGGCATCTTGAATTTCAGGGATTTAGAGTTAATCGTCAACTAGTGATGGAACATGGATTGGATTCGGCTATTTTTAAAAACTTCACGAAAGTATTTTCTGGTCATTACCATACTCGTTCTGATAATGGACGTATTTTCTATCTTGGTAATCCTTACGAGATGTACTGGACCGATGTAAACGACACTCGTGGTTTTCATATTTTTGATACCGAAACATTAGAGCATACTCCAATTAATAATCCATATAAATTATTCTATAACATTTATTATGAAGATACTCCCTATCAAATGTTTGATCCAACCGAGTATCATCAAAAAATTGTTAAAGTAATTGTTCGTAAAAAATCTAAACCAAAAGATTTTGAAAAATTTATTGATAAACTTTATAGTATTGGAATTCAAGAATTAAAAATTATTGAAAATTTTGAAGTTCGGGAAAGTGAAGATTTTAAAGTTGATGAAGACGAAAATACATTATCAGTTTTAAACCGATATATTGATGACTCCGAATTTAATTTTGATAAAAGTATCATAAAAAATATTCTTCAGGATCTTTATCAACAAGCATCGCAAATAGAGTAAAATGTTTCTTCTAACTCTTAAAGGTAAAAAAGACGATGGGGCATATGCTGTTCAGGACCAATATGGTCATAAAGTTTTATTTCTTTTTGAAGAAGAGGATGATGCTACTCGTTATGCTATGATGATTGAAGATCAAGAAGATCAAGAAATGGATGTTATTGAAGTTGATGACGAACTTGCTATAAAAACTTGTAAACTTTACAATTACAAGTATGCTGTAATTACTCCTGATGATATTGTAATTCCTCCGAAAAATGTTAGTATTTCATAAGATTAAATATAAGAATTTTTTAAGTTCTGGTAATCAATTTACTGAGATTGATTTTAAAAAAAATAATACGAACTTAATAATTGGAACAAATGGGGCAGGTAAATCCACTATGCTGGATGCTCTTACTTTTGTTCTCTTTAATAAAAGTTTTAGGGGAATTACAAAACCTCAACTTATTAATAGCACTAATGAAAGAGATTGTGTAGTTGAAATAGAATTTTCTGTTAATAGTAAAAATTATTTGGTTAGGAGAGGAATTAAACCAAGTATTTTTGATATTGAAGTTAATGGCGTATCTCTTCATAAAGAGTCGGATGATCGTGCAAATCAAAAAATTCTAGAAGAAAATATTTTAAAAGTAAATTACAAATCTTTTACTCAGATTGTAATTCTTGGTAGTAGTAATTTTGTTCCTTTTATGCAACTCACTTCTTCAAATCGCCGGGAAGTGATTGAAGATCTTTTAGATATCCGAATTTTTTCTGCCATGAATTCTTTGGTGAAGGATATGATTAAAGATCAAAAAGATCAAATTAAATCTTTAGAATTAAAAAAAGAAAATATTAAAGATAAAATTGTAATGCAAGAGAGTTTCATTGAAGAACTTGAAAATCGTGGAAATGCCAATATAAATGCCAATAAAGAAAAGATTGCAAATTTAGATGCTGAAATTGGCGTTTACATGACTCATATATCAATAGTTGAGAAAGATCTTTATACTAAAACTAAATTGCAAGAAGAAGTTGTTGGTGCTGGAGATAAACTTTTAAAACTTAATAATCTTAGGGGTAAGTTGTCTCAAAAAGTATTTTCCATTACAAAAGAACATAAGTTCTTTACTGAAAATACGGTATGCCCAACATGCACCCAAACCATTGAAGAAGATTTTCGGTTAAATAGAATTGAAGATGCTCAAAATAAGGCAAAGGATCTCCAGAAAGGATTTCAAGAACTTGAGGAGACTATAAAATTAGAACAAGATAGAGAGCATCAATTTACAGTTCTATCTAAGGAGATCACGAAACTCAATCATGAGATTTCTCAAAACAATACTCGGATATCACTTAACCAGCGACAAATCCGAGATCTTGAAAATGAAATTCAAACAATTACCGAAAACCTTGCAAATAGAAATACTGAGCATGAGAAGTTAGAAGAATTTCGCAATAATCTCCAAAAAACATTCGAAGACCTTTCAGATAAAAAACAACAAATCGTACATTACGATTTTGCCTATTCCTTACTCAAGGATGATGGCGTAAAAACGAAGATTATCAAGAAGTATCTTCCGTTCATAAATCAGCAGGTGAATCGTTATCTTCAGATGATGGATTTTTACATCAACTTCTATCTAGATGAAGAATTCAACGAAACTGTAAAATCACCCATTCACGAAGACTTTTCTTATAGCTCCTTCAGTGAGGGTGAAAAAATGAGAATCGACCTTGCCCTTCTCTTCACTTGGAGAGAAGTTGCTAGAGTCAAAAACTCCGTCAATACTAATCTGCTGATTATGGATGAGGTATTTGATTCTTCACTTGATGGTTTCGGCACTGATGAGTTCCTAAAGATTATCCGTTATGTCATTAAGGATGCTAATATCTTTGTTATTTCTCATAAGTCTGACCTGCATGACAAATTTGAAAGTGTCATAAGGTTTGAGAAGGTCAAAGGATTTTCCCGTATGATGTCCCCATCAATACAAGACTAATGAATACTCCAAACTGGCAACACCACTCTAAAAAGGAGCAAAAGCGAAAACTGAAACCGCAAGCACTCCGACAAGCAAAGGCACGTCGCCAAGCACTTAAAAAGCGTCTCTCACAAAGAGACGCTTCTTTTTTATAAATATTTAAAAATTCTTTATAAAAATGAATTCGAAAGAATTAAATAATATTTGGGAAGCATACACTCAAGTTTATGAAGAAATTGGAGTTAAAGTTCCATCTGGTGCTAGTGATACCGAAGCACTTAAGGGATTTATTCCAAAAGGTGATAAGGTTCATGAAGTTCCAAAGAAAAAATCTACCTTACAAAATGCTGCTTATGAACCAGAAGGAGAATTAGTTGAAGAGCAAGAAACTAATGAAATTTTTAATTATCTGTTAGAATACTTAGTTTCCGAAGGTTATGCTGACACTAATCAGGCAGCTCTTGTTATTATGGCAAATATGAGTGAAGAGTGGAAACAAAATATTGTAGAAGTTTTGGGTGGGCAACCTGGTGATGGGTATATTGGTCATCCAAGATTGGGCATTAAGAATTCATCTGCTCCCCCTAAAAAATCCACTAATATTGCTCCTAAAAATACAGGTCTTGCTGGAAAATTGGGAAATAGGGCATCTGAACTAGAGGGCGCAATAAATAAACTTAGATAATTGGGCAGTTTTTAAACTGGCACACTGGAGGGCCTCATCACCCTCTTTTTTTGTATGATACGTTCATACGCAACAAACCCATGACCGTTCGCCACGAAATCAAATCTCAACTTGCCAAGCTGCTTGCCACAGAAGATCTGGTGGTTGAGCACAAGAAGGTAGAGACTGCCCAATTCAACGTTCACACCCGTGTGCTTACGCTTCCTATGTGGGAGAAGGCAAGCAACACCGTATACGATCTCCTGGTGGGGCATGAGGTGGGACACGCTCTTTACACCCCTGATGAGGATTGGACAATAAACGTAAAGGTTCCTCCACAGTTTGTGAATATTGTGGAAGATGCCCGTATTGAGAAGATGATGAAGCGCCGTTATCCTGGTCTTGCCAAGACTTTCTTTAACGGTTATAAAGAACTTTCTGATGATGATTTTTTCCAACTCAAAGACGATAATCTCGAAACCTATAATCTTGCCGACCGTGTAAACCTTTGGTTTAAGATTGGAAACTATGTTGATATTCCTGTTGAGCGTGGTGAGGAAACTGAAATTGTCAATCTGATTGCTGATAGTGAAACCTTTGCTGATGTTTTGATTGCTGCAGAGGCACTCTATAAGTATTGCAAGCAGAAGCAACAAGAAGAAACTAAAATCCAGATTGATGATCTGCAATCGCAGCAGAGTGGTTCCAATCAACCTGCATCTGATTTTTCTGATCAAGAAGAAGGTGAGAATGATCAACCTGAATCTGAAGGTTCTGAAGGATCACCCTCCAATCAAGACTCTTCTCAACCACAACAAAAATCTTCTCAATCTAATGAAGGCGGTGAAGATAATGAACCTGAAGTGAAGACTATGGATAAACTTGAGGAAGCACTCAAGGAACTGATTGATGGTGATGCATATGAAAATGTATATCTTGAACTTCCTAAACTTGATCTAGATAAAGTTATCGTTCCCAATTCTGAAATTCATGCAAAGTGCAAAGAAAGTTGGGATACTTACCTTACTAATTGTGGGTATACCCACCAAGAAATCTTTGGTGAAGTTGATAAGCAGTTTGTAGAGTTCAAGCGTTCTGCTCAAAAGGAAGTCAACTATCTGGTAAAAGAGTTTGAGTGTCGCAAGGCAGCAGATTCTTATGCTCGTGCTTCAACTGCTCGCACAGGTGTTTTGGATTGCTCTAAACTTCATACCTACAAATATAACGAAGATATCTTCCGCAAAGTGACAACTCTTGCAGATGGTAAGAATCATGGACTAGTGTTTGTTCTGGACTGGTCTGGTTCTATGTGTGATGTAATGCTTGATACCGTCAAGCAACTCTTTAACCTGGTTTGGTTCTGTAAGAAAGTTAGTATTCCCTTTGAGGTTTATGCCTTTACTACGGATTATCCTTTAGTCAAGTATGAAGACGGTAAAGCAAATCTTCGCCAACTTGCTTACAAGAAAAAAGACGGTCTTGTTCAAGTTGGCGAATGGTTCTCTATGATGAATCTTCTTACCAGTAAAGTGAATGGTAAGACTCTTGAGGATCAAATGAAGAACATCTTCTGCCTTGCTGCTTCATTTAATTGTAGGAATTATTCTCGATACCCTATTCCTGTTGGTATGAGTCTTTCTGGAACTCCTCTGAATGAGGCGCTGATTTCCTTGCATCAAATTCTCCCCAAATTCCAAACAGAGAATAAACTTCAGAAGGTTCAGTGCGTTGTTCTAACTGATGGTGAAGCTTGTGCGATTAAGTATCACCGTGAGGTTCAACGCCGTTGGGAACAAGAACCTTTTATGGGAACTGCACATATTGGACCAAATGCTTTTCTTCGTGATCGTAAAACTGGCAATACTTATTCTTTTGATTGTGAGTGGCATGAATTTACTGATGTTATTCTTCGCAATTTGAGGGATTGTTTTACCAACATTAATTTTATCGGAATTCGTGTTTTGGAATCTCGTGATGCTGGTTCTTTTATTCGGCGATATTGTGGTTATTATGGGGATGAGCATGATAAAGTTATGTCTACTTGGAGAAAAGAAAAAGCATTCTCTATCAAAAAATCTGGATATCATACTTATTTCGGTCTTTCATCTAGTGCTCTTTCGCAAGATTCTGCTTTTGATGTTGCTGAAGATGCCACCAAGTCTCAAATCAAAAACGCATTTGTTAAAAGTCTTAAGACTAAAAAAATGAATAAGCGTATTCTTGGTGAGTTTGTAGAACTTGTTGCATAAATTGATAACATTTTATAAATACTTGAAAAAGTATTTGTTTGTATAAATGGATTCATCAATTATAAAAGATATTCAAAATGCCTATCGGGATGTTTATTATCCTGATAGGGATCTTTTTGATAATATTGTAGATTTTTGTGATGAGGTTAATATTTTTGAAACTGTAGAAGAAAACGAATATTTTGCTAATTTAATTATTGAAAATGACTTAGCACTAACTTTTGTTGAAGATGTTCTTGAGTATTATACCGAAGAACAATTATTTGAAGAAACTTATATCGCAGAAGTTAGTGCTGGATTATTGAAGGCGGGATTAAAGGCTGCTGGTGGTGTTTTAAAAAAAGTAACCCCTGCAGTTAGAGGTCTTCCTGCCAAAACTCTTGCAAAGAAAGGATATACTCCTGGAGGTTTTAGTTCTACTGGAAAACAACTTGGTAAAGTTAATAAACCAGCTCTTGCAACTCAAACTAGATCAATTCAGCAAGCAAGAGCAGCAAGAAAACCACCAGAACCACAAAAGGCAAATAAGTATGCAGACATGCTTGCTCAAAAGAAAGCATCTCAGGCAACTAAACCTACAGCATCAAAACCAGCAACTACAAAACCTGGAGGAATGACTCCGTCTTATATTGCAAAGAGAGGAGTAACTGATACTTTAGCGACAACTTTAGCTTTAGGAATGGGACATATGGCAGGTCTTAAACCTGCTACTAATGTATTAAAGCAATTTGCACAACCTATTGTCAGAACAATTAAACCTGCTGCAACTAGAACTGCACCTACAGCACTTCCTTCTGCGGGTAAAACAGTAGCATCTAAACCAACATTTAAACCTGAAGCACTTCCAAAATCACCTAAATTAGCGGAACCTGCAGGAAAATTAGCAACAACAAAGGCACCTAAACCAACATTTAAACCTGAAGCATTACCTAAGGCAAAGGCAACAACAGAACCTGGGGGAGCACTTGTTCGTGTAAAGGGTTCTAAACCAACATTTAAACCTGAAGCACTACCCAAGGCAAAGGCAACAACAGAACCTGGAGGAGCACTTGTTCGTGTAAAGGGTTCTAAACCAACATTTAAACCCGAAGCACTACCTAAGGCAAAGGCAACAACAGAACCTGGAGGAGCACTAGTTTCTACTAGATCATCTAAACCAACATTTAAACCTGAAGCATTACCTAAGGCAAAGGCAACAGCAGAACCTGCTGGAAAGTTGGCAACAACAAAAACTCCAAAAACCACAAAAACTGGATTATCTCCAGAAGGGCAGGCAATTCAAAGATTAAATAAAATGACTGGTGGTGGACCTTTAGGAACTAGAGAGTTGCCAAAACTTTCTCCTAGAGCACCTAAACCTGCCTGGGAAGCAGGAGCAAAACCACCAAAACCACAACAAGTTCCTGGTCAGGTTCAAAGAAGTGTTGCTCTTCCATCAAGTAAAACTACATCTTCCACTAAACCATCTAAAAAAACTCCAGAACCTTCTACTGGAGGAAAACCTCCTAGAGGTGGCGGATTGACTAATACAGTTCGTGCTACTTTGTCACCCACAGAAAGAACAGGAAATATGAAGTATCCTGGCCTTGAAAAATATGCAACGGGATCTGGTCCTGGAACTGGTGGAGCAAAACCACCTAAAAAATCTATGTTAGGACCTGCTGTTGCTGCTGCTGGTGCTGCTCTTGCATCTTCGGATTCGGAAAGAAAGCAGAAAAAAACTGAAAAACAACAAAAAGCACTTGTATCAAATATTGAAAAACCAAAGAAAAAAGTTACTGGTGAAGATGTGAGAAAAAGTTTTGATACTGCATTTGCCACAGAAAGAAAACTAAAAGGATCAAAAGGTACTTTTAGATGGACAAATCCTTTAACTAAAAAGACTGGTACTTATACAACTAAAATGGCAAAAGAATCAATAGACAATTTTGATATTATTTTAGATTCACTTTTAGTTGAAGGTTATAGTAATGAAGATGCATTATCAATTATGGCAAATTTAGATGAAGCTGCAGTTACTAAATTGTTGTTAAAACTTCAAAAAGCTTTACCCAAATTATCTGATGAGGGTAAAAAAGCAGCAAGGGGTATTATGAAAAAACAAGATTCTACTGCGGCTGATCTTGAAAGACAAAAAATGTCTCCAGTTCGTAAGCAACAATCTAAACAGAGATATGAAAGAGAAACTGAAGATAAGTATGGGCATCCATCTTTGAGTGCTGCAGAAAGAAATCCATCATTACGTTGATTTTAAATTAATTTTTAAAAAATAAAATTCAAAAAATTATACTTGATAAATAATTTTATAGAATTCTATTGCATCTAATGAGTAGATTTACGGATTTATTTCAAGAACCAGACTCTACACCAGAATCAACTCTGGAACCTGTAAAGGTTGAAGAGGTCGTAGTTGAAAAACCAGTATCAGTACACAAACCAGCAAAGAAAAAATCTATTACTAATTGATGGGCGATCTTTGAACTGGCACAGGGGGCATCACACTGCCCCCTTTTTGCTTCTATAATTACTTTGTTGAAACAAACCACCTAACTGCATCATGCCTCGTAAACTTCCTGTGACTGACGCACAACTGATTGAATCTCTTCGGAATATGTATGGATCTGAAATCACATCTGGTGATCTCCGAGGTTTCTGTGCATATCGAAATCTCAACTATCAGACTGTTTCCAACAAACTTGCACAATACAAAACTGATCGTGGTCGTTGGAACCTGGAAGTAACTCAAGAACGTGTTGAAGAAATTGAGCGTTCCTACAGTGCTCCCGCAGTCCTTCCTGTTGTTGAACAAAATCTAATTCCTGATAAAGATGATACCTTCGTCAAGTTTGGTAACTTTACTGATATTAAAAAAATTATTCAGTCCAATCTTTTTTATCCAACGTTCATTACGGGTCTTTCGGGTAATGGTAAAACGTTCTCTGTGGAGCAAGCGTGTGCTCAACTTAAGCGTGAACTGATTCGCGTAAACATCACAATTGAGACTGATGAGGATGACCTGATTGGTGGATTCCGTCTTGTTGATGGAAGTACTGCATGGCATAATGGTCCCGTGATTGAAGCACTTGAGCGTGGTGCAATCCTCCTGTTGGATGAGATTGACCTTGCTTCCAACAAAATCTTGTGCCTTCAATCTATTCTGGAAGGTAAAGGTGTCTTCCTGAAAAAGATTGGTCGTTGGGTAAAACCCGCTGCTGGATTCAACGTCATCGCCACCGCAAACACCAAGGGCAAAGGTTCTGATGACGGTCGCTTCATCGGCACCAACGTGCTCAACGAGGCATTCCTGGAGCGTTTCCCTGTGACCTTTGAGCAGTCCTACCCTGCCCCTGCAACGGAGCAGAAGATCCTTGAGGGGGTTTCTCTGGACCTTGGTGTAGAAGACCGTGAGTTCTGCAAGCGCCTGGTGGATTGGGCTGATATCATCCGTAAGACCTTCTACGATGGTGGTATTGAGGAAATCATCAGCACCCGCCGCCTTGTCCACATCATCCGTGCCTACAGCATCTTCCAAGACAAGGCAAAAGCAATTCAAGTGTGCATCAACCGCTTTGATGACGAAACCAAGCAAGCATTCCTTGAACTTTACGATAAGGTGGATGTCGATTTTAAAATGCCTGTTGACTCAGAACCTCAATCCTGATATAATTGGGGAAGGTAAAATGTGCCTTCCCTTTGTTCTTTATTTTTGAAAAATTATGCCTTCTGAAAATTTTGAAAGCACTTATGGAAGTTCAATTCCAAAAACCAACAATTTCACATTCTTAGGAGGAGCAAGTTCTTCGGATACAATTTCATTAGGAAATACTCATTTTCCTGGTGGAATGCATGGTCCCTCTCAAGACTACTGGGATTATGATGGGATTAGTTTTACTGGAAATCCTTATACATCTCCCGACTTTCTCACGATGAATTCCTATAATATTAAAATGACTGAAGATACGAACAAAAACGGTTTCTGGAAATACAACGAGGATAAAATCCTGAAACAACTTGAGGAGTACATTGCAAGTACTTATCGCCAGCATTATGTCGATCGTACTGGTGGTGGGAAGGAACAAACTCTCGACAAAATTAAGCACAATCGTCGTGAAGGGTTCTGTGCAGGTAATGTAACCAAGTATATTGATCGTTACGACACCAAAGGAACTCCTCGTGCAGATCTTTTCAAGGTTCTTCACTACACGATTCTTCTAATCAATCACCTGAACCTTATTGAAAACAAGTGAAACTTCAAGACAAAACTATGAAACTCTCAGATAATACTCTTGCTCTTCTAAAGAATTTTGCAGGAATTAACAATTCTATTCTTGTGAAAAAAGGAACTCAACTTCGTACTATTTCTGTTGCAAAGAATATCCTCGCACAAGCAAATATTACCGAAGAGTTTCCTCGTGATTTTGCAATCTATGATCTCAATCAATTTTTAAATGGTCTGAGTTTGCATCAAGATCCTGATCTTGATTTTACTGAGGAGTCATATCTCAGCATTAAAGAAGGTAAGCGTAGGGTCAAGTACTTCTATGCAGATCCTAATGTGATTATTTCTCCTCCCGACAAAGAAATTCAACTTCCTTCTCAAGATGTTTGTTTTCAACTTGATAGTACTTCTTTAGAGAAACTAGTTAAGGCTGCATCTGTATACCAACTTCCTGATTTGTCTGCCGTTGGTGAAGCAGGTGTTATCAAACTGGTGGTTCGGGATAAGAAGAATGATACTTCTAATGAATATGCCATTGTGGTTGGTGAGACTGACGATGAGTTTGTATTTAACTTCAAGGTAGAAAACATTAAGATCATTCCTGGTGCGTATGACGTGATTGTATCCTCTAAACTTTTGTCACAGTTCACAAATACCAAGTACAATCTCTGCTACTATATTGCCTTGGAACCTGATTCTACTTTTGGTTGATGGAATTTCTTTTATATTTGACCCCTATTGGTCGTGAAATCGTTCAGAACGTAATTCGTGCAGGATATCCAGTTCGGGAAAACATTGAGTTTTGTCGTGATAAGAATAGGTTTGGATATGGAAACTTTAATAAAATGGTCATCTGCACGAATAATATTAAACACAGTGGTTTGAATGTAAAAGAACAAATCAATTATACTGTGTATCACGAAGCAGTTCATATGGCACATATGTGCAATGGTTATAAACCATTTTATATTAATGTAAAGGATATGCCTCTCCCATGGAATAAAATGGAAGATATTAAAAAATCTATGGCAATGTCAACTGCTTCCAGACAAATGGAGCATGAAGCATTTTGGATGGAAGATAAACCAAAAAAAGTAAATTATGTAATCAAAAAGTATTGTTTTTGATATGAACATCTTCGTAACAAGTGAATATCCCGCAGAGAGTGCCATCTGCCTGCCTGACAAGCACGTTGTTAAAATGCCCCTAGAGTGCTGTCAGATGCTTTCCATCGTAGCATCCAAGTGGTATCACAATTATGGTCCTCTTCTCAAGGCAGACAGTACGCCCTACAAGACCGAGAAAGGAGCATTCCGTAACCATCCCTGCACCAAGTGGGCGGCGGATAGTATTCATAATGCTTATTGGTTGATTAAGCACGGTCTTAATCTATGTGATGAATACACTCTGCGTTATGATAAGGTTCATTCCTGTTACAAGACACTCGTAGATGCCTTTTATTTGTTCCCCCGTGGTAAAATTAATAAGGTAGAAAACTTTGTTCGTGCTATGCCAGATGAGTATAAACTTGACACAAGCATTAACACTTTTACTGCTTACAAGATGTATATTGCATCCAAACCTTGGGTTGCATCTAATTATCTTCGTATGCCAGAACGAAAACCTGAATGGATCTAAATTATGACAAGTGAATTTCTTTATGTGGAAAAGTACCGCCCTCAAGTAATTGAGGATTGTATTCTTCCAGATGATACTAAAAAAACATTTAAGGAGTTTGTTGAGAAGGGTGAGATTCCGAATCTTCTTCTTGCAGGACCTCCTGGTATTGGTAAAACTACAATCGCAAAAGCATTATGTAATGAATTAGGAGCAGATTTTTATGTCATCAACGGATCCGACGAAGGGCGTTTCTTGGATACTGTACGAAACCAAGCAAAGAACTTCGCTTCGACCGTATCACTTACGGGATCTTCTAAACACAAAGTCATCATTATCGATGAGGCGGATAACACAGGGAACGACGTACAACTCTTACTACGGGCGAATATTGAGGCATTTTATAACAACTGCCGATTCATCTTCACCTGCAACTACAAGAATAAAATCATTGAACCCCTGCATTCCAGATGTGCCGTCATTGATTTCGCAATCAAAGGAAAGCAAAAGCAACAACTTGCAGGAAGCTTTTTCAAAAGAGTTCTTCAAATCTTGGATCAGGAGAAAATTGAGTATGATGAAAAAGTTGTTGTTGAACTCGTTACAAAACACTTCCCAGACTTCCGTAGAGTCCTCAACGAGTGCCAAAGATATTCTACGGGGGGTAAAATTGACTCAGGAATTCTCGCGTCGTTTTCAGACATTTCAGTAAATGAACTTATTAAGAATCTTAAAGATAAGAACTTTCCTGAAGTCCGAAAGTGGGTGGTCTCCAACCTGGACAACGATGCTTCTAGTTTACTTCGTCGGATTTATGACTCCCTTTATGATTGTCTTTCACCCCCATCTATTCCTGCTGCCGTTCTTGTTATTGCTAAGTATCAATACCAATGTGCGTTCGTGGCTGACCAAGAGATAAACCTTCTTGCTGCTCTTACTGAAATTATGTGTGAGTGTGAGTTTAAATGAAAGTTCCATCTAAATCTGAATTGATGCATTATCGTCTTCAAGCAGTTATGCGTGAAAACATTTTTGAAGAAGATCAAATTAAATATCTTGGTGTTCGTGATGATGGTAAACATTGGTATCTTCTTGGCGGAGATCATGAAGTATCTTCGGATCAATTTGAAGACATTGAATTGGTTGAGGAACTGTAATGAATCCGTACAAAATTAACAGAGCATCTTTTGTAGAACAACCAGTAAAAACTACTCCACAAAATGTAAAAGAGGCAAATGAGGCACTCTTTTATTCTAAAATGAATCTTCCGCAAGCAGCAAAGCATTGTGGAATGACTCAAAAAGAAATGAAACTTACTTTTTTTGAATACCTTAAGTATAACAAACCTGATTATGAGTATTGATTTTTCTCGCGTTAATTTTGAACAATTTTTCGGATGGGTGAACGCATCTAATACGAAACAAATGAAAAGTTCTTCTTTTAGGGGACTTCGAGCGCATTATACTGAAAAGTCTTTTTGTAAGTGGTCAGATGATCAATTGAAACATGTAGGACTTTTTGATAATGGTAGGGATTTTGTCATAAAAGAAACAGGCGAATCTGTTGAAATGAAAAGTCAACTTGGAATGTTTAAAACAAAGAAAGGATACCAGGGTGATTGTAAGTCATTTGTGTTGAAAAATTTTCATCCTTCTAACAAAGACAGAAAAAACTGGAAGAAACAGGATTTAATTAAGACATTTGATTACTTACTTTTAGTTGATACGAAATCCATGTCTGTGGGTTATACTACATGGGATAAAGTTTACGAATGTGTTGATGAGACTGCAAATGATCCTAAATGTGTATTGAAGAAAGGTGATTATACTATGATTGTCGAAAACGTCATTCCTGCTGAAAAAGACTGTGATGTTGATGCTATGTTTTCTTTTATTGAGGAGCATATTTAATGAAATCTCTTAAAACTCCTTTACGCTACCCTGGCGGAAAGTCCCGTGCCTGTGAAAAAATGGGACCTTACTTCCCCGACCTACGAAATTATGATGAATTTCGTGAACCATTTCTTGGTGGAGGAAGTGTTGCAATTTATATCACAAAGAAGTATCCTGGATTAAATATTTGGGTAAATGACCTTTATGAACCCCTTGTAAACTTCTGGCAACAACTCCAGATGTTTGGGAATGATCTGAAGAATGAATTGGTTGATTGTAAAGTTGCTTACAATACTCCCGAACTTGCAAGGGAACTCTTTCTAAAGTCAAAAGAGCATATAAATGATGAGTCTGAAACGAACTTTAATCGTGCTGTCGCTTTCTATATTGTTAACAAATGCTCTTTTAGTGGTCTTACCGAAAGTTCATCTTTTTCAGAGCAAGCAAGTAACTCCAATTTTTCCTTGCGAGGAATTGGAAAATTGCCAGAGTATTCCAAGTTAATTGCTAATTGGCGTATAACTAACTATTCATACGATTATCTGATGGATGGGGACAAAGGTGCTTTTATGTATCTCGATCCTCCTTATGATATTAAGGATAATCTCTATGGGCATAAGGGATCAATGCACAAAGGATTTGATCACGATAAGTTTGCTGCTGATTGCGATGCTAATAATATGGATCAATTGATCAGTTATAATTCAGATCAACTTGTGAAGGATCGTTTTAAGAACTGGAATGCTGCTGAGTTTGATCTTACGTATACGATGAGATCTGTTGGTGAATATATGCGAGAACAAAAACAACGTAAAGAACTTTTGCTTTTTAATTATGGAATTGAAGGACTGGTTAAACTCTATCAATCAGACGAAGAAACATCTGATTGACGAAGACCCTTCGCTTGAGAAGGAATATGCACCATATATCATTAATCGGTGTCTCTCTGGACATATTGATTGCATCATGTATGCAAATGAAATGAATCAATATCATTTCCTTTCAAAAAAGATGCAATATGATTTTTTGCTAAATAGTCTGAGGAAAAGGAAGAGATTTTCTCCCTGGCTCCGTCAAGATAAAATCAAAGACCTTGATTATGTCAAACGTTATTATGGATATAGTAATGAAAAGGCAAAACAAGCTTTGAGGATTCTTACTAAAGAACAACTTAATTTTATTAAATCAAAATTTGAAACTGGAGGAACAAAATGAGTGTCGTTCAAGAACCTGAAGTGAAGTGGACGCCCGATCAAATGGTTGAAGTGGTTCTTAATGAACCAGACGACTTTTTGAAGGTACGCGAAACTTTGACTCGTATCGGAGTCGCATCACGAAAGGAAAAGAAAATCTATCAGTCTTGCCATATTCTTCACAAGCAAGGTAGATATTATCTTGTTCACTTTAAAGAACTATTTGCCTTGGATGGTAAACATGCTAATCTGACTGTGAATGATGTTCAACGTCGCAATCGTATTGCTCAACTGCTTGCTGATTGGGGTTTGATTACGATTGTTGACCTTAAAAAGATTCAGGACATTGCTCCTTTGAATCAAATTAAAGTTCTTGCTTATAAAGATAAGGGGGACTGGATTTTAGAAACCAAGTATAATATTGGTGCTAAAAAGAAAAAGGTAGAAGACGCCGAATAATAAAAGTAGGGAGTTCAACACTCCCTTTTTATTTATTTTACATATATAATACTAAGGATGCCGAAAGGGTCCACAAAACACAAACTCGCTTTTAAAGGAGCTACTATAATGACTAACCTTGCACGTTATACTGCTGCGGATCTTAATACTTTGATGGATAAGATTACCCGCAATAGTATTGGAATGGATGAATATTTTGATCGTCTTTTTAATCACCACGAAACTACTACAAATTACCCTCCTTATAATCTAATTCAAATAAATAACGTTGAATCCCATTTGGAACTCGCACTCGCTGGATTCAAAAAGGAGGAGGTAAATGTTTTCACAGAATATGGAAAACTTTTTGTTGAAGGGCAAAAAGCAGATGCCGAATCGGATAGGACGTTTATCCACAAGGGAGTGGCTCAAAGAAGTTTTAAACGAGCGTGGACTCTATCCGACGACACAGAAGTACGTGAAGTCACATTTGAAGATGGACTTTTACGGATCGTACTTGGGAAAATAGTCCCAGAGCATCACGCCCGTAAGGACTATCTATAAATATAATTGAATATCGTCGGCGCTATGCCACGGGAGGTAACTGGCAAAATCCAGTTGACACCTCCCATTTTTTTTGTTATACTGGTTTTAAACTAAGTGAAAAAATGACCATTAAACTTGTTTTATTAAAAACTGGAGAAACTATTATATCTGATGTAAAGGAACTAGTTTCTGATGAAAAACCTTGTGGGTATCTGTTGAATGACCCTCAATTAGTTTCTATTAAAAAGGAAATGATTGATACTGAAAATGATGATCAACAAAATGTAAATCGTGGAGAGGTACATGTTTCTTTAACACCTTGGATAATTCTTTCTATTGATACGCAAATTCCAATTGATTTCAGTAATGTAGTTACTCTCGCTGAACCAGTAGAATCTTTGAAAAAAATGTATGAGGATAAGGTAAATGTCTAAGACCGTTAAGTGTGTTTTAATTAATGTTGATGTTGTTCTTATTACTGAAGTAGTTGAAATTGATGCTGATATTGGGAGTCCTAACTGTAAATTGATAAATCCATTCTTGTTTAAAAAAGCAGACGGTTCTGATGATAATTTTTATTTGGAACCTTGGCCAGATGTTACATATCAAAAGGAAATTATGCTAAGATCTGATGATATTTTAACTATCGCAGATCCACTTCCAAAAATTGTTGAAAAGTATTTAGAACTAACTACCTGATGCGCTTTTATACTAACGTTCAAATGGTCGGGGACAACTTTCTTGTCCGTGGTTATGAAGATGGTCAACACTTCATGACCCGTGAGAAGTTCAACCCGACTCTTTTTGTCCCTGCCAATAAAAAAACAAAATATCAAACCTTAAGTGGAGAATATGTAGAATCAGTTCAACCTGGATCTGTTCGTGATTGTAGGGAATTTGTTAAAAAATATGAGAACGTAGAAAACTTTAAAATCTTTGGAAATACTCAATATATCTATCAGTATATTTCTGATATGTATTCTGAAGATGAAATTAAATTTGATATTAGTAAAATTAAAGTAACTACTATTGATATTGAGGTTGCTTCTGAAAATGGATTCCCTGATGTAGAATCTGCTGCCGAAGAAGTTCTTTTGATTACCGTTCAAGATTATTCCTCAAAACAAATTAACACTTGGGGGAAGGGTCCCTTTCAAAACAAACAGAAGAATGTAAACTATCGTTCATTCTCAAGTGAGTACGATCTCTTAAACGATTTCATTAATTGGTGGATGATTGAATCCAACACACCAGAAGTTGTGACTGGATGGAACAGTAAACTGTATGATATTCCTTATCTCGTTCGTAGAATTGATAGGGTTCTTGGTGAAAAACTAATGAAGCGTTTGTCACCTTGGGGTCTTGTAACTGAAGATGAAACATACATCTCGGGTCGTAAGCACCTTTGTTATGATATTGGTGGAATCTCGCAGTTGGACTATCTTGATCTTTATAAGAAATTTACTTATAAAGCACAGGAATCTTATCGTCTGGATTATATTGCTGAAGTTGAACTTAAACAGAAAAAACTAGATCACTCTGAGTTTGATACTTTCAAAGATTTTTATACGAAAGGATGGCAAAAGTTTGTAGAATACAACATCAAGGACGTGGAACTTGTTGACCGTTTGGAAGACAAGATGAAACTAATTGAACTTGCGCTTACTATGGCATATGACGCCAAGGCAAACTATGAGGATGTATTTTCTCAAGTTCGCATGTGGGATACGATTATCTATAACTACCTGAAGAAAAGGAATATCGTTATTCCTCCTAAAGAGCGTTCTGATAAAGATTCCAAATATGAGGGTGCTTATGTTAAAGAACCTATTCCTGGAATGTATGAATGGGTTGTGAGTTTTGACTTGAACTCTCTATATCCACATTTGATTATGCAATACAACATAAGCCCTGAAACTCTTTTAGAAGAAAGGCATCCATCTGTAACTGTGGATAAGATTCTCAATAAAGATCTTACATTTGAACTGTATAAAGACTATGCAGTTTGTGCGAATGGTGCGATGTATCGTAAAGATGTTCGCGGATTCCTTCCAGAGTTGATGGAAAAGATTTATAATGAACGTGTAATCTTTAAAAAGAAAATGCTTGCTGCAGAGCAAGCATATGAAAAGACCAAGAGCAAGGAGTTAGTTAAAGAAATTGCTCGTTGCAACAACATTCAGATGGCACGAAAGATTCAATTGAACTCTGCCTATGGTGCGATTGGTAATCAGTATTTTCGTTATTTTAAACTTGCAAATGCTGAAGCAATTACTTTATCTGGTCAAGTTTCAATTAACTGGATCATGAATAAGGTAAATGCTTATTTAAACAAAATTCTTAAGAGTACAGATGTTGATTACGTTATTGCTTCGGATACTGATTCTCTTTACGTTAATATGGGTCCTTTGGTTGAGAGTGTATACAAAGGAAGAGAGAAAACTACTCAAAGCGTTGTTTCGTTCCTTGATAAGGTCTGTCAGGTGGAATTTGAAAAGTATATTGAAAATTCTTACAAAGAACTGGCGGAATACGTGAATGCTTATGAGCAGAAAATGATCATGAAGCGTGAGTGTATTGCTGAACGTGGTATTTGGACTGCAAAGAAGCGATACATTTTAAGTGTGTGGGATAGTGAAGGTGTTCGCTATGAGGAATCCAAACTCAAGATTAAGGGTATTGAAGCAATTAAATCTTCCACACCAGCACCTTGCCGTAAGATGTTGAAAGAATCTTTTAATATTTTAATGAGTGGTACTGAAGATGACATGATTCATTTTATTGATAAGTGCCGCGAAGAGTTTAAATCTCTTCCTCCAGAACAAATTGCATTTCCTAGAACTGCTTCTGATATTCGTAAATATTATTCGTCTTCTAATATTTACGCCTCTAAAACTCCAATTCAGGTACGGGGTGCATTGCTTTTTAATCATTACATAAAACAAAAAAATCTTACTAATAAGTATTCTTTGATTAATAATGGCGAAAAGGTTAAGTTCTTATTTTTGAAAAAACCAAATATCATTCAAGAAAATGTAATTTCTTTTATTCAGCAGTTTCCTACCGAACTTGGTCTTGACAAATACATTGATTATGAATTACAATTTGAGAAAGCATTCTTGGATCCACTCAAAACAATTTTGAATATTATTGGGTGGCAAGAAGAAAAAACTATAAATCTTGAATCATTTTTCTTTTAATGAAATTGCCTATTAATCAAAAAGAATTAGAGTATATAATAAACTCATTAAAAAATATTAATCCACAACTTTATGCTAAATTGTGGTCATATAAAGTAAATCATTTGAAGGAGAAAAAAAATGGATTTTCTTAAGGATATTGTGAAAGAAATTGGTGGCGAGTACACGCAACTTGCTTCTGATATTGATGAGACTGAAACTTATGTTGACACAGGTTCGTACATTTTTAATGCACTGGTTTCAGGTAGCATATTTGGCGGTGTATCTGGCAACAAGATTACTGCTATTGCTGGAGAGTCTAGTACTGGAAAAACTTTCTTCAGCCTCGCCGTTGTTAAGAATTTTCTTGATACCAATCCCGATGGTTATTGCCTCTACTTTGATACTGAAGCTGCTATTACCAAATCTCTCTTAGAATCCCGTGGAATTGATACTTCTCGTCTTGTGGTTGTTAATGTGGTTACTGTTGAAGAGTTTCGTGGAACGGCGCTCAAGGCAGTAGATATGTATATGAAAAAACCAGAAGCAGAACGCAAACCTTGCATTTTTGTGCTAGACTCTCTGGGTATGCTTTCCACAAGTAAGGAGATTAATGATGCTCTGAATGATAAAGAAGTTCGTGACATGACCAAATCACAACTGATTAAAGGTGCATTCCGTATGCTTACGCTTAAACTGGGTCAAGCAAAAATTCCAATGATCGTGACCAATCACACGTATGATGTCATCGGTGCTTACGTTCCTACTAAAGAGATGGGTGGTGGTAGTGGACTCAAGTACGCAGCGTCTTCAATCATTTATCTCAGCAAAAAGAAAGAAAAGGATGGAACAGAAGTTGTTGGAAACATTATAAAGGCAAAGACTGCTAAGTCGCGTTTGAGTAAGGAGAATAAGGATGTAGAGGTTCGTTTGTTTTATGATGAACGAGGTCTGGATAGATATTATGGACTACTTGAACTCGGTGAGATTGGTGGACTTTGGAAAAACACCGCAGGACGTTATGAAATTAATGGCAAGAAAATCTACGCTAAACAAATTTTAGCAAATACTGAAGAATACTTCACCGAAGAGGTGATGCAACAACTTGATGATATTGCTAAACGTGAATTCTCTTATGGAACGAATTGAATCGACTATTTTAAAAAATTTAGTATTTAATGAAGATTATTCTAGAAAGGTAATACCTTTTATACAACCAGATTATTTTGAAAATAAATCTGAAAAAGTTATTTTTGAAGAGATCACTCAATTCATTATAAAATATGGTTCGGCAATTACTGTTGAAGCACTTAATATTGAAGTAGAAAATCGGTCAGATTTGACTGAGGATCAAATTAAAGAAATCAGGGAAATTAATAGGAACTTGAGTTATTTCCCTGTAGATAAGCGGTGGTTACTTGATACTACTGAAAGATGGTGTCGTGATCGTGCTATTTACTTGGCACTCATGGAATCAATCCATATTGCCGATGGTAACGATTCAAAAAAGAATAGGGATGCTATTCCAAGTATTCTTTCAGATGCTCTTGCAGTTAGTTTTGATAACAATATCGGTCACGATTATCTAAACAACTATGAAGAACGATATGAGTATTATCACAGAAAGGAGGATAAAATTGAATTTGATCTTGAGTACTTTAACAAAATTACCAAAGGCGGTCTCCCTAACAAGACTCTTAATATCGCTCTTGCTGGTACGGGTGTCGGCAAGTCTTTATTCATGTGCCATGTTGCTAGCTCCGTCTTGTTGCAGGGGAGGAACGTTCTCTACATTACAATGGAAATGGCAGAGGAGAAAATTGCTGAGCGAATTGATGCAAATCTCTTAAACGTTCCCATTCAGCAGTTGGAAGAATTGCCAAGATCAACCTTTGAGAATAAAGTAACGAATATTGCAAAGAAAACCAGTGGATCACTTATAATTAAGGAGTATCCAACTGCTTCAGCGCATAGTGGACATTTCAAGGCACTTCTTAATGAACTTGCACTTAAGAAGTCATTTAAACCTGATATTATTTTCATCGATTACCTTAATATTTGTGCTTCCAGTAGACACAAAGCAAATAGTTCTGTCAATTCTTATTCTTATATTAAATCAATTGCCGAAGAACTTCGTGGTCTGGCAGTAGAATTCAATGTTCCGATTGTCAGCGCAACACAAACTACTCGGAGTGGTTTTGGATCTTCTGATGTGGAATTGACTGATACTTCCGAATCATTTGGTTTGCCTGCTACTGCCGACCTTATGTTTGCTCTGATTAGCACGGAAGAGTTAGAGCAACTTGGTCAAATTATGGTAAAGCAATTGAAAAACCGTTATAATGACCCAACAATCTACAAGAGATTTATTGTTGGGATTGACCGTGCTAAAATGCGTCTTTATGATTGTGAGCAGACTGCCCAGAATGACATACTTGACAGTGGGCAGGACGATGAGTATAATGATAATGAAGACAAAAAACCCAAAAAGTCGTTTGAAGGATTTAAATTTTAATGGAAACTGCTAAACACGTTAATTTTGATAAATATGCTGAGTTTGTAGATGCAGTGACTTCTGATGCATCTAAAGACTTTCTTTCTCTCTCTGACCGCCTGGTTGCTCTTGATGAGAAAGGTGCGAATATTGAGCGTCTTCTAACCGCTTCTGTTGGCATCAATGCTGAAGGTGGTGAGTTTATGGAAATCGTTAAGAAGATGATTTTCCAGGGAAAACCTTATAATGAGGATAATCGTGAGCACCTGATTATTGAGTTGGGAGATATTATGTGGTATGTTGCTCAAGCATGTATGGCACTTGATGTAACTCTGGATGATGTTGTTGCCCGTAACGTTCAAAAACTCCTGAAGCGTTATCCTGAAGGTGCTTTTGATGTTTACTTCTCCGAAAACCGTGCTGCTGATGACCGATGACTAAAGAAAAGCAAGTAACAATTAAAATGGATATTCGTTCTGCTGCTGCAGTACGACAAATCCTTTTTGAGTCTCAAAAAGGATACACTTATAATTCAGAAAGTGTTCCTCCTCGTATTTCTGATATTCGCTCGGTAATTTCAGATCTTGATGATAAGATTAGTACAGTTTTTGGTTAATAATAAATATTTCAAAAATGTCTTTGATTGGAAAAAAAAGGGGAAGACCTATTAGTAGAATTCAGTTTGATTCTATTTTAAAAAAATTCTTAGTTTTTTTAAAAAGAGAGTTAAAAATTAATTATGATGTTCCAATCATATTAGTTGATGATGCTGATTTTTCAAAAAAAGTATTGGCATTTGGTGAAATATCAAAAGATAATATGATACATTTAAGTATTATAAATCGTCATCCCATGGACATACTTAGAACACTTGCTCATGAGTATGTCCATTATAAGCAAAATATTGAAAATAAAATTCGTAGAAGTGGTCCAGGAAGTCCATCAGAAAATCAAGCAAATGCAAAGGCAGGTGAGATTATGAGAAAGTATGGACAACTTCATCCAGAGTTATTTGACCTTATGTCTATTAGGTAATATAATTCTTTTATTGGGGAATTAGTTAAACGGTATAACGGGTGCTTTGCAAGCACTTATTAGGAGTTCGATTCTCCTATTCTCCATTTGCCCGTGTACTCCAACGGTAGAGAGGGTGGACTTAGAATCCATACAGTGGAAGTTCGAATCTTCTCACGGGCACTAAATATTTGAAAAAATGTCAAGAACAAAAGGTAAAGATACTTGGGAAAAATATTATAATAATAAAGATAATATTAGTATTCAAATAAAGAAAACTGCACCGTATTATGCAGATGAACTTACAACGAAAGTTGAAGGAAACTTACCATATGATGGAATTGTAATTTATAAAGATGGTTTTTCTAAACATATTTCCAGAGGAGGAAATACAAAATTAGCATTTCAATTTAATCCAACTGGTCCAATTTATTATTCTCCGGTTGATAATTTTTATAAACCAGGAATATCTTCTGGTTTAAATTTAAGTCCCGAATCTTTTGGGATTGAAAATCAAACTTTTGGTAACAGTGAAATATATTACCAGAAAGTAATAAATTCAATTACAGATCGTTGGCAATCTGGTAATTATAGTGGGGAATTGTATGATTATCTTATGGAATTAGTTTCTTATGCAAATGGAGGACCTGGAAGTTTTAGTGGAATAAAAACTGATGGTTTTGATTGGGGCACAATCACTAGTTATTTTTCTGAAGTTATTGGACCATTAGTTTGCATTAAAAGAGGAATTTTGTCCGATTTGAGAGTAACAAATATTTCTAGTGCAAAAATTTTCATACCATCTTCTTCGGAAGCCTTGTATGACTATAAACTTATTTGTGGTGATCAAGAATATCTAATATCCGCAAAATCTGGAAGGGGTGTATCTAATCAGGTTAAACCCCAATTTGTACTTCCCTATGTTGAAAATTATTTAGAAATTCCATTAAAATCTAGGAAGGCATATAAACTATTGCAAATATTATCAAATTATTCTATTAAAAAAGGACCCTTTCTTGGGTGGCAATTGTTGCAAAATACTGCAGAGTTAACTGCTGGTGCTATTTCTGATATAGAAAAAAACTATGACACAAATATTAAATCATCTAGAGACCAAATAACTAATATTCAACCATGGAAACCTTTTATAAGTAAGTATTTTCCTACTTATAAAACTGTCACTTATGGGCAAGTAAGATATAAATGTGAAACTTTAATTCAATCTGCATCTAAAACAGGAATTTTGCATAATGATCTTAAAAAAATATTTCAGGTATATTTGAACAAATCTAGAATTTCTTATGTAAAAATGAAAGTTTCTATGCCAAACGGAAATCCATCATTTACAAGAATTCAAGATGGTGGAGTTAAAACGATTAATTATTTGGAATTGAGAAGTTCTAATGATAGTTTGTCTAGAACATCTGATAAAATGGGTTTTGATAAGGTGAGATAATCTATTAGAATAAATATTTAGTAATTATAGTAAAGATAGAATAATACCGTAAATAATGAAAAACTTCTTTCAGTTTGTGCAAAATATTCAAGAAATGGCATCTCAACAAGCTGCTAGACTTGGATTTCAGGGAGATGGTAAAGGTGGATGGTATAAACAGGGAGAGTTTGTCGCAAAAACAGAAAAAGGAAGACTCAAGTTTTATAATAAAAGACAAACTCTTGGTAAAGATTCTGCTCAAACTGAACTAGAAAAAAATATATCTGATCCTAATTTTCAAGATCCTGCCATTACTCAACAGCAGCAAGTTGTACCAACTGGTCAACAGAATGTTTCCCAAGAACCTATTTCGCCAGAAGATCCTGTAGTAAATTATCTTCCAGTAGAAAAAACAAAAGGAACTTTAACTATTGCTTTTGGTAGATTTAATCCTCCGCATTTAGGACATCAACAATTGATGGATACTGCAGCAGCAGCGGCAGAACAAGATGGTAGTGATTATATAATTGTTCCTTCACGTAGTCAGGATGAGAAAAAAAATCCATTAGATCCTGATACTAAAATTATGATAATGCGTCAAATGTTTCCTGACCATAGTGAAAGAATTTTAAATGATCTCAATACAACAACAATCTTTGATGCTTTAAAGAAAGCGCATAATGATGGATATATGAACGTGAGAATTGTTGGTGGATCGGATAGAGTTAAAGAATTAGATAAACTATCTAATAACTATAATGGAAATCTTTATCAATTTGATAATATTGAAGTATTATCTGCTGGAGATATAGATCCAGATTCAGATGGATTGGAAGGTTTATCAACATCAAGAATGCGTCTTGCTGCTGCGGAAGGAGATTTTAAAACTTTTCGTGCTGGTATGCCTCCAGACATGAGACCAAAAGATATAAGAGCAATTTTTGATACCGTTCGTGCTTCTATGGGAATACAAGATGAGGTAATTGAAGTTTGGAAAATCGCACCTAAGTATGACACACAAACTCTTCGTGAAAATTATATTGCAGAAAAAATTTATAACATTGGGGATTTAGTAGAAAACTTAAATACCGGATTGGTTGGACGTATTATTCGTCGTGGGACTAATTATCTTATTTGTGTAACTGAAGATCATATTATGTTTAAGTCCTGGATTAAAGATGTAACTGAGTCTAAAAAATATACTGAGAAGAAATTGGATAGTATGTATAGAGAACCTGGAAAACCAAACACTTTGGCAGGAACTTTGGGGTATTTTAAATATGCTTCTAAACAAACTCCGGGTGCAATAGGAACAAACTCAGAATATCTTCAATCTGGTGCAAAATCTTACGGTATTGATTTCATAAATAGACATAGAAAAAAATAAAGTATTATAAAAATCTCAAATGACTACCACTATTTTTGAAGAAACCCCTCCTATGGGCGATGCAAAAAGAACTCTTGAGAAGCAAGCAAGACAACTTGCTTATGATATTAGATATGAAATCAAGAAATCTATCGGTGATAAAAAATTAGATCCAGCATCTCTTAAAAGAGAGTATATGAAAGGTCTTCAAAAATCTTCTCAACCACCAGCAGTTAAAATGAGAGCAAGACAAATGTTATTGGGAGAAGACTATACATCTGATATTAAAAATATTGTATCAGAAAATGTTGCAAATGCTCTTTATAAAGTTTTTGTTGAAGGTATAGATGAGGTTAATTCTGAAATAGAATTGGATTATTTGAGAGAGCTTGCTGATACTAGAGAAGCAAAATATAAAGTAAGAGTTACAGACAAGAAAACTGGAAATTCATATGTTCGTTATGCAACTCGTGCAAAAATTTCTGAACTTCGTGCAAATCCAAATATTTCTTCTGTAGAAATGACAGAACATGGTGAACCAAGAGAAGGTGAAAGAAAAAGAGGTGTAGAAACTGCTACAGTAAAAACTGGCGGCAATGCAAAGAAGGATTATGATGGTGATGGTAACGTGGAAAGTGGTGCTAAAGAATATCGTGGTGCCGTTCATAATGCAATTCAACGTAGAAGGGGTGGAGTGGCAGACGGTAAAGATACTTCAAGTGTTAAAGAAGACTTTATAGGTGAAGTAAAAACTACTGAAGATAAAAGGAATAAAAAGATTACTGGTGAAGGTGTAAATAATTCCAGTATTATTAAATTATTTCCAGATGATAAAACCGCACCATCACGCCATGGAATGGTTGTAGCAAATAGTTATGAAGTTGATGGACCTATTTTAACTGAAAGGGCAAAAAGTTCAGCTCAGCAAAAATTTATGGGCATGGTTCTTGCCACTAAACGGGGCAAAAAGGCATCATCAAAAGAAGTTGCAAAGTCTGCTTCTGAAATGAGTGAAAAGGAAGCAAAAAAATTCGCTAAAACTAAGCATAAAGGTCTTCCAAAACATGTTGCAAAAGAAGAAAAAGAATGTGGGGGTGATGAAGATCCAAGACAAATGAAGACTAAAAGAGATAAAGTACGAACTGCTCTTGGATTGATGGGAATCAAGGCTTCTTATGAACCCGAAGGTAAAGTAATCTCAGAAAGAGATGATGAACCAGGTGAAGGACCAAGACAAAGATATGGTGATATGCGTGGTTTAGACCGTAGTGGACCACCAACATCTTTTGGTGGAAAATGGCAAAGTAAAGAAAGGAAAGCAGCAGGTGCAGACGCTTTAAAAAGAGCTTCATCTTTAGTAAAACCTGCTGACTGATAAATATTTCAGGATACTCTAAACGGAGGACATCATGGACGCAATAGTAGTGGTTGTAAAACCAATTCTTATTCATCTTGCTACACATCCAGCAGTTAAGAATCTTGTAATTTCTCTTCTCGAAAAGTATGTAAATACAACCGATAATAGTATTGATAATCAAATTCTTGAAACTGCTAAAGTTCTTCTGTTCAAACCAGAAGCACCTAAAGTGTGATCATTTGTTTTTTAACTAATTGGGTCATAACTATCTAAAGGAGACAAAAAGTAAAAGTCTCCTTTTTTTATAAATATCAATATAAAGAAATTATAGGGTAAGAAACATGGCTCTTTGGGGCAATACGGATTTAATTGGACAGGCTGGTACTATTACCATCAATCTTGGTACTGAGGCAGTAACTGGATCTGGAACTACCTTTGCAACTACTGGATTTACTGTAAGTGAGGGAGATATTCTCGTAGTTGGCGCTGGTGCCACTTATGGTCATGCAGTAATTTCATCAGTTACAAGTAATACTGCAATTTCAATTGCTTCTACGCAATTTTTGATTCCTCACCCAACAACTAATCTAATTAGTGGTGCATCTTATTTTGTAACTCAAAGACCCATATCATCTATTGAGGGTGGTCAGTATGTTGCACCTGATGAAAAATCAAATAGATATTCTACTGTATTTGGTGTAGATACTACTGAAACTGCTGCTGCTAGAACAGCAACAGTTGGTGGAAAGGCAGGAGCTTATAGCGTTGCTCATGCTGGTTGGGTTGGTGTTACAACTTACGTAGATACTCACGGAAATCTTAGAGTCAAGAGTGAAACTTTAGTTGCCGGAAGTATGATTACCAGTGATGCAAATGATGACGCCAGATATCCAGATTCTTGATAAAAATGTATGAGATTTGATGAGTTGAATGAAAATAATTATTTGTTATTTGCCATAAAATTTTATGACAATCCTCAGTCTGCGACTAAAGAAGATTTTGACAACGATTTAAAAAAAATACGTTATATCAAAAGACTTCTTAAAAAGTATAAGCAGACTGGGGAACTTAAAGTGCATTTGATATTAAATCATTTAATTGTACTTTTTAATGTTTTTAATGATGCGGCAATCCCTTTGTTATTTTATAGTTTAGATAAAGATCTTTGGCCTGCAATAAAAAGTTTTTTAATTTTTTTAAATAGAATACCAGAATATCCAAAAACAGAAATTGATAATATACAAGAAGATAAAAACTGTTTGACCCAACTTCATTTAATTTAATGGATAAAGCAGAAAAATTAATAAATTTAATTAGACTTATAAAAGAAGAAGGAATGAGTGTTTCTTCTGGTCCAGTAAATTCGACTAATAAATCTGGCGAAGTTAGTATTGCCGGTTTACCTCCAGATAATCCTCCTGTGTTTAGAAAAAATAAAATTTATGCAAAGGGGGGTAAAGGATCTCGTAAATGGTGGTTGCAGTATTTAAGAGGTAATTAAAAAAAATGTTCTCACAAGAATCATCTAAACTAGCGGTTCTTGAATCTAAACTCAGTATCTATGAAGAATTATCCCGCGAAATGCTTTCTAAATTAGAATCGGCAGTAGAAAAAATTTCTGAAGGTAATTCACGTATTGCCACAATTCTTACTAAACACGATGAGCGTATTGAGCAAAGTATGAAAACCGATGAACTGATTATTAAAATGATTGAGGATGTAAAGGAAGAAAATAAACAAGATTATTCTAGAGTTATGACTAGATTGGAAAAGTTAGAAAGTAAAGTAGAAGATTTTGCTAAGTTTCGTTGGTTACTTGTTGGTGGTGCAATTTTTCTATCGTTTATGTTTTCACAATCTACTGTAGTTGTGGATATGTTGACACCTGACTCACAACCTGCTAGAGTAGAGCGCACAAAGTAATACCCTCTTGTAATGGATTTTGTTGACTCCAAGTATATTGGTTTAGTTTCATCACGTCTACAAAAATTTAAAAGGGTCAAATCGGATCTCTACAACTTCCGCTGCCCTATTTGTGGCGATTCTCATAAGAACAAAAACAAGGCAAGAGGATATATTTATCCTGTGAAAAATAATACTAACTTTAAGTGTCACAACTGTGGTGCTAGTATGTCTTTTAATAATTTTCTTAAAGAAATTGATATTATATTGTATAAACAATATACTTTAGAAAAATTTAAAGAGGGGCATACTGGACAAAATTTTGTTGTTGAAGAACCAAAATTTGATTTTACTAAACCATCCTTTAAAAAAAAGTTAGATCTTCCTAAAGCATCAGAAATTCCTGTTGCAAAAGAGTATTTGGAAAAAAGAAAATTAAATCCAGAAAAATTTTATTTTACTAACAAATTTAAACAATGGGTAAATACACAAAAACATACATTTGACGTTATTTCAAAAGATGAAAGTCGTATTATTATACCAATGTATGATACGGAAAACAATTTGATAGGTTTTCAGGGAAGAGCACTAGGACCGAACCCTGTTAAATATATTACTGTGATGCTTTCTGAGGATGCTCCAAAAATTTATGGTCTTGAAAAAATTAATCATTCAAAACCCATTTACATTGTTGAAGGACCCTTCGACTCCACGTTTGTACAAAATGCTGTTGCTATGTGTGGGTCCGACGTTGATATTGGGTCGTTTGGTTGGAGCGATTATATTTACGTTTTTGATAACGAACCTCGCAATCGAGAAATCGTCAACCGAATATCAAAAACCATCGACAGAGGCGACAAAGTAATTATTTGGCCATCATCCATTGAGCAAAAAGATATCAATGATATGGTTCTCTCTGGACTTAATGTCATGGATGTGTTAGAATCAAATACCTATTCTGGTTTAGAAGCAAAAATTAAGTTTAACAATTGGAAAAAAATATGAGCAACGGAACAAAAGTTATTAAGAGAAATGGTAAAACTGAATCTCTTGATTTGAATAAACTTCACGTTATGGTGGAAGAAGCGTGTAAAGATCTTGCTGGAGTTTCTGCATCCCAAGTAGAAATGCAATCTGGTATTCAATTTTATGATGGTATTACGACCGCAGAGATTCAGGAGATTCTGATTCGTTCTGCTTCTGATCTAATTGATCTGGAGCATCCCAATTATCAGTTTGTTGCTGCTCGCCTGCTGCTGTTTGCTATTCGTAAACAGATTTTTGGACGTATGCATGAGGCACCAACTGTAAAGCAGCATATTGTTCAATGTATCAAAAACGGAGTTTATGATGCAGAAATTGCAGACCTCTATTCTGATGAAGAGTTTGATAAACTTCAGTCGTTTATTGATCATAGTCGTGACTATTTGTTCACTTATGCAGGTCTACGTCAGGTCGTTGATAAGTATCTCGTGCAGGACAGAAGTACTGGATCACTTTATGAAACGCCACAATTCATGTATCTGCTGATTGCTGCAACTATCTTCTCCAAATATCCAAAGGAAACACGTTTAGATTACGTGAGGAAATACTATGATGCAATCTCAAAGCACAAGATCAACATTCCAACCCCCATCATGGCAGGAGTGCGAACACCACTTAGACAATACGCTAGTTGTGTTCTTGTTGATGTTGATGACACCCTCGATAGTATCTTTACTAGCGATATGGCTATCGGCAGGTATGTTGCACAAAGGGCGGGCATCGGTATCAACGCAGGTCGCATCCGTGGCATCAACAGCAAAATCAGAGGTGGAGAAGTTCAGCACACAGGTGTTGTCCCTTTCCTCAAAAAGTTTGAAGCAACTGTCCGATGCTGCACTCAAAATGGCATCCGAGGTGGATCAGCAACTGTCCACTTCCCCATCTGGCATCAAGAAATAGAAGATATCCTAGTATTAAAGAATAACAAAGGAACTGAAGATAACCGTGTTCGCAAGTTAGACTATAGTATCCAAATTTCTAAACTCTTCTATGCACGGTTCATTCAAAACAGAGAGATCTCACTATTCTCTCCACACGACGTTCCTGGTCTGTATGATGCTTTTGGTACTGATGGATTTGACAGTTTATATGAGCATTACGAACGAGCTCAAGATGTTCCAAGAAAGACTATTGGAGCTCAAGAACTCTTTTTGGATCTTCTAAAAGAACGTGCAGAAACTGGTCGTATTTACATTATGAATATTGATCATTGCAATTCTCACTCATCTTTCTTGGATAAAGTTGAGATGAGTAATCTTTGCCAAGAAATTACTTTGCCCACTAAACCACTTCAACATATTGATGATATTGATGGTGAAATCGCTCTCTGCATCCTTAGTGCAATTAATGTCGGAAAAATCCGTGACCTTGAAGACCTTGAAATACTCTGTGATCTTTCTGTGCGCTCTCTGGATGAACTTATCGATTTCCAAGGATATCCCGTCAAAGCAGCAGAAATTGCTACCAGAGCACGTCGTTCTCTGGGTATAGGTTTTATTGGACTTGCCCATTATCTTGCTAAGAATGGTGAACACTATGATGATCCTGGTGCCTGGAAACTGGTTCATGATTTGACTGAAGCATTTCAGTATTACCTCATTCAATCAACAGTAAATCTTGCAAAAGAAAAAGGTGCTTGTGAATATTCGCACCGCACAAAGTATTCTCAGGGTATTTTACCGATTGATACTTATAAGAAAGATGTAGATGAAATTGTTCCGAATGAATTGAAATATGATTGGGAAGGTCTTAGATCACAAGTTAAGCAATATGGAGTCAGGAACAGCACTTTGTCCGCACAGATGCCATCGGAGAGCAGTTCCGTTGTGTCAAATGCCACCAACGGAATTGAACCACCTAGAGGTTATTTGTCCATTAAGAAGTCGAAAAAGGGTCCACTTAAGCAGATTGTTCCACAGTATCAAACACTTAAAAACAATTACACGCTTCTTTGGGATATGCCTAGCAATCGTGGTTATATTCATATTGTTGCTATTATGCAAAAATTCTTTGATCAAGCGATTTCTGGAAACTGGTCGTATAATCCAGAGAATTATACCGATAATGAAGTTCCTACTTCGGTAATGGCACAAGATCTACTGACTACATATAAGTACGGCTGGAAAACCAGCTACTATCAAAATACAAACGACATGAAGAATGATGAGGTTGAAGAAACCCGTCAATCTCTTGAAGATTTAATTTCTCAACTAGAAACTGCAGAGGAGGAAGATTGTGAGTCTTGTAAGATTTAAAACAGGTTTGGAGGATAAAAAAATGGTTGATTCTATGACCGTTTTTAATTCTCAAGAAGTAGATACTAAAAAGCAACCTATGTTTTTTGGTGCTCCACTAGGAATTCAAAGATACGATTCTTACAAGTATCCAATTTTTGATAAACTAACAACTCAACAACTAGGTTACTTTTGGAGACCTGAAGAGGTTTCTCTTCAAAAAGATAGAGGAGATTATCAATCTCTTCGTCCAGAACAAAAACATATTTTTACTAGCAACCTGAAATATCAGGTTATGTTGGATTCAGTTCAGGGTCGTGGTCCTGGTATGGCGTTCGCGCCTTACTGCTCACTTCCCGAACTGGAAGCTTGTATGAAAGTGTGGGAATTTATGGAAATGATCCATTCCCGTTCATACACTTATATCATCAAGAACGTTTATTCGGACCCATCTGAAGTTTTTGATACTATTCTTAAAGAAGATCGTATTATGGAACGTGCCGTGAGCGTGACTCAGGCATATAATGATTTCATCAATAGTGCTCATCATTATGATAATTCAAATGAATGGGTTCACGCATTGGAACAAGTACCATACGCACAAGAGGCAAGGTATGAACTCAAGCGCAAATTGTTCAGAGCAGTTGCAAACGTTAATATTCTTGAAGGTATTCGTTTTTATGTCAGTTTTGCTTGCAGTTTTGCATTTGGCGAACTCAAACTTATGGAAGGAAGTGCCAAAATCATCTCACTGATTGCTCGTGATGAGAACCAGCATCTGGTAATCACTCAGAACATTTTAAACAAATGGAAGGAAGGTGATGACCCTGAGATGGCACGTATTTCCAAAGAGGAGGAGCAGTGGTTCTACAAGACCTTTGAGAATGCAGTCAATCAAGAAAAACTTTGGGCAGAGTATCTGTTCAAGGATGGATCTATGATTGGCCTAAATGACAAACTGTTACAGCAGTATGTTGAATGGATTGCAAACCGTAGAATGAAGGCGATTGGACTTCGCCCACTTTATGATATTCCAGCAAAAAATAATCCGCTTCCTTGGACTGAACATTGGATTTCCTCTAAGGGACTTCAAGTGGCACCTCAGGAAACAGAAGTTGAGTCCTACATAGTAGGTGGGATTAAACAAGATGTTACCAAAGATACTTTCTCAGGATTCCAATTATGATGAATGGTGTGAACAGGAAATCCTGAACGCATATAAAGAAGCTGCAGAAAGTGATGAATTTTTGTTCGGTGATTATGATTATGAAAAAGAGTGGTTAGGTAAAAAGAATGATGATGTAAGTTGAGGAGGGTCTTCGGATCCTCCTTTTTTTATAAATATCTAAAAAAGTAAAAGATAAATGAAGACTTTTAGAGAGTTTATGCTTGAGGCGGTGGAATCTACTTTTGGAAGTGAGGCTGAACAAGCAAGAGTTCGTGAAAGAGATGCTGCACAAGCAAGAAGAAGAGCTGCTAGAACTGGAATGAGTCCAGAAGTAGAAGAAGCTGAAAATAAAAGAAAGGCATTTGAAAAGTCTGGATTAAGCCCAGAAGAAGCTAGAAGAAGAGCATATAGAAATGTAAAAGTAAGTTCACAAGATGCTGGATTTGGTCCTAATAAACAAACATCATCTTCAACACAAAAAACTGCTAAACAACCTACAGGAACAACTCAAACACCACCCAGACCGCAGCAACAGGCACCTAGACAACAACCTCCAAAGCAACCCTCAGGATCCACACAAACGCCTCCTAGAGGCGCTCAGGCGGGCACTCAGGCACCTCCTAAGCAACCTAAGGCATCTACTCCTCCACCACCAAAACCACCCACCAGTAACGTTCCAGCACCCACAGCAAAACCTCCTACAGCAGCACCAAAGGGACCAGGACTTCGCACTCGTTTAGGTAGATTAGGTGGAACTGCATTAAATGTTGGTGCTGGTGCTTTAGAGTATAAGGATAGAAGATCTGCTGGACAGACTAGAACTCAGGCAGCAACTGGTGCTACTGCATCTGCTGCTGGAGGTGAAGCAGGATGGAGAACTGGTCTCAGACTTGGTTCTTCTTTAGGATCAAAATTTGGTCCTAAAGGAGCAGTTATTGGTAGTGGTATAGGAGCACTTAGTGGAGCAGCACTTGGATCTACTGCCGCTGGTGGTTTGGCAGACAAATTAACTGGTGCCAGCAAAAAACCAACAGAAAAAGATTATGAAAAAGCAAGACAAAAATATGGTGTAACTCAATCTAGAAAGGTTTCTGCACAATCTGGAACTTATGGTGCAAAACAGGGTTCTGCTTTAACTGGAATTGGTGGAAAAACTGCAGTATCTAAGGATAAGAAGGGTGCTGCATTTATGTCAACTGGTGCGGGATCTCAAAGAAAAACAGTTCAACTCGCTAAAACTCAATTAGTACGTGATCCTAAAACTGGTAAACAAGTTGTAGGTGATCTTGCATTTAAAGGAGGAAAGGCAACTTATCTTGCAAGACCTTCAGTTGCCTCAAGAGATACTGGATTAGGTGGTGCTATTAGAAATGTTTCAAGAGCAACAGGTATTGGTGGGCAGAGAGAAAGAGATGCTGCAGCAGCAAAAACTGAGTATAGAACTGCTCTCAAGAATACACAAACTTATCAAAAGAAACTGGGAATTACTCCTAAGGCAGCCACGGCACAAAAACTTCCTGGACGTGGAGTTGGACCAGCAAAAGTTGGTCCTAAATTAGTTGGACCTAAAATTGTAGGGCCTAAAAAAGTAGGAACTGGTGCTAAACCATCAGCAACAGTAAAACCAGCATAATCAAATAAATAAATATTAGTAAAAAGTATTATTTCTAATGGAAAGATTAACTGGCGGAAAATACAGATCCTTTTTAGAATCATATGTTTCTATCTATGATAATGGAACTGATGATTTGCAAGAGCAGGAAAATATTCAAGAATTTCTGCAAGTTATTGGTGAATTAGTTGACGAAGGATATGATTTAAGTGAATATACTTATGATGAACTTTATGAGCATTATCTCAGTGAAGGTGGTTTGGGAACTGTATTAAAAGCACTTGGTGGTCGAGCACTTGCCGCCACCAGAGGAGCTGCTAGAACTGCCTGGAAAGGGACTGTTAAGCAGACAAATGAAGGACCTAAAGTTATTCCTGGGGCAAAAGAAACAACTAAGGAAATACTTGCAAAAACAGGTAAAGTTGCACCTTGGGTAGCTTTGGGGCTTGCTGCTGATCAAGCACTTACTGGAGGTGCTGGAAGAGAATGGTTAGGACGTGGTGCTCAAGCAGTAAAGGATGTAGGTCATAGTATTCCAAAACCAGAAAAACCTCAAACAGCAAGACCAAAGCCACAATCAAGTCAAGAAAGAAATCCTTATGGATTGAATCAAGATTTTGATATTTTTGACGCTATTAAGGGTCATCTTCTGGATGAAGGTTATGCAGAAACTGAAGAGGCGGCGATTGCTATCATGGCAAATATGGGAGAAGAGTGGAGAAATAGTATTATTGAGCAAAGTGCTATTGCTTCTAGAACCTCTAAAGTTGTTGATGATCAAAGACAAGGATATCATGGAGACTCTGATGCGATTAATAAATTGCAAAACGCTACATCTAAATCAATTGGTAGATTGAAAAGAGGGCAAGGACCAGTAGTTACTCCTGGTCTTCCTGGAGTTTGATAAGAGGGGCAAAACGCCCCTTTTTTTATAAATAAAAATATAAGTAATATAAAGATAAAAATGCCAAAAATTGGAGATAAAGGACCTGGCGGAAAAGTCTGGGCAGGTGATGATTTTGGGTGGCAAAATCCTCAAACTGTCTGGAAAGGACAAAAACCTGGATCTAAAACAGGAGAAACCAGAACTCTTCCTGGTTTAGGAACAAAAGTCTGGACTGGAAAAGATTATGGTTGGCAAACTCAAGCAACTATAGATAAAACAAAAAAAGGAGCAACACCTACCCCCACTCCAACTCCTTCTCCAGAACCAACTCAAACACAGAAACCTGCACCTTCTCCAGAACCAACTCAAACACAGAAACCTGCACCTTCCTCAACCCCCAAACCATCAACAGTAAATCCAGCACCATCTTCTACACCTTCTAAACCAATATCTTCAGCACCCACATCAACTTCAGAGAAAATTAGGGGTGGTTTACAAACATATCAAAAGCAAATTAAGTCTGGTGACATTAAGGGTGCAGAAAAAACTGGAAAGGAAACTTGGGCAGCAGCAAATCCAAAGCTTGCAGCAGCAGCAGCAGAAAGAGAAAGAACTCGGGGAACAAGTGCAACAACTAATCCACAAATGGCAGATTTGAAGAGTAGACTTCCTGCTCCAAAAACTTCTTCTTCAGGTATATCTACTCCCCCACCCCCAAAAGTAAAGACTGATACCGCTGTTCAAAGAGTTCAAACTGTAAGTCAACCTGCTGCAAAATCAATTGAAGCAGAAGTTAAAAAAAGAAACATTCCATCATTTAACACTAGTAAGATGACAACAACTTTAAGACAATCCTATGAATATGATGCATACGATATTGTTTTAGAATACCTTTTTGATACTGGGCACGTAGATACGATTGAAGAAGCAAATTATGTAATGTTACAAATGGATTCTAATCACATTCAAAATATTATTGAAACTATTGGTGGAAATCAATATATGCCAAATCCTATTGGAAATGCAATTAAAACTGGTGCTGGTATTATTAAAAAAACATTAAACAATCCATCTGTTTCAAATACTATTAGAACAGGGTCTCAAACTATACAAAAAAATATTCCTTCTGGTGGATATAGCACTAGACCTGGTGATGGTAAACCCTATAAAGATGGTCCTCTTTGGGATAGTCCAGAAGGATCAGTAAAAAAACCAATTCCACAACCACAAAAGAAACCACAGGCACCTATGAGAGATGAACCTCTTTGGTGATTATATTATAGTACATATTGGGGGGTCTTGACAAGGACCCCCTTTTATTGCTAGAATCGCTTTGCTAAGGTTGAAGGATAAATAATAGCTCTATAAGATTAATGTATGAGCTATGAGAATCCTTGGAGATTCAATGGAGAAGTTTTTGAGTCTTCTAATATTCAAGATTATTTTGGTTTTGTTTATCATATACACTGCACTACAACTGGTCGTAGTTACATTGGTAGAAAATATTTCTGGAGTTTCCGAACACCGAAGGGAAAATCTAGAAAGGTTAAAGGAGAGTCCGATTGGAAAAATTATTACGGATCATGTCCCGAACTCAAAGCCGATGTTAACCTTTGGGGAAAGGCATCCTTCAACAGAACAATACTTAGCCTCCATAAAACAAAAGGACAATGTAACTACGAAGAAACCAAACAGCTTTTCCTAAATAATGTATTGATAGAGTCGCTTGACGATGGCACCCCTGCGTACTACAATAGCAATATCCTAGGACGCTACATGCGAAAAGACTATGGTAACTTTGATTGAGACTCTTCGTTTATCCCACGATTGGGCAATTGATCGTATTCATACTCTTTGTGATATAAATGAAGAACATGAATACCAAAACGCATACGCAATTCAAAAAGAATTTAGTGAATGGTTAGATCCTAAAATTGAAGATCATGATATTTTTTCACTCGAATACATAGGGGACTAAAAAATGCAAATTGATCTCCATAATTTCTTTAAATTTTATGATGAAAAAAATCCAAAACATGTTGCAGCAGTAGAGCAACTTGAGAAAGATCTTCTTGCGAGAGCAAATGATCTAATGCAAGATAATGCAAATTGGGTTAGAATTTTTAGGTCAACGGTAGAAGCACCAAAGACAGATATTTTACAAGTTCCTTTCTATCCTCAGACAGATAACTATAGGGACGCACAAAGAACTTGTAATTCCTCATCTTGTGCTATGTGTCTTGAGTATTTCAAACCAGGAACACTTCAAGGACCTAAAGGCGATGATGCCTACATTCAGAAAGTTTTCGCAGTGGGCGATACAACTGATCATTCCGTTCAAACAAAAGTTTTATCATCTTACGGTATTAATTCACGATTTAGTTACAATCTCTCTTTTGCTGATCTTGATAGGGAGCTTGCCGCTGGGAGACCTGTCATTATCGGGATTCTTCATCGGGGTACTTTATCTTCACCTACTGGCGGGCACATGGTTGTAGTGATTGGTAAGACTGCTTCTGGGGATTATGTTGTTAATGACCCTTATGGATCATTAAACGATAGTTATACTGGACCTGTTACAAACGGAAGAGGTGCTGTATATAAGAAGTCTGTCCTAGAAAAAAGATGGACTGTTGATGGACCATCTTCAGGATGGGGGAGAATATTTGAAACAAAAAAGTCTTGAGTTCTACTTCAGGCATAAGTGAAGGTGAATTGCCTATAAGAGGAGTAGAACTTATAAAAGAATTTGAAGGATGTCATTTGAATGCATATCCAGATCCACTAACTGGGGGACTTCCGATTACAATTGGGTGGGGAAGTACAAAAGATTTTGATGGACAACCTTTTAAAGTTGGTAGAAAAATCACTCAAAAGTATGCCGATGCTTTATTAGAGTTTGATCTTAAAAATCGTTTTCTATTTTCACTCAAAAATATCCCTTACTGGAATGAAATGAATGAAAACCAACAAGGTGCTCTTCTATCTTTTGCTTATAATCTTGGTGCTCGCTTTTACGGGTCTTCTAATTTTAATACCATCACTAAAGTATTAAAAAACAAAGAATGGGATAAAGTTCCTGATGCTCTTTATCTTTATCACAACCCAGGAACAAAAGTTGCTGAGGGATTGAAGAGAAGAAGAATTGCTGAAGGAAAACTTTGGTCTTCTTAATCTTCTACCTTTGTTCTTAATGCAATAACTGTAGTCAAAATAGTCAATAAAGTTTCATACCCTCTTCTTTCAGATTCTTTGCAATCTAAAGGAGGAGGGTTTTTTAATTCTCCTTTTGCATTAGCTCCACTTAAAGATCCAGGAAGCATGAAATTGCAGGTCACAAAATTCATACCAACAAATCCAATAGTAGCAAAACATACTATAAAGATTAGTTTGGTTAGATTTAGTTTCATCTTCCTTCTTGTTTATGAATCCAAGTTTTCAATTCTGCAAGATATTCTCTCAACATATCTGCTTTTTCTAGATGCCAAATATCACCACTCTTGAAGTACTCTTGAGTGTGGTTATCAATTGCCTTTAGAATGTTGTGTATTGGTGCATTCCAAGGCTCACGCTTGGGGGTATTCCATTCTCTTGGCATACATCACTTTTTCTTCCCACCGTTTTTTGCTTTCTTAGCAGTGGCATTGCCTTGATTTTGCTTAGATTGTTTTCCGCCAGCGGAACCTTTTTTTCCTTTATTGGGTGACTTTGCCATTAGTTTATAGGCATAACATTTTATTTATATGGAACAGTTTGAAAATTAGAACTTCTTGACAAATCCTAAATATTAACTTATTATGTAAAAATCCCTGTTATGAGCAGGGTTTTTTGTTATGAGACTTTGAGTGTGATTTAGAGCCGTGGGCGCTGCCCCTGAGAAGGGGAACTTCTCCTTTGCCTATACGGATGTAGAGTTCAATTAATTTTAATGCAAAACTTCTTTACTGTAGCCCTGCCTCTTATGGCAACGGTTACAACCAGTACGGCATCACTGCCATTCGTCAACTACAAGATGCAAGGTCCTCCACCACCAGTGGAACCAACGACTAAACCATTTGCTATTATCAAAGAATTTGAACTTGTAGATGAAAAGAAGACAGCAATCCGCGAGGTTGCACCATCAAAGCCAAAACAGACAAGGCTAATTTGTAAAGGGTGTAATGAACATGAGAATGCTACCCTGGCATTTTTCCAGGATCGTGGTGTTAAAGACAGAAACGCCCTTGCTACTATCATGGGCAATATTAGACAAGAATCCACATTCGTGCCTAATATCTGCGAAGGTGGTAGCAGAACCAGTTGGAATAACTGTGGACGCGGTTATGGACTGATTCAATGGACATCTGCCGATCGTTATTATGGATTGGGTGATTTTGCTAAGAAGTATGGAGGATCTCCGTCATCACTTCAAACGCAACTTCGTTATCTAACGACTGAAGTTCAATGGCAACGTATTGAGAACAGGATGAAAACTCCTGGTAAGTCTATCAATAGTTACATGGACTATGCGTATAGTTGGATTGGTTGGGGGCATCATGGTGCCCGCACTTCGTATGCACATGAATATGCTAACCGACTAATCACGGTAGAAGTTTAATATATAAGGGGAGTGCTGCAGACCTCCCCTTTCTTATGTTTAACTTCGGAAAAAAGAAACCAGATATAAAACAATATGCAATTATAGGAATTGTATTATCATCTATTATTGCAGCACTTTCACAATGTACAGGAGTTTCTGAGAGTAGTCTTTGGGATTTACTTGATGAAGTTCAAAGAAAGTATTTTCCACAAACTATTCTTAATGAGTTTGTTATTAAAGATTCTGAGAAATTAGAACGTAGAGTTAATCGTGATGTTGATCGGGCAATTAATGACGTAATTCCAGAGTATGATCGGATTATTTCCGATTATAACCAAAAATATAAACCAAAATATGTAGAAAAAGAACCAGATGGGAGTGAAGCTCAGCGTCTACTTGGCGGAGAAATGAGAATTTGTGCTCCTTGGGTTGACGACTGCCCTAAAAACTAACTATATAATCATATCCTATTTTATTTTGGAGATTATTATGTCCGTATCAGAAAACCTACTTAATGCTGTTGAAGCATGGAAAGTAAATGACGAAAAGTTCACTGCTGGAAACAATTCCGCAGGAACTCGTGCTCGCAAAGCACTTCAGGAAATTGCCAAGCTTGTTAAGGCACGTAGAGCAGAAATTACTGAAGAAAAGAACGCTCGTAAGGAAGCAACGGCTTGACTTCATGCCACTGTTGCCCTATAATACTCTCATGGGCAGGTGAGGTTCCAACCCTCCTCTAAGACCCACCCCTTTCATGCCTCTCATAGAAGCACAAACCGAAAGGGTTATGGGACTGTCGCCTATTGGTTAAGGCCCACTGCTTATAACGGTGTGAACGGAGTTCAATTCTCCGCAGTCCTATTGGCAATCTTTTTTGCCTTATGGGTTAGTAGCTCAGATGGATAGAGCCACAAACTTCTAATTTGTTGGTCGGGGGTTCGAGTCCCTCCTAACCCGCTTGGAGAATTTATCTCCATATATAATATGATAGAGGGTAAGTCACTGTTATATCCTTATGAGGTATATCACACTTACTCCATCAAATGTAGGAAGTGCAACACCTCTCGCTGGTTTAGACTGGATGATGTGAAAGGTGATTCTATCCGCACATAGAAATCCCTCCTACCATTATTCCCATCGACCGAGCAAGCGAACGGGCCCGACTGTTAATCGGAGATTGGTAGGGGCAGTACCTACGATGGGAGTTGGAAGAACTGGAAATGTCTGGGTCTTCCATAAGAGTCGGGATCATCATATCCGACTCACTAAATCCTAAGTTTTCTTAGGTCGGGGATTTGATCACCCCCGCGTTGCCCTTGTAGCTCAGTGGTAGAGCAACGGTTTTGTAAACCGTTGGTCGTCTGTTCAAATCAGATCGGGGGCTTGACATAATACTCATTATGTCTTATACTTTCTTTTGTGTGAAGGAAGTGCGCTGGGAGAGAAATCTCCCACCAAATTGCGGAGTTAGTTCAGTGGTAGAACGCTATCCTTCCAAGTTAGATGTCGTCGGTTCAAATCCGATACTCCGCTTCTTAACCAAATCTTAGTTGACAAAAAACTGAAAGTGATCTAAGATACTATCCAATCTTAAGGTTTGCTTAAGATCCCCTAAATAACGAAGATTTGCTTTGTTGTAAATCTTCATATTGTCCTATAGCACATAAACATTTTTATGAAACTCAAACAACTGATGCTTGCACCTGTTGCTCTGGGAATGGTTGCTCCTGTTGCTGCGAATGCCGCAGATCTTAATATGGCAGCAGTCAACCAATACTCCATTGAACAGGTTACAAGTGTTTCGCAACTTTCTGACGTTCAACCTTCAGATTGGGCATATCAGGCACTTTCCAATCTTGTTGAGCGTTATGGTTGTGTTGCTGGTTATCCCAACGGCACCTATGGTGGTGGTCGTGCAATGACCCGTTATGAAGCAGCTGCTCTCCTGAATGCTTGCCTTGACCGTGTTACTGAAGTGACTGATGAACTCCAACGTCTATCGAAAGAGTTTTCTGAAGAACTTGCTGTTATCCGTGGTCGTGTTGATAAACTTGAAGCACAAGTTGGGCAACTTGAGGCAACTCAATTTTCCACCACTACCAAACTGCGTGGTGAAGCAAACTTCGTTCTCGGTGGTGTAGATAATTATCAAACCAAGGATGGTGACATTACTCATACCGCATTCAACTATGATCTGCGTCTGAATCTGGATACTTCCTTCACTGGTAAGGATCTTCTTCGCACTCGTCTGCGTTCTTCTAACTTCAGCAGCAATCCTTTTGGTTCTAGTTCTTCCCTGTTCAAACTGGACAAGGCAGACAACACCACCAGTGAAGTTGGTAACAACGTAGTTATTGACCGACTGTTCTATCAGTTCCCTGCTTTCAATAACAAAGCAACTCTGACTGCTGGTGCTGCAGTTCGTAACACTGAGATTGCCTGGGTTCCTTCTGCTTATAAGTCTGGTATTCTTGATTTCTTTGCTGTTGCTGGTACTCCTGGCGTCTATAACAAGGCAACTGGTGCTGGTTTCGGTGTTCAGTATGGTAAGAAAGGTCTTATTGCTGGCGTGAACTACGTTGCTCAAAATGGTAATGATAGTGAGACTGGTGTATTTGATGAGACTGGTGCTCTGAATACTCTTGCACAAATCGGTTATCGTGGTAAGAACTACGGTGTTGCATTCGGTTATCGTTATGGTACTGAAGGCACTCGTGTTCGCACCTACAATGGTATTGATGGTGCTTCTGGTACTCTGGTCCCTGGTCAAACCTCCAACGGTTATGCTCTGAATGCATATTGGGAGCCTGAGAAGTCGGGTATTATCCCCGCTATCTCCGCTGGTTATGGTTGGAACACCGTGAGTGGAACTGCTAGCGATGCTACCAACAGTCAGTCCTGGTTTGCTGGTCTGACTTGGGATGATGTGTTTGTTGATGGCAACTCTGCTGGTGTTGCTATCGGTCAAGCACCTACTGGTGAAGATCTAGAAAAGGCAACGATGCTTGAAATCTTCTACAAGTATCAAGTGTCAGACAACATCAGTGTCACTCCTGCTATCATCTATGGTAGCGACAACCAGCGTCTTGCTAACAACTCCTCTAACTGGGGTGGTGTAATTCAGACGACTTTCCGTTTCTGATAGATTAATGGGGGGTTGACAAAACCCCCTTTTTGGTCTATTATAGATAACGAGTTAGGAGTTCTATGTCTCTTATTTCCCAACGTGATAGACAACTTGCTATTGAAGCATTGGAGTATTATCGTGATGATACTCTTCGTAAATATCAAGCATTTAAAGATCTTGGAGTTTCTGATGTTCACTTAAACGATACTTTTATCATGGAACTTAATGCTCTTATCAATTGGGTCAAACTAGAATATTCAAAGAATGAAAATTAATCTCTGGTACTGTAATGAAATGAAACAGTGGCGTTGGACTTTAACTGAAGATCATCGTCCAATCATTAAACAAGAATCAGGACAAAGAGAAAATCTACGAGATGCTATGAACGATGTAGCAAATACAGTAGAATATATGATGAGACAATATTGACTTTTTTGGGCGATTAACTCAGCGGTTAGAGTGTCTGCTTTACACGCAGAAAGTCCACGGTTCGAATCCGTGATTGCCCATTTTATAAATACTTCAAAAAGAAGTATAATGGAAACCCTTTATAAACTTTTAAGTGATACGCAAGCATCACTTTTCTTGCTATTCCAAAAAACTTGGGTTTATCACTGGCATGTTGTTGGTGAAGATTTCAAACAAATTCATGACTTGTTTGGGGATCAATATGTGCAAATTCAGAAAGAAATTGACCGTCTTTCTGAACATATGAGATTTTTGGGTATTAAACCTGTAAGTTCTTTATCCAGGGTTCTTGAAGTTTCTGGTGTAGGAGAAGCAAAAACAAATATAACTTCCATGGAAATGATTAGTGATCTCTTGAAAGATCATAAAAAAATGATTTCTATGTTTAATGATGCTGCAATAGAAGCAGAAAATCAAAAGTCTAGAGGAACAATTAATCTTCTTGATGATTTAAATGAAGCACATGGGAAGTTTGTTTGGATGTTAAGATCGTTTACCGAATAAAATAAAAATTATAATTGTATGGAAAATTTAAGAATCAGATGTCGCTCTTGTGGAAGAGAGTTAGAAGGGCATCCTACTAGAACTATAACTTGTGGTTGTCCTAATATGGCAACAATTCGTGGTGGAGTGATTTCTGCTCTTGACTTATCACAAGTTGTTATGCTAAACTCTTATAATATAAAAGCAAAATCTAGTGTTCTTACCAATGAAGATATTCAATGGCAAGAGGCACGTCGTCAACGTAAGGTTAAACGATTAGATTTTGAAGTTCGTTGAGGACTTTTTGGAGAGAGTCCGGTTGGTCGAGGACACCGCCTTGAAAGCGGCTGGGTTTAAAAGCTTCGCAGGTTCGATTCCTGTTCTCTCCGTTTAGAAACATTACAAAATTTAAGATTGTTTTAATGTGTGTTTTTGTATCAACACAAACTTGACATTCTTAAAATGCTGACTAGTATAACTAGTAGTATTCAACTTTAAGTTTTATGGATCAGCACACCTATGACAATTGGGTGAAGATCAAGGCAACCTTTGAAGAGTCTGGTAATACGGACAATATGTTTTATAAACGAGCAGTTGAAATTGTAAAAACCCGCAGAGATCCTCTTGCAAAGTTTCTTGGAGATGAGAAATGATGGAACCTTTTGATAGTGAATACGTAACTCGCAATGAAGTTCAGGAGGTGATTGATGCAGCAATACGACGACACAACCGTAATGCTTCTATCATTAGTATGTGCGTCGGTTGGGTGGTTCTTGCTCTATTTGCTGAAGGACTTTTAAGACTTATTGGTGTAATTCCACCTTTACTTCCATTTCTTAAAATTACTTTGAACTAATGGTAACAGTTACAGAGGAAGATTTGCAAAAATTAAATCAAAGAGTTCTGCAACAAAAAATGGAAGAACTCTTTGAAGAACCATCTACTTATGAGGATGAGAAAGATGACTAAAACACTTTTAATTTCAGCACTCATTTATGGGTCAATTATTGGACTTTGGATCTACTGGAGTCTCACACACGCTTATGTTGGGTAATCATATGAGAGTAGGACTAATCGGATTAGGGCGAATGGGCGAAGGCATGTCTCGCCGCATGATGAAAGCAGGAATAGAAGTTTGGGGTTATCGTAGGAATTATGAAAAAGCAAACGAAGCATACGAAAGTGGGTATGTTAACGGCATTACAACTACTATTGAAAATCTTGTTAAAGTAGTTAAGCAAAATAAAAATGGTGGAACCCAACCAGGAATTTTCCAGATGGTTGTACCTGCTGAAACAGTGGAGGAAACGATCAATGAGTTACTACGATATTGTGGTGAGGGAGATATTATTATTGATCATGGCAATAGCAATTTTAAAGACAGTCGGAAAAGAGCAGAACGTCTGGCAAAGTTGGGTATCCAATATATTGATTGCGGCACTAGCGGTGGTGTTTATGGTCTGGATCGTGGATACTGTCTTATGGTTGGTGGCGGAAATACTGCGGTCGCCGCTTGTGCGGGCATTTTTGATGCCCTCTCTCCAGGAATCATCGCTGCCCCCAGGACTCAATTTAACTCGGATGTAACCTCTGCTGAGTTTGGGTGGTTGCATTGTGGTGGTCCAGGTGCAGGACACTTTGTGAAGATGGTGCATAATGGTATTGAGTATGGTATTATGCAGGCATATGCAGAAGGATTTAACATCATCAAGAACGCGAATGCAGGTGCTCAATATGTTAGAGAAGGGGACGCAGAGGTTGCCCCTATGTCAGATCCAGAATCTTATTGCTATGATATTGATGTTGCTGAGGTTGCTGAGTTATGGCGTCGTGGTAGCGTGGTTGGGTCTTGGTTACTTGACCTTACTGCTGATGTGCTACGCAGGGATGGTAGCCTTAAACAGTTCTCTGGAGGCGTATCCGACAGCGGTGAGGGTCGTTGGACTGTTTCTGCCGCTGTGGATCTGGGGGTTCCCGCTCCTGTTATTACTGCTGCCTTATTTGAAAGATTTAACTCACGCAATCTCGGATCGTTCGGAGCAAAAATCTTGAATGGTATGCGTTACATGTTTGGAGGACATCATGTTAGGTAAAGCACTTATTTTCATTGCAATTCTTTTTGTATTGACTACACTGTATTTCGGAACACGAGGAGGATACTATGATTCCGAAGACTATAAGGGAAATGGAACCGCCCATTAGACAAAGATATAATTTTGCAATGTCTGCATTTTCTAGAATTCTTGGAGTAAGGTCTACTGCTAATGATATACACATTAAGCAGTTCTGTATTGAATGGTCATACTGGGATGTGAGTGCTCCTTTGGCAGGTCTTAATGAGGTTGATCAATACTTTTATTATGAATATAAAAACTGGAGAGGAAGATGATTTTTCACACAGTAGAAGCACTTGCGGCAAGTCCTATATGGATTGGACTTTGTGGATTTGGAATAATCGTTGTTCCTATTATTGGAATTGCTTATATACATAAGAAATAATAAATACTAAAAAATATAATTATTAATATGGCTATTAAAGTAATTACTTTAACTGTTTCTGGTGTTTCAGATGGTACTGGATGGCAGGCAAGATTTAATTCCGAAGCTGATACAACCGCAATTAGAAATATAACTGGACAAGTAGTATCTATTTTATCTCCAGTAACTTTAAATAATTTGTTTACGGTGACATCTTTTGATGGTTATACTGGACCATATGTTACTTGGAGATCTACAAGTCCTTCTGGGCAACATCCTACTTCTGGATTTAGTATGGATATTTGGAGTCAAACACTTTTTACATCAATTATTACTAATAATAGCACTTGGACTTCTCTTAATGGGCAAAATTTTACACTGGTTGCCAATAAACATAGTTTAGTTTATCATTATAATAATCTTAATGCTCCAGTTTGGTCAATTGGTGGAACTTTATCAGTATCGGCAGTTTGACAAAAAATATAAATAATGGTAGATAAACTTATTCTACCAAAATGAGAACGCATAAATGTGGGCATTGTGGAGAAACTGACCCATCTAAATTTTATGGACACAAAAAATCAGTATGCTGTGCTTGCCATAACAAATATACATTGGAGTTGGGACAGAAAAAAAGAAGTTTTATTATAGAAGAAATGGGAGGTAAATGTATTTCTTGTGGGTATGATAAATATACATCAGCACTTCAAGTTCATCATTTAGACTCTTCTCAAAAAGATTCTAAATTTCATGGGATTCGTGGATGGAGTCACAAACGCATTCTTGACGAAATAAGGGGATGTGTGCTATTATGTTCTTGTTGCCACGCAGCAGTTCATTCTGGTGAGTTGGAACTACGGAGTATCGCCTAACTTGGTCATGGCACCGCTTTTGGGAAGCGGAATAATTTCAGTTCAAATCTGAATACTCCGACTAGCCAGTTTTCTATCTGGCACACTTGACATACAACTTGTAAACCCTTATAATACTAAGGCAACAATTCAAAACAATGTCTCTGATTCAAAAGTTCAAAAAGGATGTTAGCACTCTTCGTCTTGCTGCTAACGGGGAAATCTACCTTGATGTAAAGAGTCCGAAACTTTATAAAAAGGTCCGTCGTTTTTATGAGAATGAAGGCGTAGTGTTTTCTGGTGACCCCCTTGACGACTACGAAATGCTTATGGAATATCTTTATCAGGATTTGGAAATGGTAGAAGTATCTTGATTTTAATTAGTCATGGAGAGACTTTAAAAACCCTGGTCGGGAGTAACCCCTTATGAAAAAGTCTGATGTACTAAGATACGTTGGTAATATTCTCCTCTTATCAGGATACTTTGTTTTGTTATGGGGAGATCCTAAAGTTGGATTACTTGTAAAATGTATTGGAAATGTTTTTGTAGTTCCATTTGCAATCAAGTATAAGTTTTGGGATATTCTAGTATTATGTGCTTTTTATGCTGCAATTGAAATCCCAAAACTAATTCAATTAGTCTTTCCTAGTTTGTTTGTAAATTAGGTGGTGGAGTCAATGACCCATTTGTCCTCGTCGGATTGGACATAAAATATGCCGACTGGTGTGGATGGGGAAACCCCGCCTAGTTTCTTATTTCTAGATAAAAAAATAAGTGGCGAGCCTGAAATAATCAAAGATCCTATGGTATTCATGGGATCTTTTTTATTGTTTAATATATAATAAAAGATATTTTATTATTCTTATGAATTCAAAAATTTTGGCATTAAATGGATATCATGATGCTTCTGTAACATTTGTAGATAAAAATAATCAACTTAGAATTTTTGAATATGAAAGATTTTGCAAAAAAAGATTTGGAGTCTTTAGGCAAAGGGATGATAATACTAGCATAGGTACTGATCAAGAAACTAGAGATAAGTTTTTAAATTATATAAAAATTCAGTTAAAGGATCAACCAGAAATTATTTTATATAGTGAATTGGATTATGATGATGTTGAAAATTTAAAACAATATTTTCCTAACGTTCAATTTTTTAAAATGGGGCATCATATGTCACATTGTTCTGGAGCATATCATCAAAGTGGATTTGTGAATGCATTAGCAATTTCTTTAGATGGTGGTGGGTTAGATTACCAAACTGGAACTGAATTGACACTCAGAACTTATAGCATTTATAAATTTATTGATGGAAACTGTGAAACCTTAACTCACACAAATATTGATAGTCCTGATAGATTTGTATTCAATCCTGGAATTTATGGTGCTTTTGGATATTATGTAAGTGAAATTAAAAAAGAAGTTAATCAAGTAGGAAAAACTCATAAGAATTCTTTAAGTTATGCTGGAAAAATAATGGGTCTTTCTGCATATGGAAAAGTCAGAAATGAATGGGTAGAACCTATAATTAATTTTTATAAAAATCATCCAGTAGATCATTGGACTCAATATGATTCTCTAGAAGAAAAAATGTCTCAGGAAATGGGAATTAAATTATTTGAAAATTGTTTTTCTGAAAATGATAGTTATGATCTTGCTGCCACAAATCAATATGTTTTTGAATTACTTTGTTTTTCGTTTATTAAACCTTATATTGACGAGTATAATTTAGATGTAGTTTTTTCTGGAGGGTGTGCTCTAAATGTTATCTTCAATCAAAAATTATCCGAATATTTATCTTCCAAAGGATTAAATCTTTATATCCCACCTTATCCTGGAGATTGTGGTTTATCATTTGGACATTTTGTTTCTTTTCAAAATATTAAATTAGATCCTTCACCTTATTGTGGAATTGATATTTTAGATCGCGATAAAATTTTTGATTATTATCAAAAGTATGATAAAACTGGAAAAGTTAAAATATCTACAATTGATTCTATAGTTGACTTAATAAAAGATGGTAAAATAGGTGGGATTATACAGGGATATTCTGAAGTTGGTCCAAGAGCACTTGGAAATAGAAGTATTATTTGTGATCCTTCTATTCCTGATATGAAAGATATATTAAATTCTAAAGTTAAGTTTAGGGAATGGTTCAGACCATTTGCTCCAGTTTGTAGGGAAGAAGATAAGAATTTATATTTTGAAAATGCCTTTCCCTCAGAGTACATGAGTTTTGCTCCAAAAGTTAGAGAAAAATATAGAGATCTTTTACCATCAATCACTCATGAAGATGGAACTGCAAGATTACAAACTGTATCTAAAGACCAACATAACTTATTTTATGATATATTGACAGTATTGAAAAAAAGAGATATGATTGCTGTTATTATGAATACTTCCTTCAATATTAAAGGTAAACCAATATTGACAAGTATTGAGGATGCATTTGAAGTTTTAGAAACCACAGAATTGGATTTTATTGTTGTTGAAAATTTATTGTTCATAAAATGAAAAAAGCGTTAATTACTGGAATTACGGGACAAGATGGATCGTATCTAGCTGAACTGTTACTTGAGAAAGGATATCAGGTTCATGGAATTATCAGAAGAGCATCTCTGATTAATACTCATCGTATTGATCATATTTACGATCAGATTAAACTTCACTATGGAGATCTTACTGATTCTACAAACCTTGTAAGAGTCATTCAGCAAGTTCAACCTGATGAGATTTATAATTTAGGTGCTCAAAGTCATGTAAAAGTATCGTTTGAGATGCCTGAATATACTGGTCAAACTGATGGATTAGGAACTCTTCGCATTCTTGAGGCAGTTCGTCTTTTGGGAATGGAGAAAAAAACGAGAATCTATCAGGCATCAACATCCGAAATGTTTGGTAAGGTTCAAGAAATTCCACAAAAAGAAACTACACCTTTTTATCCTCGTTCACCTTATGGAGTTGCAAAAGTTTATGGATACTGGATCGTCAAAAACTACAGAGAGTCTTACGGATTACATGCATCTTCTGGAATTCTTTTCAATCACGAATCCCCTAGAAGAGGAGAAACTTTTGTCACAAGAAAAATCACTAGAGGATTATCATCTATTTCAACTGGGCAACAAGACGTATTATATCTCGGGAATTTAAACGCAAAACGTGACTGGGGACACGCTAAGGACTTTGTAGAGGCAATGTGGTTGATGCTACAGCAGGATGAACCAGATGATTATGTAATCGCCACAGGAGAGCAGTATTCGGTTCGTGAGTTTGTTGAGGCAGCAGCACCTTATTTTGGTATGAAGATTGCCTGGGAAGGTGAAGGATTGGATGAGGTTGGTATTGATAAACTTACCAAAAGAGAGGTTGTAAGAGTAAGTCCTAAATATTTCAGACCTGCTGAAGTAGAGACCTTATTAGGTGATGCCACTAAGGCAAAAGAAAAATTAGGTTGGGAACCTAAAATTTCATTTGAACAATTAGTTGAGGATATGTGCATTTATGGACAGTAATTCTAGAGTATTAGTTGCTGGTGCCAACGGAATGGTTGGTTCGGCAATCGTGAGAAACCTTGAGAGTAAAGGTTATACCAACATCATCAAAGGAACTCGTGATGATGTAGATTTTACGAATCAAGATGAAACCGAAAGATATTTCTGCTCAGAAGAACCTGAGTATGTGTTTGTTGCTGCTGCCAAAGTTGGTGGTATTATGGCAAACAACAACTACAAGGCAGATTTTCTGACTGAGAATCTCCAAATTCAAACCAATCTTATTCAACAGTCTTATAACTTCGGCGTAAAGAAACTTCTGTTCCTTGGTTCATCTTGCATCTACCCTAAGTATGCAACTCAACCCATTACTGAAGATCAGTTTATGACTGGTGCTTTGGAACCCACGAATGATGCCTATGCGATTGCCAAGATTGCTGGCATTATGATGTGTCAGGCATACCGCCAGCAACACGGTTTCAACGCCATTTCTCTGATGCCTACGAACCTTTATGGTCCTAATGACAATTTTGATCTGGAAACATCACACGTTCTCCCTGCGATGATTGCTAAGTTTCATTATATGAAGGAGAATGGATATACAATTGATATGGGTGGACCTTGGTATGGTACTGTGAAACTCTGGGGTGATGGTTCTGCAATGAGAGAGTTTCTACATGTTGATGATCTGGCAGAGGCGTGTTATGTTTGTATGCAGAAATATGATGAGGCGGAGCACATTAACGTTGGGACTGGTGAGGATGTAACAATTAAAGAATTGGCACACATAATTTCTGATGTTGTTCGTTTTCCTGGAGACATTGAGTGGGACACAACGAAACCAAATGGCACTCCTCGTAAAGTTTTGAACGTTGATAAGATTAAATCACTTGGATGGGAACCAAAGATTGGTCTTCGTGAAGGTATTGAAAAAACATATAAATGGTATTTGAAAAATGTTGTCGTTTAATAATATTGGAAATCTTGGAAGACTTGCCAATCAAATGTTTCAGTACGCTTCTTTAAAAGGTATTGCTAAAAATAGGGAATATGATTTTTGTATACCTCCAAAAGAAGTATTTGGTAGGATTGATAATAATGTTAAAAAATCTGATATAAATCTCTATGATATCTTTGATATTGAAAAAAAGAATAATATTGGATTAACTAAAAATTTAGTTCTTCGTGAAAGATTTCATTCTTTTGATGAAGAGTTAATTATTAATTGTCCAGATAATGTTGATTTATTTGGATATTATCAGAGTGAAAAATATTTTAAACATATCGAAAGTGAAATAAGAGAAGATTTTTGTTTTAAAGAAGATTTACTTTCTATATGTAATTCTTTTATAAAAGAAAATTTTGATACAAAAGTGATTTCTCTACACGTCCGTAGGGGTGATTATGTTACTAATCCAAATCACCCTTTACAAGATGAACAGTATTATATAAAATCTTTAGATAGTTTACCTGATGATCTTCCTGTTATAATTTTTTCCGATGATTCATCTTGGTGTAAAGAGCAAAAAATATTTTCTTCTGATAGATTTGTAATTTCTGAAAATAATGCGACAGATTTTGATCTTTGTTTAATGAGTCTTTGTCAATATCATATTATTGCAAATAGTTCTTATAGTTGGTGGGGTGCTTGGTTGGCAAAAAGTAAAAAAACTATTGCTCCGAATAATTGGTTTGCTGGTGATTGTATAGATAAAAATATAAAGGATTTAAAATTTGATAACTTTTATTTTATAGAGGAGTTATGATGAATAAAAAATATCTAATGGTAATTGCAAATTATCCTGATTACCGCCAGGATTTTTTTCAAACTTATATGACTCCAAGAAATAAAGAATATTGTTTTATTCATAATTATGAATATTTGGAATACATTGGACCTCAAAAAGATTTTAGGAATCATCCTACATGGTGGAAATTTACTATTGTCAAAGATCTTATTGATAGTGGAACATTAAATGAGGGTGATATTCTTACTCATATTGATGCCGATATGTGCATTCATAAATTGAATATTGATTATCCTTGTAATAAGTCATTTACTTATTGTATTGATTCTGGAAATACTCATTGTATGGGATCATATTCTATTCGTGTAAATGAATGGAGTAAAAATATGATTAATTTAATTTTAGATGAAAATAGGTATGAAAATCTAAAAGATAAAATAACACTTCATGAATATTTTGGACATCATGATAGTTTCTGGAACATTTTTAGAGAACAAGCATCTTGGTATTCTTTAGCAGGAATAAAAAGACATTCTAATACACCGTTCTATAATCTTTCTCACTATGGATGGCATTCTGCAAAAGATGAGTGGACTGTTTATTCTTTAGAGGATTTGTATCAGCATGTTGAAATTTTACCAACCTGTTGGAACGTAACTGAAATTCCAGGAGAATCTGGGTGTCAATTTAATATTAATAGTGTTGATAGGAAAGATGTTATTATCCGACACTTTGCTGGGGGTCAACCTTGGAGAAAGGAGTGGTTTGAGTAATGATTGATATTCATTATCGCGGTTCTTCTGATGTGTGTTCTGGATTTGCCAATAAACTTGGGCAATATGCTGTAGGAAAAATTATTTCAAATAAAACTAATTATTTTTTAAAAGCAAATAAACCTGGAAATTTTAATACTACAGATGAAGAAAATAATCCATTAATTATATCAGATAATGTTTTGGTTATTTCAGGTGAACCTGGATTATTAATAGATTATGACCAAATATCTAAACATAGTGGTGGGATATTATTACATGGTTTTTTTCAGAATTATGAAAATTTTAGATCTCATAAAAGTTTGATTAAAAAAATATATTCATTTAATAAAATACCAGAATTATATAATGACGATTTGATTGCAGTACATATAAGACTTGGAGAATATAGAAGAGATAATAATCATCTTCCTATTGACTATTATATTGATGTTATTAAAGAATCTAAAAAAATTCCTGTATTATATACTGATGAACCTAATAGTGAATATATAACTGAAATTAAAGGTCTCTTAAATTGCCAGGTTAGATGTAATTCTGAATGGCAAGACTTCGTTGAAATTGCATCTTATAAAACAATATCAATTTCTCAATCATCTTATTCCTGGTGGTCATCATGGCTATCTAATGCTGAAAGAATTTATTATCCATACACTCCTAAAAATTATTGGCAACATAGGAATGATGGTGAAGATATCAATTTTGTTGTTACTGATGAAAACAGATTTATTTTAGTTTAAAAATATGAAAATTACAGAGTTTACTATTTGTCTACATTGTGGATGTAGTCAAGATGTTGTTAATGCTCAAATAGAAGCATTAAAACCACTAGAAGAAAAATATAAAGTTTATTGGAATAATAGGATTGATAGGTATCCTAAACTTTATCAAACTTATTCTCAACTCATTAATCATTCTGTTGCAACATCTCCTACAGAATGGGTAATTTTAATTAACGATAGGACATCTCCTACAGTTAGTGAAGTTGAGAAAATGATTAGTCTTTTGGAAAATGGCATTTCATGTGTCTTACTTTATAATGTAGGATTTATGGGATTTTCTAAAGAATTAATTAGAACTATAGGGTGGTGGGATGAAAGATTTATACTTGGTGGTTGGGAAGACCGTGATTGGGTTTTTAGACTTAAATTGAATGATCTTTCTTTATATGAAAGTCTAGAAAGTACATATGATATGAGTTGGAAATCTCCATTAAATGGACCACCTGGAGATGCAGAATCATGGCCTCATTGGAATGTAAAATATGACACCCAATCATATTCGGATGTTATATGGAAAAATATTCCAGAAGAAGAGTATTCTCATTGGGATTTATTCATCGGTGATCATAAAAAAGATATTAAAGATTCTTGGAAACCTTGGAGTGAATCTTGTCTAGATATTATGTACAATCAAAAAGACAGACCTGGATCTGGTCCTTCCGCTTCTAGTATGATTGGAAATAGGGTTATTTTAAATAGAAATTAAATGGAAGAACTAAATAAAATAAAAACTATTTTTATTGACTGTGGATCAAATCTTGGTCAAGGATATGCAAATCTTACTAATATTCTTCAACTGGAAAATGATGAAGTTTATATGTTTGAACCTAGTAAGTATTGTTACGAAAAATTAATTGAAAAATATTCAAATAATTCCAGTATTCATCTCAATCAAAAAGCTGTTTGGAACAAAAATGAAAAACGAATTTTAAATATTGAATTTTGCCCAATTGAGGATGGATTTTATGGTGGGGCAACAAATATACTCATGAAAAATTTTAAAATTTTAGATCGAGATATGCCATTAATGGATGAGTGGCCACCTAAAGAATTTGATGTAATTGAATGTATTGATCTATCACAGTTTATTCGCGAGAACATTGACCTTAATCAAAATATTATTTTAAAAATTGATATAGAAGGTGCTGAATATGAAGTGATTGACAAATTGATTGAAGATGACACTTTAAAATATATTAATACGGTAGCTGTAGAATGGCATCCAGATATGAGGAAAGATAATTGTAAAGATATTTCATATTATGTAAATGAATTTACGAAAAATAATGTGAAGTATATAGAATGGTTTTAAAATTTATTTTTGGAGGAAACTAAAGTGGAAATTTATTATTGGAGAGGCAAGTTTTTTAATCGTCTTATAAGAGAATTGAACTATTCATCTTATCTAGAATTGGGAGTTTCGACTGGTCAATACTGTTGGAATGTTGTTGAATGTTCTAACAAAGTTGGAGTTGATAGTAATCCTGATTTGAATATTCCTGGTGTTGTTTGTTCTACAACAGATGAATATTTTAAATCACTTAACCTAGATACTAAATATGATCTAATCTTTATAGATGCTTTTCATGAGAAATATCAAGTATATGCTGATTTTTGTAACTCTTTAAAACATTTAAATCCTGGTGGAATAATAGTTTTGCATGATATTTACCCATTAAATAAAGAAAATTGTAATATCAATACTTCTAATGGGAATGTTTATGAATTTTGGATTGAACTTGTTAACAACTATGAAAATGAAACCTCAGTTGTTATTGGTAATCCTGGAAATGATGAGGGAACCATAGGAATTTTTATTCCTAATAATGATAATTTTGATAATAATTTAATTAAGGAAATGAATCATTCTTATGAGTATTTTTCTGAAAATATTAATAAGTATATTTCTAAAAAAACTTTTAATGAAACTGAAATCATAGAAAAAATTAAAAAAACAAATCAAAAATAAAAAAGGATTTAAATAGAATGGATATTTACAATAATGAAATTTTTGGACACGAACCAATTCAGTCTAATATTTTTTTAAATATATTAAAGGATATAAAAAGTAGTAAACCATTAATGATTGAACTTGGGTGTGCTTACGCCGACTACTCTAAGTTTTTTAATGATTATTTTTTAAACAATTGTGAAAACATTTGTCTTGATATTTTGCCTAGGCAAATAGAAGTTGCTAAAAATAATCTTCCATCTGCAACTTTTATACATGGATATGTTGGAGAACCTGTTCATATACAAGAGGTTAAAGAAGATAATTTTGGTGCAAAACGAATATATTTGGAAGAATTGATAGGTGAAAAAAAAGTTAATATATTACATATGGACGTGCAAGGTTCTGAGACATATATTATGAATGAATTATATAATTCTAATAATCTTATTGATAATATTGAATATTTGTTTATATCTCTTCATAATACTTATGATGAAGTTAAAAAATATATAACGAATAATTTTGAATATATTTACGAACATCCAACTGAGGGGGGAGTTGGTGATGGATTAATTGTTATAAAAAATAAAAATTTTAAAGAATAAAAAAATATAAAAAAATCTTATAAACTGGAGGTAAATGTAGAATGAAGAAAAAAATTTTAATAACGGGTGGCCTTGGATTTATTGGTGCCCACTGTATTGAAAAGTGGAAAGAAAATGATTGGGAAATTTGTGTTATTGATAATTTATCAACTAATGCAATTTCAAGGAATAATTTTCTTACTCAAGGTGTATCGATTATTGAAGATGACATTTTAAATGTTGATTGGCAAAATCTTCCTAAGTTTGATTTAATTCTTCATTTGGCTTCTCCAGTCGGACCTGTTGGGGTCCTTAAGCATTCTGGTAATATGGCAAGAATTATTCTTGATGATATTTACTGGGCAGTTGATGGAGCAAAATATAATAATTGCCCATTAGTATTTGTTTCCACTTCTGAAATTTATGGGCATCGTGAATCTAAGAGTTATCTGAAAGAGGAAGATGATAAAGTACTGCATGGTGATTTTACAGTAAGGAATGAATATGCTATTGCTAAACTTCTTTCTGAAATTGTTCTAACTAATCAGGCAAAAATTAATCCGAATTTTAGATATCAAATCATTCGCCCATTTAATGTAACTGGTAAGTATCAACTTCCTGATGGTGGGTTTGTCCTCCCAAGATTTGTTAAACAGGCATTAAGTAATGAGGATATTACTGTTTATTATGATGGATCCCAACTTAGGGCATTTACTTGGGTTAAGGATATTGTTGATGGAATTTATTTAACCTCAATTGCTCCAGAAGAATATTGGAATGAGGAATGGAATATTGGTAATGAGCAAAATGAAAGAACGATTTTATACTTGGCAGAAAAAGTAAAAGAAATTACCGAATCTTATTCTACGATTTCTAATGTAGATCCAACAGAACTTCACGGACCACTTTTTGCCGAAGCACCAGAAAAGATTCCTAATAGTGAAAAGATTAAGAAAATTTTAGGTTGGAATCCGACAAAAGGAGTTGACGAAGTTATTTTGGAAGTGGTAGAATACTATAAGAATGGTGGTTATTTAAAATGAAAATTGGTATTGTTGGATATGGGGAGATTGGAAGTAGTCTAGAAAAAGTTTATGTTCAATCTTCCCAATATGAAGTTTCAATAGTTGATCCTTATGTTGGGAAAAATGATGATCTTTCTAATGTGGATATTTTAAATATTTGTATTCCTTTTATTGATAATTTTGTAGGAGTAGTTAAAGATTATATTCAAAAATATAATCCAAAGTATACTGTTATCCATTCTACAGTTTCTCCTGGAACGACCGAAAAAATTGGTGGAAGAGTATGCCATTCTCCTGTAAGAGGTCTTCATCCTAATCTTGATACTGGCATTAAAACTTTTTTAAAATATATTGGTGCTGATGATCAAAGTGTTGGACTTGAGTATCAGCAACATTTGAAGGATATGGGAATTGAGTCTTATATCTGCAAAAACAGCAAAACTACAGAATATTCTAAATTACTTGACACTACTTATTATGGTGTTTGTATTGCTTTCCATGCTGATGTGATGGAATTATGTGAAAAGGAGGGTGTAGATTTTGACGAAGTTATGACTCTTTATAATAAAACTTATAATGAAGGATATTCTAAACTTGGTAAACCTAATGTAGTAAGGCCAGTTCTTTATGGAACTAAAAAAATTGGTGGGCATTGTGTTACTCCAAATGCACACATTTTGAAGGAATATTTTGACTCAAAGTTTATTGATTTAATTCTTAAATATGAATAAAATTACTTTAGCTATACCTTTTTATAATACATCACAATACTTTACTGATTGTATTAAATATGCATTAGATAATGATTTTGTTGATGAAATTGTTGTTAATGATGATTGTTCTACCCAAGATCATTTAAATAATCTTATTAACATTATTGAATCACTTAATACTAGTAAGATTAAACTTTTTAGGAATGAAACTAATATTGGAGCTTTTAGAAATAAGTATCAAACGGTTCTAAATTGCTCTAATGATTGGATTTATATGTTGGATAGCGACAATCATCCATTTGAAGAGACTTATAATCTAATAAAGGATATTCCAAATACAGATCCAAATATTTGTTATTGTCCAACTCATTTATACTGTAAAAATGATAATGTTTCATCATATGAAAATATTTCAGATTATAATTTTGGTTATGATTTAATCGGCATAGAAGAATCTAAAGAATCTTTGAATAAAGGTATTGAATGGTTCAATTGGTTTGTGAATAGTGGTAATTATATTTTTAATAAAAATACTTACTTAAGTCTTTTAGAAGAACCTTTTAAAGATCTTTCAGTTCCACTTCTTCATGCTGATACTGCTGCGGCATTCTATTATTGGTTGAAGAATGGTGGTAAATTTAAAGTAGTTGAAGGACTTAGACACCATCACAGATTGAGACTAGATAGTAATTGGCATAGTTGTGGAAATAATTCTCAAATGTCTGCAACTTATTATGAAAGGAAAATTGTAGAATTATGATTAGAATTGTAGATTGCCCAGAGCATTTTTTGCCCAAGATGCCTGTCGTTTATCCTCCACATCAAGGTTGGAATCCGATGATAGAGGAAAGGGCATATAGTTTCTTTTCCACTAAAACTGACTTGGAATCTGATTACATTTATATTCCTATTCAATGGACATCTTTCCATATCAATAATGATTATGGAAAAAATGTCCAACCTTTGAAAGATTTCTGTAATGAACTTATTTCAAAACATCCAAATGAGAAATTTTTTACTATAGTTCAGTATGATGGTGGAACACTAGTTGATATTGATAACTGCTTAATTTTTGGATCTTCTGGAAGTTTTAGTTCTCCTATTGGAAATAATTCATCATATGAACCAATACCACTTCTTTGTGATCCGCATAATGGGCAACCTAAAGAGGTAAGGACTAATAAAGCTGGTTATGCTGGAATTGATACTCATCCAATTCGTAAAAAAATGTATGAGTATCTCAAAAATTTTATTGGATATGAATTTTTTCTAAATTCACACGATCCTAATAGAACTGAAAAATTTAGAGAAATTCTTTATAATTCTGTTTTTGCACTTGCACCTAGGGGATATGGTCCAGCATCTTATAGGATGTATGAGGCAATCCAAATGCAGTGTATTCCAATTTATATTAGTGATGAATTTTGGCTTCCCTTTACAAATGAAATTGAATGGGATAAGATGTCATTATTAATTACTGAAAATGAGATTGAATCTATTCCTGAAAAAGTTGATCATCTATTAGATAGTGGTGAATATCAAAATTATATTGATTATGGACAAGAAATATATCAGAAATATTTGACTTGGGATGGATGTTTAAACGCAATTGCAAAGAGGATAGTTAAGTAAAATGTTAATTAGTTTTTCAAACATAAAGAAAAAATATAACATGAATATCAAAGGAATTATTCATGTTGGAGGACATTATGGTGAAGAAATTCACGATTATATCAATAATGGTATATCCGAAATAGTTATTTTTGAACCATTACTGAGTAATTTTCAAATTCTTGAAAGAAATGTTACTGGATTAAATGCAAATATTGAAGGGCATCAAATCGCTCTTGGATCTGAAGAGAATCAACTTGAAATGTATGTTAGTAGTAATGGTGGTTTGAGTAGTTCTTTATTGAAACCAAAAAAACATCTTACACAATATACTGATATAACTTTTAATCAAAAGGAAGTTGTTGATGTAAAAACTTTAGATAGTTTTTCTTTTACGAAGTATAATTTTATCAATATGGATGTTCAAGGATATGAACTTGAAGTTCTTAAAGGGGGAGTAAAAACTTTAGAAAACGTTGACTACGTTTATTGTGAAGTTAATCGTGATGAGGTTTATGAAAATAATGCCTACATAGAAGAAATTGATGAGTTTCTATCCAAATATAATATGACTAGAGTTGAAACTGATTGGCAAGGTGATACTTGGGGGGATGCTCTTTATATTAGAGATTTTAATAAATGAAGATTTGTATTTTAACCATAGCAACAAATAAGTATATTCAATTTGTTGAAAGACTCCTTGATAATATTGAAGAGAATTTTTTAAATGGACATGAAATTGAATGTCTCCTTTTCACCGATCATGAAGTTGAGGCATCCGATAATGTGAGGGTTTGTCAAATTGAACATGAACCTTGGCCCATGCCCACTTTAAAGAGATATAATTATTTTGTAAAAGAAAAAGAGTTTATCTCTCAGTTTGATTATTGTTATTATTTTGATGTGGATATGGGTCTGGTGGATAAAGTTGGTGATGAAGTTTTAAGTGATCTGGTTGCCACTCAGCACCCCTACCAGTCCTTCTATCCAAAGGAGCAGAGGACATATGATAGAAACCCACAGTCGCTGGCATACGTTCCTGTGGGTGAGGAAGGTGAGCATTATTATGCTGGTGGATTCAATGGTGGATCTACAAAGAGATTTCTTGAAATGGCGGAGGTTCTTGCAGATCGTGTAACTAGAGATCTTGAAAATGGAGTTGTTGCTTTATGGCATGATGAATCTCAAATGAATCGTTATTTAATTGATAATCCTCCAACTTTGAGTCTGACACCTTCATATTGTTTTGCAGAAGAACAGATGGGAAATCCAGAGTATCCATTTGTTCCTAAAATTATTGCTTTGAAGAAGAATCACAATGAACTTAGATCTTAGAGAAATACCTGCTCTTTATATGAATCTGGAGCAGCACACCGAAAAGAATGAGAGTATGCAAAACCTACTTAAAGAATGTGGGTTTAAAACTATCATTCGTGTAGAAGGAGTTGCTCGCCCAGATAATCCAGTTGCTGGATGTTCTGCTGCTCATCATAAGGGTTTATGTGAAATAGATCCTCCTTTTGTTTTATTTGAGGATGATTGTGTAATCAAAAATTTTCGCCCAGAAATTGAAGTTCCTGATGATGCAGATGCGGTTTATCTTGGCATTTCATCTTGGGGGAGAATGAATGGACACTCTGGACCTTATGTCCAATATGAGCATATTGGAGATGATCTTTATCGTGTGTATAATATGCTTAGTGGTCATTCAGTATTGTATCTTACTGATGATTATGTTAGAATGTGCCAAAGAATAACCCATCATGCTGGTTATGTAATTGAAGATTATCAAGATATTGGATTTGCTGAAATTCAACGTTGGTTTAATGTATATACCTTTAATGATCCATTCTTTTTTCAAACAAGTGGATATCATGGAACTGTAAATCCATTAACCAGTTATCCAACTCAAGAATGTTTTAATTATAATAAGTCTTATTTTTTACCTGAAAGGATTGTATGACAAAATCATTAGTTACTGGCGGTGCAGGATTTATTGGATCCAATCTAGTTGATCGCCTATTAGAAATGGGACAAGAAGTTATCGTAATTGATAATGAATTTTCTGATGCTCATGATCAATTTTATTGGAATGATAAAGCAGAAAATTATAAGTATGATATTCGTGATTATGAAAATACACGCCATCTTTATGATGGAGTAGATTATGTATTTCATATTGCCGCAGAAGCACGTATTCAACCTGCTATCCTAAATCCAATTGAAGCAGTAAGTATTAATTCTGTAGGAACTTGTACTGTTCTTCAGTGTGCAAGGGAGGCAGGTGTAAAGCGTGTGATGTATTCTTCTACCTCTTCCGCATATGGTAGAAATGAACCTGCTAACGTAGAAACACAACCAGATGATTGTTTAAATCCTTACTCTGTTTCTAAAGTTAGTGGTGAAAAACTCTGTAAAATGTATACGGAGTTATATGGTCTTCCGACAATTAGTTTTAGATATTTTAATGTATATGGAGAACGTCAACCTCTGAAGGGGCAATATGCACCAGTGATTGGAATTTTTCTTCGTCAACGTGCTGCTGGAGAACCCTTGACAATTATTGGTGATGGAAATCAGCGTAGAGATTTCACTTATGTTGGTGATGTTGTGAAAGCAAATATTATGGCAGCAATTTCAAACCCAGATTCGGAAGCATTTGGGCAGGTTTATAATGTTGGAACTGGCAATAATTATTCTATTAACCAGATTGCTAGAATGTTTGATCACCCTACTGTAAATATTGTCCCTCGTCCAGGTGAGACTAGATTGAGTCTTGCAAATAATCAAAAAATGAAAAAAACTTTTGGTTGGGAACCAACTATGAAACTTGAAGATTGGATTGCATCACATCTATGACTATTCAAATTTTTACTTCGGTCGTTAATAGGCCAGATTTTGTTAGTTTACAAAATAAATTATTTAAAAAATTTCTTAAAAATGAATATCAGTTTCACATTATTGATGATTCTGTAGATGAAAATATTGAAAAGGAATTTGTTTCAGTATGTCAAGAAAATAATATAAAGTATTACAAGAAACCTAAAAGAAATTTTCAGGTTAATCCTGGACGTGCTTGTGCGGATGCTGTTCAGTGGACTTATGATAACGTTATTAAAAAAGATCACTCTGATAGTTTAGTTTTCTTTTGTGATTCTGATTTGTTTCTGATTGATGAATTGGATATTGAAGAACATTTAAATGATTGCATCATTTCTGGTCTTCCACAATATAGGGGACATGTAACTTATATGTGGAACGGTATAATGTTCTTTAATATGCCAAAAGTAATGGAGATTGATCCAGATATTGACTTTTCTGACGGAGAAGTTGATGGTGAACTAACTGATGTTGGTGGTCGAACATACTTTTATTTTAAAAAAAATAATATTAAAATGAAAGAAACCGATGTTCAATATCCAACGCATTATGATGATGTTGATCTGCAAAAAGATTCTGGTGGATATGATATGGAACTTCATTTAAATGGCAAGTTTATTCATTATCGTGCGGCAACTAATTGGCATAGTAATTGGAGAGACTCAAAAGATCCTTTAATTGGAAAAACTAAAGTTTTTAATCAAATAATTGAAAGTATTCTTGAAGATTGATGGATAAAAATAAAGCGATATACAAACTTAAAGGACTTCCTCCAATTTATTATTTGAATCTTGATGATCAACCAGAGCGAAAGCAATATATGGAAGATCAATTTAAGTATTGGGAGATTGAAAATAGCACACGTATTTCTGCTTATGATGGTAGAGATGGTAGAGATCTTGGAGATATTCTTAAAGGGCGTTATCCAGATATGATGTCTTCTGGTGAAGTTGGATGTGTAACCTCTCATTTGAAAGCATTGAAGTATTTTTTGGAGAATTCTGATTCTCCTTGTGCTTTAATAATGGAAGATGATTGCGATTTAGACACTGTTAAACACTGGGGGTTTTCTTGGAAAGACTTTTATTCTAAGATTCCATATTCTTATGATGTTGTACAACTAGCAATTATTAATCCTGCGCAAGTTCATTTAAAAATTCATAAAAGATTTGTAAATGATTTTTCAACGGCTTGTTATTTAATAACTCGTCATCATGCCAAAAAGTTGATTGATCTTCATGTTCGTGGTGATAAATATAAAATTGATAATGGAGTAAAACCAAGAGCAGTTGCTGATGATTTGATTTATAATTCTGGAAATACTTTTGCCATTCCCTTATTTCTTTATAAAATTGAATTAGGATCTTCAATTCATACTGATCATGTTGACGTATTTCATCGTAGTAGTCACGATGGATTGTGGCAGTTTTGGAAAAATGAATCTGCTGATGTTTCTGATTGGAGTTCAATATTTGATTATGATCCTTATTTTGGGACACTTCCTCCAGGGTGGGAAGGAAAATAGTAAGCATTTATACTCATGTTATGATATCGGAACGCAAGGGGGCTTGACGCCCCTTTCTTTTTGCTATATACTTCTGTAATAGTTCTTTACAAAACTTATATGACTGTAACGACAAACGAATATGGGCAGCAGAATATGTTCGCAAAAGAACCTACCATGTACTACGAAAACTATGGTATGGACACCCCCAACCAAGTAAAAGAGAAGTACAATGGACGCTGGGCAATGCTCGGCTTTGTTGCTGGCATTATTTCTTATACTTTCACTAACAAGTTTTTCTTCGGAATCTTCTGATGACTGAAGCACTCTGGACAATCACGACAGTTGCTTTTTTTGTGATTTTAGGTTATGCTGTAGATCAACTCTCTGAAACTTATTGAGTCTTAACACAATGGCATTTAACGTTACACTTCAATCTCCCGATGGCACCGAAACTACTATTCAGTGTGCCCCAGATCAATATATTCTTGAAGCGGCAGAAGAGGCAGGTGTTGACCTTCCTTCATCCTGTCGTGCAGGTGCTTGCTCTGCTTGTGCCGGTAAACTCATTTCCGGAACTGTTGATAATGAAGAACAGACGTTCCTTGATGATGAACAGCAGGCAGAAGGATGGGTCCTTACCTGTGTTGCTTATCCCACTAGCGATTGCGTGATTCTTACAGAACAGGAAGAGAACCTGTGAGTGCCGGAATGCTTGGGCAATTTGCTCTTGCCCTTCAAGAACTTGGATGGGACGCCAATGATGAACTATCAGTTGAAATTGGCGGTGTAGCAGTAACAGGAACTGCAACTCATCCAGATGCAAATCCCAAATGGGCAAAACCATTTGGGACAGTATCCTACCAAAACGATGCCTTCATCGTAATTAAAAATAAATCAAGGAACTCAGTTGTTCCTTCGCAACCAAATCCTGAACTTAAACAACACCATTCTTATCAAGGAGAAACAAAATGAAATTCGGATGGACACCTGAGGCAGAGATCCTCAATGCTCGCCTTGCAATGCTTGGTTTCGTAATCGCAGTCGGAACTTATCTTACAACTGGTCAAATCTTACCTGGAGTATTTTGATGGAGGTTAATATGCGTAGAGAAGGTTATCAAACTCCTCAAGTTGAATTTGTATTTCGTGAGAATGGTGAGTTTGTAAATAAAACATCCGCAGATCTTTTTAATGGAAAGCGTGTGGTCCTGTTTAGTCTGCCTGGTGCTTTCACTCCTACTTGCAGTGCCTATCAGTTACCTGGATTCGAAGAGAAATATGACGACTTTCGTAGTCTGGGCATCGACGATATTTACTGCATCTCTGTTAATGATGGGTTTGTAATGAACTCCTGGGCACAAGATCAGAACATCAAGAATGTAAAACTTATCCCAGATGGTAATGCTTACTTCACACGTTCTATGGGTATGCTCGTCAATAAGTCTAACCTTGGTTTCGGCGACCGCTCTTGGCGTTATGCTATGGTTGTGGATAACGGAATCATTACTAAACTTTTCGTTGAGGAGGGTATGCGTGACAACTCCGATTCGGATCCGTATGAAAAAACCACCCCAGAAAATGTTCTGAATTATATTCGTTCTTCTGTGTTGGAATTAGAACTCGTTTGAAGTAATAACAAATAATACTTAACTCTGTCTCTAAATAAGAGGCAGAGTTTTTTTGTATATGCCACGCGGACACTTGACCAAAGATATTATTAAGTGTGAAATTCTCAAGTTGAAAAATGATTTGGATAAAGAGTGGATGAATAAATCTGGATATGATCCAAAATGGTTGGCGCATCATTATCTCAATAAAGTCTTAGATAAGATTGAGGAGTATAGGGCTTGACACACCGCACGACGTAGTGCTATGATAAATAGGTAAACAAATGTTACGGATCTCTAACAATTCTTAACATTGCGAACACCCGTTTAACCGAGACCTATGGGTGTATAAATTACGTCTCTCATACCCAGTCTGAGGGTGACTGGGGAATAGTATCACCACCATTTCCCTGATGGTCTTACTACTCTTTTAAACAAATGACTGCTTCAATTGCTTCACGTCAACAACAATCGAATATCTGGGAACAGTTCTGCAACTGGGTTACTTCAACCGATAACCGCCTTTATGTTGGTTGGTTCGGTGTCCTGATGATCCCAACGCTGCTTGCTGCTGCTACTTGTTTCATCATCGCATTCATCGGTGCTCCCCCTGTGGACATTGATGGTATCCGTGAACCCGTTGCTGGTTCACTCATGTACGGAAACAACATCATCTCTGGTGCTGTTATTCCTTCGTCCAATGCTATTGGACTGCACTTTTACCCCATCTGGGAAGCTGCTTCCCTAGATGAGTGGCTTTACAACGGTGGGCCTTTCCAGCTGGTGGTGTTCCACTTCCTGATTGGTATCTATGCCTACATGGGTCGTGAATGGGAACTCTCCTATCGTCTTGGTATGCGTCCTTGGATTATGGTTGCTTATAGCGCACCTGTTGCTGCTGCATCTGCTGTATTCCTGGTCTATCCTTTCGGTCAAGGTTCTTTCTCTGATGCGATGCCTTTGGGTATCTCTGGTACTTTTAACTACATGCTGGTGTTCCAGGCAGAGCACAACATCCTGATGCACCCCTTCCATATGCTTGGAGTTGCTGGTGTCTTCGGTGGTTCTCTGTTCAGTGCTATGCACGGTTCTCTGGTTACTTCCTCGCTGGTTCGTGAAACCACTGAGAACGAATCTCAGAACTACGGTTACAAGTTCGGTCAAGAAGAAGAGACTTATAACATCGTTGCTGCTCATGGTTATTTTGGACGCCTTATTTTTCAATATGCTTCCTTTAATAACTCACGTTCGCTGCACTTCTTCTTAGCGGCGTGGCCCGTTGTAGGCATCTGGTTCACTGCTCTTGGTGTTTCTACGATGGCTTTTAACCTCAATCGTCGGGGTCCCGTCCTAGCAATTTGACGGTAAACATCGGGTGAACTGCTGGAAGCCCTCCACAAATGGGTAATCAGCATCCAAGTCCAAAGTACACTTTGGAAAGGTTCAGAGACTACCTGAGGAGTTCAGTCTCCTTAATAACAGGAATAAGTGCCCGACATCCTAAACGGATGAAGATATAGTCCACTCCTTAAAGATGGTAAATTTAAGGGTTCAGTGCAACGGTTTCAACTTTAACCAATCTATCGTAGATAGTCAGGGTAAAGTTATTAATACTTGGGCAGATGTGCTCAATCGTGCAGGACTCGGAATGGAGGTAATGCACGAACGGAACGCTAGATTTGTTGGTGTTCTTGCTTAGGAATAAGCATTAGTAAAATCGGGTTAAACGGGGAAACTCTCTATGAGACAATCCCGTACCAAGTCAGAAAGGGTTTAAGTTTTCTGAAAGGTCTAACGACTAGGTGGTGAGTCCCAACAATAATCCACCCACGAATGCCCGACATCCAGAACGGATGAAGAGATAGTCTGAACTTACTAGTGATAGTAAGAAGTAGAGGATAAAGAACCACTACGATAACAAAATTGCACAACTTCCCACTTGACCTTGCTGCCGCAGAAGCAACTCCTGTTGCTCTTACTGCACCTGCAATCGGTTGATAAAATTGGAGACCCTTTACGGGTCTCTTTTTTTGTGCTATAATGGAGTTTAAGATTTTATAAATAGTTAAAAGTTTAAATACCATAATGAGAAGCACTAAGATTTGTAGAACCTGCACACAAGAACTTCCCGTTTCTGATTTTAGAGAAGGTCGTAGAAGGTGCATTAGGTGCGAGGAAAAAACTTATGCAGAAAACTGGGCAAGTAAAACTCACATTACTTGCAACAAATGTGGTGTAGAAAAATTGATTTCTGAATATTACAAAGGGCACAAAAGGTGCAAGGAATGTTATAGTAAAGACTATAAGGATAAGAAACCTTCCTTTGATGATAAGAAGGACTATATGTTGAAATATACTTATGGAGAAGATTTTGGACTAGACGAATATAAAAAACTCCTTCAGGAACAAAATGAAGTTTGTGCTATTTGCTTTAATCCAAATACCAATGGTAGAAAAGATAGTAATAGTCTTTATGTGGACCACGACCATAATACTGGTAAAGTTCGTGGATTGCTTTGTAGCAACTGTAATAGAATGCTTGGTCTAGTTGGTGATAATTTAAATACATTAAGTAGTGCAGTTAAATATCTACAAAAGCACCAATAATATGTCTCATAATACTCAACACGAACCTATGCCTAACTGGGTAATCTGGGCAGGTATAGGTATGATGATATTCACCATACTTTGCTTTGTCTTACTGACTGTTGGGATGATTTATGAATGAGTAGAATCACTCATTGACTCTTATTGTGAAGTATTGTAAACTAAATATGAGAAATACATAGGAGGTTATGACTTCTTCAACACTTTCACAACCAATTTCACAAAGAGGATGGTTCGATGTACTCGACGACTGGCTTAAAAGAGATCGTTTCGTTTTTGTTGGTTGGTCTGGACTTCTTCTTTTTCCCACTGCTTACCTTGCTCTTGGTGGTTGGCTTACTGGGACAACTTTCGTTACGAGTTGGTATACTCACGGGTTGGCAAGTTCCTATCTTGAGGGTGCAAACTTTCTTACTGCGGCAGTTAGTACTCCAGCAGACGCTATGGGTCATTCTCTTCTTCTGCTCTGGGGTCCTGAGGCTCAAGGGGATATCGTCAGGTGGTTCCAACTTGGGGGACTCTGGCCTTTTGTGGCACTCCACGGATCTTTCGCTCTGATTGGATTTATGCTTAGGCAGTTTGAGATTGCTCGTCTTGTGGGTATTCGCCCTTATAACGCAATCGCATTCTCTGGTCCTATCGCTGTGTTCGTCAGCGTCTTCCTGATGTACCCTCTGGGACAGTCCAGTTGGTTCTTCGCACCTTCCTTTGGTGTCGCCGCTATCTTCCGTTTCCTGCTCTTCCTACAGGGTTTTCACAACTGGACGCTGAACCCCTTCCATATGATGGGAGTTGCTGGTATACTGGGTGGAGCACTGCTCTGTGCGATTCATGGAGCAACTGTAGAAAACACATTATTTGAAGACAGTGATCAATCAAACACTTTCAAAGCATTTGAACCGACTCAAGAGGAAGAGACATATTCAATGGTTACTGCGAACCGTTTTTGGTCGCAGATATTTGGCATTGCTTTTAGTAACAAGCGTTGGCTTCATTTCTTTATGCTCTTCGTCCCAGTTATGGGTCTCTGGACTTCTTCCATTGGTATTATTGGCTTGGCTCTTAACCTTCGTGCTTACGATTTCGTGAGTCAGGAAATCAGAGCGGCAGAAGATCCAGAGTTTGAAACGTTCTATACAAAGAACATCCTCCTTAATGAGGGACTTCGAGCGTGGATGGCTCCAGTAGATCAACCTCATGAGAACTTTGTGTTCCCTGAGGAAGTTCTTCCTAGAGGAAACGCACTCTAAAATAAATAAGGGAGTTCCAAAGAACTCCTTTTTTTTATGGCATTTCTTCTAATGCTCCTTCTATTCCAACTCTTTGGTGTCATTATGTTCATATTGTCCATCGCACAAGATCTCTAATACATACAACAGTTACCTTTTAACTATGAAAACTATAACCTTCACAGAAGAACAGATTAAACTTCTGGCAGATGCTGTATGGGTGCGACAGCGTCGTTTTATTGCTGGAGACAAACGATTTAAAGAATATGGGGAGATGCTAGATAATATCCTTGAAGGTATTGAATATACTCCATCAAGATTCTGATTATGACTATGGAATGTATGCATTAAAAAAATACTGACCAAGATCTATGAAATAAATATTCATAAGTCGCACGTACTTATGAATATTCTTCAGTCGCCTCAAGACTACTTGTTCAATTTACAAACAACAAGTTCATCTGAAGCAAGACGATTATGGAGAAAACATATAAAAGAAAGTTGGAGTCATAAATGTGCTTATTGTAACTCCGAAGAAAATTTAACATTAGATCACGTTGTTCCACAATCAAAAGGTGGTTTAGATATTACAAGAAATGTGGTATGCTGTTGCCATTCTTGTAATCAATCTAAAGGTCATGAGTATTGGAAGTTGTGGTATGTCCAACA